>JACCEE010175283.1_pt1 | contig 13764 bp, 14 predicted proteins | sample 7449931 | NCBI WGS metagenome assembly JACCEE01 (sample SAMN15323457, study PRJNA562643) | freshwater metagenome | isolation source: river surface water | place: USA:Blue River Watershed | collected 2017-08-19 | reverse complement strand
TCTGTTTAATTCTAAAAATTGGAGCTTTTGCCATGAAAGTTTTGGTCGCTGTCAAACGCGTGGTGGACTACAACGTCAAGGTCCGCGTCAAGTCGGACAACTCGGGCGTTGACATTGCCAACGTCAAAATGAGCATGAACCCCTTTGACGAGATCGCGGTGGAAGAAGCCGTGCGCCTCAAAGAAAAGGGCGTGGTCACTGAAGTGATCGCTGTCTCTTGTGGCGTGACCCAATGCCAAGAAACCTTGCGCACTGCGATGGCGATTGGCGCAGACCGTGGCATCTTGGTGGAGACTGCCGAAGAACTGCAACCCTTGGCAGTGGCCAAGCTCCTCAAAGCGCTGGTGGACAAAGAGCAGCCAGGCTTGGTGATCTTGGGTAAACAAGCAATTGACGACGATTGCAATCAAACTGGCCAAATGTTGGCCGCTTTGGGCGACATGCCTCAAGCCACTTTCGCTTCCAAAGTGGAAGTGTCTGGCGACAAGGCCAGCGTGACCCGCGAAGTCGACGGCGGTTTGGAAACCATTTCCATCAGCACGCCCGCTGTCATCACGACCGACTTGCGCTTGAACGAGCCACGCTACGTGACCTTGCCCAACATCATGAAGGCCAAGAAGAAGCAGCTTGATGTGTTCAAGCCCGAAGACTTGGGCGTTGACGTGAGCCCCCGCATCAAGACCCTCAAAGTGGTCGAGCCTGCCAAGCGCAGTGCTGGCATCAAAGTGCCAGATGTCGCCACTTTGGTAGACAAGCTCAAGAACGTGGCCAAAGTTATCTAAGAATAAGACGGAGCAAACAATATGACATCCCTCGTTATTGCAGAACACGACAACGCCAGCATCAAAGGCGCAACCTTGAACACCGTCACCGCTGCAGCAGCCATTGGTGCTGACGTGCATGTGCTGGTCGCAGGTCACAACGCAGGCGCTGCTGCTGCAGCCGCTGCGCAAATTGCAGGCGTCAGCAAAGTGATTCACGCCGATGGCGCAAGCCTTGAAGCGGGCTTGGCCGAAAACGTGGCCGCGCAAGTGTTGGCCATTGCTGGCAACTACACCCACATCTTGTTCCCCGCCACAGCCAACGGCAAAAACGTGGCCCCTCGCGTGGCCGCCAAGTTGGACGTGGGCCAAATCAGCGACATCACCAAGGTGGATAGCCCAGACACGTTTGAGCGTCCCATCTACGCGGGTAATGCCATTGCCACCGTGCAATCCAGCGATGCCGTGAAGGTCATCACTGTGCGTACCACAGGCTTTGACGCAGCTGCAGCCACAGGTGGCTCAGCCGCTGTTGAAACTGCAGCCGCAGCAGCAGACTCTGGCAAGAGCAGTTTTGTGGGCCGTGAAGTCACCAAGAGCGACCGTCCAGAGCTGACCGCCGCCAAGATCATCGTCTCGGGTGGCCGCGCTTTGGGCAGCTCCGAGAAGTTTGACGAAGTCATGATCCCTCTGGCCGACAAGCTCGGTGCTGCGATTGGTGCAAGCCGTGCTGCAGTGGATGCTGGCTATGCCGCCAACGATTTGCAAGTGGGTCAAACCGGCAAGATCGTTGCGCCTCAGTTGTATGTGGCGTGCGGCATCAGCGGTGCGATTCAGCACTTGGCTGGTATGAAAGACAGCAAGGTGATCGTGGCCATCAACAAAGACCCCGAAGCCCCCATCTTCAGCGTGGCCGACTTTGGCCTAGAGGCTGATTTGTTTGTGGCTGTGCCAGAGCTGGTTGCAGCGCTGTAAACCTTCTGTGAAAAGGCACTCTACGGGGTGCCTTTTTTGTATTGAATTTTGGAGACATCAAACATGAGTTACATCGCCCCCATCAAAGACATGGTGTTCAACATGGAACACTTGGCAGGCCTCGAACAAGTGGCCCAAATTCCTGCGTTCGAAGACATGGGCGTGGAAACTGCCCAAGCCGTGCTTGAAGAATGCGCGAAGTTGAACGAGTCTGTGCTCGTGCCTTTGAACTGGGAAGGCGATAAGAACCCATCGTTCTTCAAAGATGGTCACGTGACCACCACGCCTGGCTTCAAAGAAGCCTACCAACAATACTGCGAAGGCGGCTGGCAAAGCCTGCAACACCCCGCAGACTTCGGTGGTCAAGGCTTGCCCAAGACCATTGGTGCAGCGTGTGGCGAAATGCTCAACTCTGCCAACATGAGCTTTGCCTTGTGTCCCATGTTGACCGATGGCGCGATTGAGGCACTGCTTACCGCTGGCTCTGACGAGTTGAAAGCCACCTACCTTGAGAAGCTCATCTCGGGCGAGTGGACCGGTACGATGAACTTGACTGAGCCACAAGCAGGCTCTGATTTGGCTGCCGTGCGTACCCGCGCTGAGCCTTTGCCAGATGGCACCTACAAAGTGTTTGGCACCAAAATTTTCATCACCTACGGTGAACACGACATGGCTGAGAACATCATTCATTTGGTGTTGGCCCGTGTGCAAGGCGCGCCTGAAGGTGTGAAGGGCATCAGCTTGTTTGTGGTGCCCAAATTCATGGTCAACAAAGATGGCTCATTGGGCGCACGCAACGATGTGCACTGCGTGAGCATCGAGCACAAGATGGGCATCAAAGCCAGCCCCACAGCGGTGCTGCAGTATGGCGACCATGGCGGTGCGATTGGCTTCCTGGTCGGCGAAGAAAACCGCGGCTTGGAGTACATGTTCATCATGATGAACGCGGCGCGTTACGCGGTGGGCGTGCAAGGTATTTCGATTGCCGAGCGCGCGTACCAAAAAGCTGTGACGTTCTCACGTGACCGCGTGCAAAGCCGCCCCGTGGACGGCAGCATGAAAACCAGTGCTCCCATCATTCATCACCCCGATGTGCGCCGCATGTTGATGACCATGCGCGCTTACACCGAAGGTTGCCGCGCCATGGCCACTGTGGCTGCTGCGGCGTATGACGCATCACACCACCACCCAGATGCCGACACGCGCAAAGACAACTTGGCGTTCTACGAGTTTTTGGTGCCTTTGGTCAAAGGCTTCAGCACCGAGATGAGTTTGGAAGTCACCAGCCTAGGCGTGCAAGTGCATGGCGGCATGGGCTTCATCGAGGAAACGGGTGCTGCGCAGTACTATCGCGATTCCAAAATCTTGACGATTTATGAAGGCACCACTGCCATTCAAGCGAACGACTTGATTGGCCGCAAAACGGGTCGTGACGGTGGTCAAACCGCCAAAGGCATTGCGGCGCAAATCGCCAACACTGAGGCTGATTTGCTCAAGAGCGGCAGCGCCAATGCCAAGGCGATGGCGGCGCGTTTGAAAGCGGCGCGTGAAGCTTTCTTGAATGTGGTTGATTTTGTGGTGTCAGGCGCCAAGGCCAGCCCCAATGCTGTGTTTGCTGGCAGCGTGCCTTACCTCATGCTCACGGGCAACTTGGTGGCGGGTTGGCAAATGGCACGTGCTTTGTTGGTGGCCGAGGCTGAGTTGGCCAAGGGCAACGATGTGGTGTTCATGCAATCCAAAATCACCACCGCACGTTTTTATGCAGACCACATCCTCACCAAAGTGCCAGGCATGCGCGACAGCATCGTGGACGGTGCAGACAGCGTGACTGAGTTGGCGCTCGACGCGTTCTAACTTCCCCCATCAGCTCAGGTGCAAACATGAGGGGTGTGTTTATTCGTGTCTTGTGGATGCTGCTGTGGGCATTGAGCGTCACGCCGCTTGCACGGGCGGCAGATGCCCTGATTCCCGTGAGCACACGATCGGATGTCACGACCAGCTATTGGTGGATGCCAAGGGACGGAGCCTCTGCCACCGTCATACTTTTTTCGGGTGGCGGTGGCGGCATTGGCTACCGAGATGGTGAGCCTAAGTCTGGCAACTTCTTGATACGCAGCCGCAATGAGTTTGCCAAAGCGGGTTTCAATGTGGCACTGATGGGAAATCCCAGCGATATGCCCAAACTCACCCCCGCGTTTCGTCAATCGCCAGAGCACTTTGCGGATGTCCGTGCGGTGGTGCAAGACATTCGCGCTCGTAGCCAGGTGCCCATTTGGTTGGTGGGCACAAGTCAGGGCACCATCAGCGCAGCTGCCGCTGGCATTGATTTAGGCCCAAGCATTCAAGGCGTGGTACTGACGGCCACGCTGAGTGGCCAGCAGTTTGGCGGCTCAGTGTCTGATTTGGCGTTGGCTAAGTTGGCTGTGCCTGTGCTGGTGCATCAACATGCCAAAGACAGTTGTCGGCTCACGCCGCCTTATCTGGCCGAACGTTTGATTTCAAAGCTCACAGCGTCACCCGTGAAGAAGTACATGGAAGTCGATGGTGGACAAAACCCCACAGGACCAGCCTGTGAAGCATTTCACTACCATGGCTACATCGAGATGGAACCCGAAGCTGTGGCGCAAATCTCAGCTTGGATCAAACACCCTGTGCCTTGAGGCACGCTATTTTTGAAAGTGCGATGCATGTCTAAACTTCCTGCTGTTTTTGATTCGCTCAAGTTCCCCGTCATCGCTTCGCCGTTGTTCATCATCAGCAACCCCAAGCTGTTGATTGCGCAGTGCAAGGCAGGTGTGGTGGGCTCAATGCCGGCGCTCAATGCGCGCCCAGCTGAGCAGCTGGAAGAGTGGTTGATCGAAATCACCGAGGCGCTCGCTGCCCACAACCGTGAGCACCCAGATCAACCCGCAGCACCTTTTGCCATCAACCAAATCGTGCACAAGAGCAACGACCGCTTAGAGCACGACATGGCGCTGTGCGTGAAGTACAAGGTGCCGATCATCATCACCTCGCTCGGTGCGCGTGAAGATGTGAATGCGGCGGCACACAGCTACGGCGGCATCGTGCTGCACGACATCATCAACAACAAGTTTGCCAAGAAGGCGATTGAAAAGGGTGCAGATGGCCTCATCGCCGTGGCTGCGGGTGCAGGTGGTCATGCAGGCGTGAAGAGCCCGTTTGCCTTGATTCAAGAAATTCGTGAATGGTTTGATGGTCCCGTGGCCTTGAGTGGCTCAATTGCCACGGGTGGCGCGGTGCTGGCTGCGCAAGCGATGGGTGCAGACTTTGCCTACATTGGCTCTGCCTTTATTGCCACCGAAGAGGCGCGTGCGGCAGAGGAATACAAGCAGGCTGTGGTGGATGGCACTTCAGATGACATTGTGCTGAGCAATTTGTTCACAGGTGTGCATGGCAACTACTTGGCGCCTTCGATTCGCAAAGCAGGCTTGGACCCAGACAATTTGCCCGAGAGTGACCCCAGCAAGATGAACTTTGGTGGTGGGGCGCAAAAGGCGTGGAAAGACATTTGGGGTTGTGGTCAAGGCATTGGTGCGGTCAAGGCGGTTGTGCCTGCGGCTGAGTTGGTGGCACGTTTGAAACGTGAGTACCAAGAAGCTAAGCATCGCCTAGGCGCTTGAACAAAATCAAAGTCTTTCGGCTAAAGAAAAAGGCCGCTCATCTGAGCGGCCTTTTTGAATGCAGCGAAAGGCAATCAACGCAGCACTAGCACGGGCACATTGGCGTGTGTCAACACTTGTTGTGTTTCGCTACCCAAAAGCAAGCGTTTGATGCCACGACGGCCATGTGAGGCCATCACGATCAAATCGGCTTTGTGTTTTTTGGCGGCAGCGATCAGAGCGTCGGACACGATGTCGGACTTCACCACCACAGCCTTGGTGTTCACACCTTTGGCTTTGGCTGATTTCACAACAGCGTCCAACACTTTTTGCGCACCGTCGGTCCAACCTTTTTCAATTTTGGAAACTTCGCTGGCGCTCAAGGGCAAAGAGCCTTCGAAGTAGCTTTGTGGGTAGCGTGGTGTGACCTTCACTGCGATCAGTTCTGCACCACTCAAGGCGGCCAATTCGATGGCACTGGCAATTGCTTTCTTAGATAAAGTTGAACCATCTGTCGCGACCAAAATGCGTTTGTACATAAACTGCTCCTTTTTTGAAATCTGTGTCTCAGCTTACAGCATACGTGTCTGTTTGTGTTGATACACGTCAAGTACCTGATAGATAGAAACGTTAGGCTACACCCCTTATGCAATCTGACACATCGATGGTTGAACTGCTCGACGACCGCCAAGAATGGCTGCGTTTTAGTCAGCCGCACAAAAACAAACAAGCCGATGGCAACACGGATTGCTGGGATTCGCATCTGGTGATTCAAGGCATGCACTGTGCAGCATGTGCTTTCACGGTGGAAGAGGCTTTGATGTCTGTGCCCGGTGTGCAGTCGGCCGAGGTCAATGCAGCCACGCATCGCGCAAAAGTGGTGTGGTCAGAAGCACATGTGAAACCTTCAGCATGGATGGCCGCCATCAACAAGGTGGGCTACGGGGCGCTGCCTGCTGCTGACAGCAGCTTGCGACAAGCGCGCCACGAGGAAGGTCGACGCGCTTTGTGGCGTTGGCTCGTGGCTGGCTTTTGCATGATGCAAGTGATGATGTACGCGTACCCAGCCTATGTGGCGCAAGACGGCGACATCACACCTGACATGGTGTTTTTGTTACGCTGGGCTTCTTGGGTATTGACTTTGCCAGTGGTGCTGTTTTCATGCGGCCCATTTTTTAGCAATGCGATGCGTGACATTCGTGCTCGGCGCGTGAGCATGGATTTGCCAGTTGCGTTGGGTATGGTGATCACGTTCTTGCTCAGCACGGTTGCGACCTTTGAGCCAGACGGTGTGTTTGGCGCAGAGGTGTATTACGACTCGCTCACCATGTTTGTATTTTTCTTGCTCACAGGCCGTTGGTTAGAGCTGCGTGCGCGGGACCGCACGGCGGGTGCCCTAGAAGCCTTGATGAACCGCTTGCCCGATAGCGTGGAGCGTCAACTGCCCAACGGTGAGTTTGAACGCGTGGCCGTGCGCCGTGTGATGGTGGGCGATGTGATTCGTGTTTCGCCCTCCGAGAGCTTTCCTGCCGATGGCGTGATTCTGCATGGGCAGACCTTGGCGGATGAGGCGTTGCTGACGGGAGAGTCTCGCCCGCAAGCGCGTGGTGTGGGCGACTCGGTGGTGGCGGGCAGCCATAACCTCAGCGGCATCGTCACGGTGCGCGTGGTGCAGGTGGGTGAGGGGACGCAGTTTTCACAAATCGTGTCATTGATGGAAAACGCGTCGTTGCAAAAGCCGCGCTTGGCGCAGCTGGCGGATCGCATTGCCAAACCCTTTTTGATTGGGGTGTTGGTGTTGGCGGCGTTGTCAGCGGCGTATTGGTGGCCCACGAACCCAGGACACGCCTTGATGGTGGCTGTCGCCGTTCTTGTGGTCACATGTCCTTGCGCTTTGTCACTCGCCACGCCAGCCGCGATGTTGGCTGCAGCGGGCAATTTGGCGCGCCATGGTGTGCTCGTGCGCAACCTGCAAGCCCTGGAGTCTTTGGCGGAAATTGATACTTTGATTTTTGATAAAACGGGCACGCTCACCCAAGATGGTCAACGCATCACACAGGTGATGACGGCGGAAGGTGTGGCGCCTGAATATGCGTTGCGGCTGGCTGCTGCATTGGCCAAGCACTCGTTGCACCCTTTGTCGCGTGCCTTGGTCAAGGCGCAAGAGGCGGCAGAGCAGTGCCATGCCGTCGAAGCGCAAGATGTAAACGAAATGATTGGTCTTGGCTTAGAGGGACGTGTGGATGGCATGTTGCGCCTCGGTTCGGCCAAATTCTGCGCACCAAAAACCAAGGGAATACCCGATAAGGCCAGTGTTTGCCAAGTACACTTGTGCACTGAAAACGAGTGGTTAGCGAGTTGGCAGCTCTCTGAAGACGTTCGTGCTGATGCGGTGCAAGCTGTGCAGGCGCTGAAAAGTTTGAATGTCGATGTGTGGCTGCTGTCGGGGGACAGGCCCGAGTCGGCCCAGAACGTTGCCCAAGAAGTGGGCATCACCCAAGCTTTTGGGGCTTGTACGCCACAAGACAAGCTTTCTCGGATGCAAGCCGCGCAGTCAGAAGGTGCGCGGGTGGCGATGGTGGGAGATGGGCTCAATGATGGCCCTGTCTTGGCTGGTGCCCATGTGTCGATGGCATTTGGCAATGCGGTGCCCTTGGCGCAGTCCAAATCGGACTTGGTGTTGATGGGCGCAAGCTTGTTGGTGGTGGCGCAAAGTGTGAAGTTGGCCAGACATACCCTGCGGGTGGTCAAGCAAAACTTGGTGTGGGCTGCGGCTTACAACGCGTTGTGCGTGCCGTTGGCTGTGCTGGGTTGGTTGCCCGCTTGGCTGGCCGGATTAGGAATGGCGCTGAGCTCGTTGTGGGTCGTGTTGAACTCTTTGCGACTCACCAAAGGATTTTGATGGATATCTTGTATTTGTTGATCCCGCTGTCGGTGCTTTTGGTGCTTTTCATCTTGGGAGGGCTCTGGTGGGCCATTCACCGAGGTCAATTTGACAGCGTAGAGCAAGAAGGCGAGCGTATTCTTCGTGACGATTGATTTGAATCAATAACTTCTTGGGGTTATTTGAGGATACTGGTTTGAAAAATGAAAGGTGACCGATGAACACATCTGAGCACGCCGTTTATAACGATACCGTTGTACGGCAGTTTTCCATCATGGCGGTGGTTTGGGGCGTAGTGGGCATGTTGGTAGGCGTGATTGTGGCCTCCCAGCTCGCTTGGCCTGAACTGAACTTTGGCATCCCTTGGTTGACATACGGCCGCTTGCGTCCGTTGCACACCAATGCGGTGATTTTCGCGTTCGGCGGCTCTGCGTTGTTCGCCACCAGCTACTACGTGGTGCAACGCACTTGTCACACAGCTTTGTTCTTGCCTAAGTTGGCCTCCTTCACCTTTTGGGGTTGGCAGCTGGTCATCTTGGCTGCGGCTGTGAGTTTGCCTTTGGGTTTCACCCAAGGTAAAGAGTACGCTGAACTCGAGTGGCCTATCGATATCTTGATTGCCGTGGTGTGGGTTGCCTATGCTGTGGTGTTCTTCGGGACCGTCGGTACACGCAAGGTCAAGCACATCTATGTGGCCAATTGGTTCTACGGCGCCTTCATCATTGCGGTGGCTTTGCTGCACATCGTCAATAGCGCTGCAATTCCTTCTGGTTTGATGAAGTCTTATTCTGCTTACGCTGGCGCGCAAGACGCGATGGTGCAGTGGTGGTACGGCCACAACGCAGTGGGCTTCTTCTTAACGGCTGGTTTCTTGGGCATGATGTATTACTTCATTCCTAAACAAGCGGGCCGTCCTGTTTACTCTTACCGCTTGTCCATCGTTCACTTCTGGGCGTTGATCTTCACTTACATGTGGGCAGGTCCTCACCACTTGCACTACACCGCATTGCCTGACTGGACTCAGTCTTTGGGTATGGTGTTCTCCTTGGTGTTGTTGGCACCTAGCTGGGGCGGCATGATCAACGGCATCATGACCTTGTCTGGCGCATGGCACAAGCTGCGCGATGACCCCATCCTGCGCTTCTTGATCGTGTCTTTGTCGTTCTACGGCATGTCCACTTTCGAAGGCCCCATGATGGCCATCAAAACTGTGAACGCTTTGAGCCACTACACAGACTGGACCGTTGGCCACGTGCACTCAGGTGCTTTGGGCTGGGTGGGCTTGGTATCTATGGGTTCTATCTACTACTTGATTCCTAAGTTGTTCGGCCGCAAGGAAATGTTCAGCGTCAAGGCGATTGAAGTTCACTTCTGGTTGGCCACCATTGGCATCGTGTTGTACATCGCTGCCATGTGGATTGCCGGTGTGATGCAAGGTTTGATGTGGCGCGCCATTAACGCCGATGGCACCTTGACATACACCTTCGTTGAATCTGTCAAAGCCACTTATCCGTTCTACGTGATTCGTGTGTGCGGCGGCCTGTTGTACCTGAGCGGCATGGTCATCATGTTGTGGAACGTTGTGAAGACTGCTGTTGGTGGTCAAACTGTCAGCGTGGCCATTCCTGCACCTGCACACGCCTGAGGAGAAATAAATGTCTGATAACAATCCCAAAGGCTTTTCCCACGCTCGCGTGGAGACCAGCAACTTTTTGATGATCGTGCTGATCTTGATCGCCGTTGCCTTCGGCGGCTTGGTTGAGATCGTGCCTTTGTTCTTCCAAAAGTCCACCACGGAGCCTGTGACTGGCGTTAAGCCTTACACAGCTTTGCAATTGGCGGGGCGCGATGTCTACATTCGCGAAGGTTGCTACAACTGTCATTCACAAATGATTCGTCCCTTCCGCGCAGAAACACTGCGTTATGGTCACTACTCAGTGGCTGGCGAGTCTGTGTACGACCACCCCTTCCAGTGGGGTAGCAAGCGCACTGGCCCTGATTTGGCTCGTGTGGGCGGTAAGTACAGCGACGAGTGGCATCGCGTTCACTTGAACAACCCACGCGATGTGGTGCCAGAGTCCAACATGCCTGAATACCCATGGTTGTTGAAAAACACCGTTAACGCAGCACAAGTGCCAGCCAACATGGCGGCTTTGCGCAAGGTTGGCGTGCCATACACGGATGAGGAAATTGCAAAAGCTACAGAAGAAGTCACGGGTAAAACCGAGATGGAAGCTGTGATTGCTTACCTCCAAGGCTTGGGCCTCGCGCTCAAATAAGGAGACACCCCATGGATGTCAATGATCTGCGTGCAATTACCACGGTGCTGTCATTTGCTGTATTCATCGGCATCATGGTGTGGGCCTTTTCTCGACGTAACAAAGAAGATTTTGAGGCAGCCTCGAAGCTGCCCCTCGATCAAGACTAAGGCCTAGAGGTCTTTGTAAAGGAATCGAATCATGAGTGATTTCACAAGTAATTTTTGGTCGATCTTCGTATCTGCCATCTCAATTTTGGGTATCGTGTACTGCGCGTTCTTGCTGTGGTTCTCGGCCAAAGTAAAAGTTTCAGCGCACGAAGAAGATGGCACGACCGGCCATGTGTGGGATGAAGACCTGCGCGAAATGAACAACCCACTGCCACGTTGGTGGTTGTGGTTGTTCATCATTACCATGGTGTTTGCTGCTGTGTATTGGGCGGCTTACCCAGGTTTGGGTAGTTTTGATGGCAAATTGGGCTGGACTTCACAGAACCAGTACGAAGCCGAAGTGGCCAAAGCCAACAAAGATCTTGAGCCTTTGTATGCTGCGTTCAACGCACAAACGCCAGAGCAACTCTCGCAAGATCCTAAGGCGATGGCCGTTGGCGAGCGCTTGTTCATGAACAACTGTGCACAGTGCCACGGCTCTGACGCACGCGGTTCTAAGGGCTTCCCCAACTTGACCGACAAGGACTGGTTGCACGGTGGTACGCCCGACAAGATCAAAGAGACTTTGACAAAAGGCCGTATTGGTCAAATGCCTCCCATGGCTGCCGCTGTGGGAACGCCTGATGACGTGCGTAACGTGTCTCACTATGTGATGAGCTTGTCTGGTAGCCCGCACGACTCGGTGCGTGCTGCACTGGGTAAAAGCAAATTCGGCGCATGTGCTGCATGTCACGGTCCTGATGGCGCTGGTATGCAAGCCGTGGGCTCGGCCAACTTGACCGACAAGATCTGGCTGCACGGTTGGGGCGAAGAAGCGATCACTGCCATCATCAACAATGGCAAAGTGAACCAAATGCCTGCACAAGAAGGCCGTTTGACAGAGTCACAAATTCACGTGTTGACAGCTTATGTTTGGGGCTTTTCTAACAAACCTGGTGACGCAAAGTAATCTGTTTTGAATAACGCTGACGACTCTAAGCAGCGCAAAACCATCCCCATCGTTCCAGAGCCTTCGGGCTCTGCGGACGAGGCGATGGTTTCGCTTTATGCTGCATCCAAAAAAATCTACCCTCGCTCTGTCGAGGGTATCTTTGCTTATTGGCGCTGGATTTTTGTTGTCCTGACGCAGCTGATTTTTTATGGTTTGCCTTGGTTTGAATGGGGCACACGACAAGCGGTGTTGTTTGACCTTGCATCGCGTCGTTTTTATATTTTTGGCTTGGTCTTGTACCCGCAAGACTTTATTTACCTCACCGGGTTATTGGTCATCTCAGCCTTGGCGCTGTTTTTGTTCACCGCTGTAGCAGGACGCTTGTGGTGTGGCTATGCCTGCCCGCAAACTGTGTACAGCGAAATTTTCTTGTGGATCGAGCGCAAGGTGGAGGGGGACCGTTCAGCCCGTATGCGCTTAGATGATGCCGATTTTTCGCTCGAGAAGTTGGTCAAGAAATGTTACAAGCACATCATTTGGATCTTCTTTTCGATCTGGACAGGCTTCACTTTTGTGGGGTACTTCACGCCTATTCGTGATTTGGTGATGGAGTTTTTCCTCACGCAAATGTCTTCTTGGGAGCTCTTTTGGGTTTTCTTCTATGCGTTTGCCACCTACGGCAATGCAGGCTTCATGCGTGAGCAGATTTGTAAATACATGTGCCCGTATGCGCGCTTCCAGAGTGCGATGTTTGACAACGACACGCTCATCGTCACCTACGATGCAGAACGTGGCGAGCCACGTGGCTCACGTTCGAAGAGCGCCGATGCCGCCAGCTTGAACCTGGGTGCGTGTGTCGATTGCACCTTGTGCGTGCAGGTGTGTCCTACAGGTATTGATATTCGAGATGGCTTGCAGTACGAGTGCATTGGCTGCGGTGCGTGTGCCGATGTGTGTGACACCGTGATGGACAAGCTGGGCTACGCCAAAGGCTTGGTACGCTACTCCACGCAAAACGCGATGGATAACAAATGGACACCCAAACAGATTTGGCAGCGCATCATGCGACCACGCATCCAGATCTACACCATGATTTTGGTGGCTGTGACTTTGGGCCTGTTGGTCTCGCTTGGCTTGCGTACCCCATTCAAAGTCGACGTTGTGCGCGACCGTTCAACCTTGTCTCGAATTACTGAGCAAGGCACTTTAGAGAACATATACCGTATGCAGATCATGAACGCGGCAGAAACAACAAGAGCGTTTCATCTGTCAGTCAAGGGCTTGCCAGGTTTGAAGATCACGACTGAAACGGATGTGACCGTTGATGCCGCGCAAGCGCGTTGGGTAGTTTTGAGTGCTGAAATTCCCTATGGGTCTACAGTCAGTGGATCGCACAAAATTGAATTTGAAATTCAGGCAGTCGGCAGCGATGATGTCGTGCTAGAAAAATCTGTCTTCATTGTTCCAAGGTGACCTTTATGAAAAATGAAACACGTGATACTAAGCCTTGGTGGCAGTACGGACATGTCTGGCTCATCATTGCTGGCCCGCTGGCTGTGATCGTGGCAGGATTTATCACTTTGGCTATTGCGATACGCACGCCAGATCCTGTGATTGCAGAGGACTACTACAAGCGCGGCCTAGACATTAACAAAACCTTGGCTGCTGAAAAAGACCTTCAGCTCGCACCTGCCATGCAATCGCGCAACCACGTGGTGACGCCCAAGCCTGAACCCGTCAAACCCTAAGGGGTTTGCTGCTTTATTGGCAGTTTTGTGCGTTGACGATGAGCTTGAGCCCGTCTGGGTTCAAGATGCGCACATGGCGTTGTTTGACCTCAACAATGCCTTCTTCCACAAATTTTGAGAAGGTGCGGCTCACGGTTTCTAATTTGAGACCGAGGTAGCTGCCAATTTCTTCGCGAGTCATGCGCAGAATCAACTCAGATTGTGAGAAGCCTCGGGCATGCAAACGCTGCACCAGGTTGAGCAAAAAAGCCGCCAAACGTTCTTCAGCACGCATGCTGCCCAAGAGCAACATGACGCCGTTTTCACGCACAATTTCTCGGCTCATGATTTTGTGTACGTGGCGTTGCAGTGAGGTGATTTCGCGTGACAACTCTTCAATTCGATCAAACGGCATCACGCACACTTCAGCATCTTCTA
>JACCEE010076117.1_pt1 | contig 13773 bp, 10 predicted proteins | sample 7449931 | NCBI WGS metagenome assembly JACCEE01 (sample SAMN15323457, study PRJNA562643) | freshwater metagenome | isolation source: river surface water | place: USA:Blue River Watershed | collected 2017-08-19 | reverse complement strand
GACTGCATCACGCGGGCGACGGCGTCGTCGATCAGGGTATAAAAGTACTCGATTCCCGCGGCGGCGAATTTTTCCTTATATTCCGCGTCGAAGATCCTCTGGAATATTTCCTTGAAGCGGCCGTCGTAGGTTTTTGAGATGGTGTCCTTCGTGGCGAACCAGACGTCGATTTTCTCCGAAAGCCCGAAGAAGAAGCAGGCCCTCGCGAAACTCTCGATCGAGGAGTCGAGGTTGTGCATGCCCTGAAGCACGCCCGGTCCCTTCATCTCCATGATTGTCTTGCGGATCTCGGTGCCGTCGGGGCGCGTGAACACGAGCTCCGCCTTGCCGGGCCCGTCAGCCGCTATCTCGCAGTTCTTGTATACGTCGCCGTACGCGTGGCGGCCGAGGACGAGAGGCTTTTGCCAGCAAGAAACGGTGGCCTTGATGTTCTTGACGATGATCGGGGTGCGGAACACGGTACCGTCGAGCTCCGCCCGGATGATCCCGTTGGGGCTTGGGGTCAGACCCTTGAGGTTATATTCCTCGACGCGGGCCGCGTTGGAGGTGATCGTGGCGCATTTGACGCCGACCCCGAGACGCTTGATAGCCTCGGCGGAGTCGTAGGTCACCTTGTCGTCGGAATCGTCGCGGGCCTTGAGCCCAAGGTCGTAATACTCGACTTTCAGGTCGACAAACGGGTGTATCAGTTTGTCCTTGATGACGCCCCACAGCACTCTGGTCATTTCGTCGCCGTCGAGCTCGGCGATCGCGTTTTTCATCTGTATCTTGGCCATAGCGGATTCCTTCGCCCCGATAAGAGCTTTGCGTTGAATGGGGACATACTAGCGAAAAAAAGCACGATTGACAACGGGCGCGCTTGACCGCGCGGGCTGAATCGGCGTACAAACTATCCATGAGCGGACAATGGGGCGAAACGTGCGACGAGATATTGGACATCGCGGTTAAGGCCGGGATGCTTGTCCTCCAAAACGGCGGGGAAACCTACCGCACCGAGGAAACCATGCTTTCCGTCGCCACCTCGCTCGGGGCGGATTCGGCCTCCGCCTTCGTCACTCCTACAGTGGTGATGCTTACCTGCATCGACGGGGTGGGGAAGAGCCATACGCGCATCCAGCGCATAAATGAACGCTCGATCAATCTCGGGAAAATCTCCCGCGTGAACGAGCTCTCTCGCCGCCTACTCGCGTCGGGCAAGGGTTCTTCGGGCCCCTCCCGTACCCTCGCGCAGACCGAATCGATCCTTTCCCGAATCTCGGCGTCGGGCCTTCACCATCCCGCGGGCGTCGTTCTCGCGACGGCGTTCGCGAGCCTTTGCTTTTCGCTGATGTTCAGGGGCTCGTTCCGCGAGGCAGTCGCGGCCTTCGCCATCGGCGCGGCGATGCGCCTTTCCCTCTATCTCATATCCCCGCTCGGCCTCTCGGGCTTTTTCGTCTCGGTCCTCGGCGGCTTCGTCATCTCGGCGCTTTCGGGGCTCGCGGTCCTTTCCGGATTCGTCGGTTCCTCCGGGAACGTGAGCATCGCGGTGCTCATGTCGCTCGTTCCCGGCCTCGCTATCGTCAACGCGATACGGGACATCATCGCGGGGGATCTCGTCGCGGGCTCGGCCCGCCTCATGGAAGCCTTCGTCGTCGCGGCGGCCCTGTCGCTCGGCGCGGCGTTCGGCTTGATGCCCTTTCCCGCGAACCATACCTACGTCTCCGCGATCCTGACGCTCAATTCGCCGATACCGGCCTTCGTTCTGGCTTTTTTCGCGACGGCTTCGTTCGCGTATTTCTTTCATATTAATCGATACGACATCTTTTGGTCCTCGCTCGCCGGCGCCGCCGGTTGGCTTATCTACCTTGCCCTATCGCTGTACGTCGGTAATCAATCCGCGGGGTATATGGCGGGCGCCCTGGCCGTCGGCTTGCTCGCGGAGCTCTTCGCGGTGCTATTCCGAAAGCCCGCGACGGTTTTCATCGTACCGGGGATTATCCCGTTAGTCCCGGGCGGCGGCATGTACGAGACGATGCTCATGGCCGTGCTCGGGAAAATGGACGAGGTCGCGAGGGTCGGTTTCGCCACGCTTACGGCGGCTTGCGCGATCGCCGTCGGCATCGCCCTCGCGTCGTCGTTCGCGCGCCTTGTCAACCGGATTCGCCTTCAGGCAACGGGTTCGATCTCGCGCGGGTGAGATCGCGTTCGTCGGCTTAGTCTGTATCGTTCAGTTTTGAGACCAGTACTTTGTCGATGCGGTGACCGTCCATGTCCACGATCTCGAACCGATATTTACCTGAGTCGATCTTGTCCCCGGTGCGGGGAATGCTCCCGTTTATCGCGAGTAGATAGCCGGCAAGCGTGTAGTAGTCGTGCTTTCCCGTCGCTTCGTCCGAGATATCGATCATTTCCCGTATGTCGTCCAGCCTGATCTGACCGCCGATCAACCAGCTACCGTCGTCCCTTTGAAATATGTCGGATTCTTCGCTCGGTTCGCCCTCGCCAAGCCCCGATAGCAACTCGTTTACCAAACCGTTCTTGGTGACGATCCCCTCGATCCCGCCGTATTCGTCGATGATGAAGGCCATGCGTCCGTCGTTCTTCGCCAATAGGGCGAGCGCCGAGCGGATCGACGCGGTTTCGGGCAAGTACACCGGTTTTTTCACGATGGCGCGCAGTCCCTGCCAAGTAGGCTCGTTAAGGGACGCGAGAAACGCCCGGGCGGGCAGGACTCCAAGCACCGAATCGACTGTGCCCGCGCAAAGGGGAAATTGCCCGTATTCCGGGTGTTCGTTTATAATCGCGAGTATCGCGTTTTTCTTAAGGGAGGAATCAATCCAGACTATGTCCTGCCGTCTTGTCATGCAGGAACCGAGCCTTCGGTTGGCGGGAATCACTACCCCGAGGTCTTCCTCGTCTGGTTCTTCTTTTTTTGGACGTTTCATGGGAAAAGTGTACCATATTTGAATGCAAATGTGTTAAAAATACATAATTTGTGCATAAATATGCATTCCCCCCTAGAATAGAACGTCATTATTGGTTATGGTAACATGCCTGTCTGTATTGACAGGAAGAAACGAAGCAGAGGTGCTTATGCTTGTTATGAAATTTGGCGGCACGTCCATGGGCAGTGCCGGCAGAATGTGCAACTCGGTCGATATCATCGCGGACCGGTCAAAAAAGGACCGTCTGGGCGTTATCGTATCTGCCGTTGGGGGCGTCTCAAACCGCCTGCAGGACAGTATCGAATTTGCCAAGCAGTATTATACTGCCGCCACGGGGCCGTTTAGCACCTCAACGACTACCGACGCGACAACAACTCAAACCACGGCGGAAATCCGCCGAATTCACGACGAGATCGTTTCCGATCTCGCGAAGGCGATTCCCGGATACGACACGGCCTCGGTAACGGCCGAGCTTGAGCCGCTGTTCGCCGAATATGACCGCCTCCTCTCCGCCGTCGCCGCTTTCGGCGAATGCCCGGAATCCGTCGAAGCCCGCATTATGGGCCTCGGCGAGCGGCTGTGCGTGCCGATCGTCGCCGCGCTCCTGCGCGCCCGGGGAGAAAACGTCGAGGTTCTCGATAGCAGGAAGTTCATCATCACCGAGGGTCGGCTTACCGAGGGCGATCCCCTGTACGAGCGAACCGACGCGAACTTCGCGCCCTATCGGGATACGGGAGCCCACGTGCTCCTCGCGCCGGGCTTCGTCGCCTCGGACGCCTCGGGAAAACCGTCCCTGCTCGGGCGAAACGGCTCGGATTTTTCCGCGGCCCTCATGGCGATGGGGCTCAAGGCGAGCAAGCTCGAGATTTGGTCCGACGTGGACGGCGTTTATACCGCCGACCCGCGCATCGTCTCGGACGCCATACTGGTAAACGACCTCAGCTACGAAGAGGCGATGGAACTCTCGTTTTTCGGCTCCAAGATCCTGCATCCCAAGACGATAACCCCGATCGCGTCCCGAGGCATCGAGACCTGGAGCCTTAACAGCTTTAATCGCGAGGCCCGGGGAACGCGAATCACCAACGCGCTCTCCATTCCCCACGACCCCCAAGAGGGACCGGTTCGCGGTATTTCCTGCCTTAAGGACACCACGCTGGTCAGCGTCGCGGGAGCGGGGCTCAAGGGCAAGCGGGGAACCGCCGCGCGCGTGTTCAACGCGGTATCGCGGTCCGGCAGCTCAGTCCTTCTCATAACCCAGTCGAGCTCGGAATACACGATCAGCTTCTGCGTGCGCGGCGCCGAGGACCGCGCCGTCAAGGCCGCGCTCCAGGACGAGTTCGCCCTGGAGATTCGCGAAAACCTTATCGACGAGATCTCGCTTATGCCGGGAATGGCCATCGTGTCGATAGTCGGGGACGGCATGAAGCGCCGTAAAGGCGTCGCGGGTACCTTCTTCTCGGCGCTCGCGTTCGGCGGCATCAACATTCACGCGATCGCGCAAGGCTCCTCCGAGCGCTCGATCAGCACGGTGGTTTCGCTCGAGGACGGCGACAAGGCCGTCAGGATCGCCCATCGGTTCTTTTTCAATACCATGCAGACCGTCGAGGTGTTCCTCTTCGGCATCGGCGTCGTCGGGGGCAAGCTCCTGGACCAGATCCGGCTCCAGCAGGAAGGCTTGCGGAAACAGCGCGTGGACCTCAGGGTCTGGTGCGTATGCAACTCGCGCAAGATGCTCGTCTCCAAGGAGGGCATCGCCCTGGACGCCTGGCGCGAACGGCTCGACGCCGCGAAGGACGCCTCGTCCGTGGACGCGGTGCTCGCGTTCGTGCGCTCCGAGCAGCCCCTTAACCCGGTCTTCGTGGACTGCACGGCCACCGGCGCCCTTCCCGAACGCTATCCCGACATCCTCGCCGCCGGCATGCATATCGTTACCCCGAACAAGCGGGCGAATTCCCTCTCGATGGACTTCTACCGCGCGCTCCGGGAGACGGCGGTGGCGAACCGGAAGCGCTTCCTGTACGAGACTAACGTCGGCGCGGGGCTTCCCGTCATCGATACCTTCCAGAGCATGATGAAGTCCGGGGATTCCCTGATCGACTTCTCGGGGATCCTCTCCGGGTCGCTGTCGTACATTTTCGGACGCCTCGACGAGGGCGCGAGTTTCTCGCAGGCGGTGCTCGAGGCGCGGGAGAAAGGCTTTACCGAGCCCGACCCCCGCGACGACCTCTCCGGCACCGACGTCGCCCGGAAGGCGCTGATCATCGCTCGCGAGGCCGGCTATAGCCTTGAGCTCGCCGACATCGCGATCGACACCGTATTCCCCGAGGGCTTCGACCTCGGCGGTACCGTGCAGGAATTCCTCGCGCGGCTCCCGTCCGTCGACGCCTGGTTCGCCGAGCGGATCGCCACGCTCCGCGCGGGCGGCAAGGCCCTTCGCTTCGCCGCGAGCGTGCGGGGAGACACCGGCGCGACCCGCGTCGGCGCCCTGGAGGTTCCGCTTACCCATCCGCTCGCGGCTATCCGCGGCGGCGAGAACGCGTTCGTGTTCACCACAAAATACTACTCCCCGATCCCGCTCGTAATCCGCGGGTACGGGGCCGGCGCCGACGTAACGGCGTCCGGAATCTTCGCTGACATACTAAGGACGGCAAAATGGTAATCGTACTCGAAAAAAACATACGCGACGACGACAAGCGTCGCATCCGCACCTTCCTCGAGAAAAACTCCCTTCGCGTCAACGAGATCGCGGGAGACGAGGAAACCATATTCGGCGCCGTCGGCAAGGTCGGCATAGACCCGCGCGAGGTGGAAATCCTACCCGGCGTGCAGCAGGTCATCCCGATCTCCAAGCCCTATAAGATGGCGTCCCGCGAGTTCAAGCGGGACAACTCGATCGTCACGGTCCGCGGCGTCAAAATCGGCGGAAACCGCGTTTCCGTGATCGCCGGCCCCTGCGCCGTGGAGAGCCGCGAGCAGATGATGGAATCCGCCGCGCGCGTCGCCGAGTCCGGGGCCGTCATGCTCCGGGGCGGCGCGTACAAACCGCGCACCAGTCCCTACGCGTTCCAGGGAATGGGCGAGGAGGGCGTCAAGATCCTCCGCGAGGCGGGCGACGCCTATGGGCTTCCCGTCGTGACGGAGATCGTCTCGGCCGACCACCTCCCCCCTATGTTCGACTACGTCGCCGTGTACCAGATCGGCGCGCGCAACATGCAGAACTTCGAACTCCTAAAGAAAGTCGGCGCGCTCGCGAAGCCCGTTATCCTGAAGCGCGGCCTTTCCGCCACGATCGAGGAATGGCTCATGGCCGCCGAGTACCTGCTCGCGAGCGGCACCGAGGACGTTATACTCTGCGAGCGCGGCATACGCACGTACGAGAAGGCGACGCGCAACACCCTGGACCTATCCGCCATCCCGATACTCCGATCGCTCACGCACCTTCCGATCATCGTCGACCCGAGCCACGCGGTCGGCATCCGCGATAAGGTCCCCCCGATGGGGCTCGCGGCCATCGCGGCCGGCGCGGACGGGCTTATCGTCGAGGTTCACCCGTGCCCCGAGTGCGCCATGTCCGACGGCGCCCAGTCCCTCTATCCCGAACAGTTCGAGAAGATGATGCGCGACATCGAGGTGCTCGCGCCCGTCGTCGGCCGCTCGGTCTCGCGCCGCCCGGCCGCGGGCGGGACGGCTCGTCAGTCGATTCCCGGCCAGGCGCCCGCGATGCCGACCGGCTCAGGAACGGCGTCCGGCGCCCAGGTAACGTGCGCCTACGCGGGCGGGCGGGGAGCGTACGCCGAGCAGGCGATTCACCGCTACTGGGACGAGAACGCGTCGGCCGTGAGCGCGGCCAATTTCCGCGAAGTCATCAACGCGGTCCTCGACGGCAGGGCCGCCTTCGGCATGCTTCCCATAGAGAACAGCCTCGCGGGCTCCGTCTACGAGAACTACGATAACCTGACCCGCTGCGAGGACATCGAAATCGTCGGCTCGGTCACCCTGCGCATCGAGCACTCGCTCCTTGCCGTAAAGGGCGCGAGCCTTGAGACGATCGAGAGCGTCTATTCGCATCCCCAGGGTCTTGCCCAATGCGACGAGTTCCTCGCCAAATATCCCTCCTGGAAGCACATCGAGACCGAGTCGACTTCCGGGGCCGCCGAGCTTGTCGCCGCGAGCGGCGACGTTAAGAAAGCCGCCATAGCGAGCGACGTCAACGCGTCCATCTACGGGCTCGAGGCGCTCCGCTCCGGGGTAGAGACCAATCCCCGCAACTACACCCGCTTCGTCGTCATCGCGCGGTCGGGAACGGTCGTCTGCGAGGCCCCCAACCACGCGAGCGTCATCTTCTCCACGGCTAACGAGCCCGGCGCGCTCTACAACGCGCTTGGCATACTCATGAAGAACGGTCTCAACCTGACCAAACTGGAATCCCGCCCGATTCAGGGAGAGCCGTGGCGCTATCGCTTCTACGCGAACGTATCCCTCCCGGAGGGCGTCGGTTCCAGCGTCGTCGCGGCGGAACGCATCAAATCGGCGCTTGCGGAAATGGAAAAGATGAGCAATGATCAGGGTGTCGTCCAGGGCGTTCGCGTCCTTGGGCTCTACAATTCCAAGGAGCTTTCATGAAAAGGTACGTAATCACCGTTCTCGTCGAGAACCATTCGGGGGTCTTAAGCCGCGTATCCGGCCTTTTTAGCCGGAGGGGATACAACATCGACAGCCTTACCGTCGGCGTAACGGACAATCCCGAGCTCTCGCGGATGACGATCGTCGTCCGGGGCGATGAATACATACTGGAACAGATCGAGAAACAGCTCGCCAAGCTCGTCGAGGTCGTCTCGATTAAGCACTGCGACCCCTCCATGACCGTCGTTCGCGAGCTCGCGCTCATCAAGGTGTGCGCCGAGGGCACGAGCCGCGTCGGCGTCATCGAAACCGCGAATATCTTCCGCGCCCGCATCGTGGACGTCGCCGTGGATTCCCTCGTCATCGAGGCGACCGGCAGCGAGGAGAAAATCGCGAGCTTTATCAAACTCCTCGAGCCCTTCGGCATCAAGGAACTCGTGCGGACCGGTTTGACGGCGATGGAGCGCGGCGGCGCCGTCCTCGAATAGCGGGGGGGAGCTGGGCCATGCTCGACCGCAGAATTCGCGAGATTTTGGGCGACGATAGGGTCGCCGACCATTTTAGCATGATAGTCGAGCGCGCCGAGCCGGGCCTCGCCGTGGTGACGATGGAGGTGGGAGAACGCCACCTTAACGGCAACGCCACGGCGCACGGCGGCGTCTCCTTTTCCCTCGCGGACGTGGCCTTCGCGGTAGCTTCCAACTTGCGCGGGCCTTCCGTGTCCGCGAACTCCTCGATTACCTTCTGCGCTCCCGCCCGCGCGGGAACCACCCTTCGCGCCACCGCGACGGAAGTCTCCCTTTCCCGAAAGCTTGGCACGTATCAAGTCGTCGTCGACGACGGCGACGGCCGCGTTATTGCCCTTTTTCATGGGCTCGCGTACAGAAAGGGCGAATAGGTTTTTTACGATAAAATTACATTTTCCTGATTCTCATGGGATACTGTGCTATCTTTTGCTTGTAAAGCCGGTAAATCGCCGGCGAGAAATCGCAAAGGAGATACATATGAAAAGTCGTTTTTCCGTGCCTTTCGCTATCGTTTCCGTTTCTACGCTACTCTTTCTGGCTTCCTGTTCCGGCGCCGCGGCAAAGGTCGCTCCCGCTCCGTCCCCGATAGAAACCGTCTCGAACGTAAGCTTCGACGAGGCTACCGTTCTCGCTACCTCGGAGTCAGACCTTAAGAATACCGTTACCGCCTTGCAAGCCGGTCAGCTCGGCGCGTTGGCCTCTACTTACAAAAAGCCGATAGCCTCGGTGATCGATCAGGCCGGTGACTCGATAAAAGACATTGTTAAGCAACCAAAACTAAAACTTGATCAATCTCCCGTCACGCAAACCGCGACGGGTATGGTTTCGGACAAAGTGGTTGTTTCCTATGATAAAATGCTCTCGACCGATTTCCTTACTTATAGCGGTATCGATGACCTTATGAAGAATAATTTTAAGGGAACCGTTAACGTGAAAGGCGAGTATTCTTTCCCCAAGGCACCCGATGGGTCCACGCTCGATTACGCGTTTACCGGTTATGCGACTCTCGACCATGACATCGATGTAACCAAGTTAATGTCCGCGATTGCTTCCGCCATGACGCCTCCCTCTTCGGGAACTCCGGTTTCGGTGACTCCCTCGATAACGCTCGATCAGCTGCTGAGCAATAAAAACGCGTCGATCAATTGCGCGTATTCCGGCCAGGTGATATTGGTTCCCGGTACAAAACCGACTACGGGCGCCTGCATCGAAAAAGCGGTCTTTAGAATGATCTCGGTGAAGAACGAAGTTGCCGTAAAGGGTTTCTCTTACGTAACCTCGAAGACGAGCGCTCCCTCTTACGTGATCGACGAGATTAGCGTAAAACCCTACGCGTCCATTGACGCGGTATTCGTCGTCTCGTCCAAAGACGCGTCGATTAAAGGCGGTAAAATCGGCATTTCTCTGTTGTTCGACAAAGGCATTACCTTTAAGCAGGCCGATTTAGATGCAGCCATCGCGGCTTATGCGTCAGGTAACGGAATTCCGAAGACCCTTGAAAGCACCCTGAGCTCAAAAGGTTTGTCTCTTAAGGACGCGAAAATCTCCGTTAAGGTTTGGGACAACGCCAATATCGAGGTATTCTCCAAGGAATATACCGCCCTTGAATTCATAAATACCTATCCAGTGAGTCCCGTCGTCGTAAAATAATAACGCACGAGACTTAGTCCGGGAATCGCTTGCGTATTTCCATGATTTCGTCGATCCCGTCGATGAACTTATCCGTGAGGAACGGGTCAAAATGCTTGCCCCGTTGCTCGCGGAAATACGCGAGAATTCTCGGCAAATCCCAGGCTTTTTTGTAGACGCGGTCGCATCCAAGCGCGTCAAACACGTCCGCGATCGCCACGATCCTTCCGTAAACGCTGATTTCCTCGCCGGCTTTCCCGAACGGGTATCCCGAACCGTCGAATTTCTCCTGATGCTCAAGGGCTATAAGCGCGGCGAGCTTAAGGATTTCTCGGTGGGAGTTTTTGAGGATATCGTACCCTGCCTGCGCGTGCGTCTTAATAAGATTGAATTCTTCGGTAGTGAGCAAACCCGGCTTGTTCAGGATCGCGTCGGGAATCGTGAGCTTCCCGACGTCGTGCATCGGGGCGGCCATCCTAAGAATGTCCGCATCGCGCTCTTCCAATCCCGCGCGAAGCGCGATGATCTTCGAATACTCGGCCACCCTTTTAACGTGATGGCCCGTTTCCCTCGATCGTGCCTCGGCGATCTCGCCTAAGGTGAACACGATTTCTTTCTGGGTTTTCTCTATCTCAAGGTTTAGCTCCATATTATCGAGCGCGACCGAGATGTTCGTGCAGAAAATCTCGATGAGGTTGCGGTCCCAGTCGCTAATACCGTTGGTCGTCTTCATGAATATGACGTTTTCCGTCCCGCCCGCGCTCGTGAAATAGGCGATGAAACTATTCGTCAGGAATACGCTGTTTCTCTCGTTCGCCGCGCGCTTAATCTGCGCGACCGTTTCCGGCGGCAGCACGGCCTCGATTCTCTTGCGCTCGCAGTCCACGAAATCCCCCGTACCCGCCTCGACGATAAACTCCCCGTCGTCCTTGCGCGCCGATAAGCCCGAGGTTCGGCAATAGATAGCACTGCGGTCAAGGCTCATCAACGAGGTAATCTGTATCAGGACGCCCGAGATGAACTCGCTGAAGGACCTCTGCCTGAACAATGATGCCGAGGAATCCACGATGCGCTCAAGCCCCCTGCGGCTGTACTCCAGCATCATGAGGTCGTTATACGAGCGAAGCGACGAGACCATGGTCACGAACAGCTTGTCCGCGGTCAATTCCGTCTTCAGCTTATAGTCGTTGATGTCGTAATCGACGATAACCCGCTTTTCGGGCGCCTGGCCCGGCTGCCCCGTGCGAAGGACGATGCGGGTCAGCCGATTACCAAGCTCCTCCCGCACGTACCGGGCTATCTTAAGGCCGCTGTCTTCCTCCGCCATCACGACGTCGAGAAGGATCAGCGCTATATCCTCGGTCTTGGAGAGGATGTCGTACGCTTCCTCGTCAGTGTACGCGCTGATCAGCTCGAGTCCCCGGTTATTGAACGTAAAATCCCCGAGTATCATTCTCGTGACCGCGTGGACCGACTCGTCGTCGTCCACTATCACGACTTTCCATTTTTGCGCGATCGGTTCACCCTCCGCGTTCGAGGTTTCGCCGTCGTCGAGAAACACCAGTTCGTCGTCAGATTTTGTCTTGTCGTTTTTCATTCCGGGTTTCCTCCGAAGCGTTCTGGGCAGTGGTTTTTTTTAGGCTAGCCGGCATGGTTATGGTAATGCGCGTTCCGCTCCCGACAGCGCTTTCGCAGACGATTTCTCCTTTCAGCGTCTCGGTTACGATGGTCTTAACGATGGGGAGTCCTAAGCCCGTGCCGCCTTCCTTCGCCTTAGTCGTGAAGAACGGCGTGAAGGCCCTTGATAGCACGGAGTCCGGCATGCCCGTGCCGTCATCGGCAACCGCCAGCTGAATGTTGTCGTCCTCCCGACGTGCCGAGACGGTGATAGTGCCTTCCTTTCGCCCCTCGAAGGCATGGATAAGCGCGTTGTTGATGAGATTCGTCATGATTTGCGAGATTGCCCCCGGATAACCCGTTACCATCAGCGCGTCGTCGCAAAGGATATCGACGCGGAAGGGCGTTTTTCGAAGTTTAGGCGTCAGGCTGATTACCACCTGCCGAAGGATCTCCTTGAGGTTAAAGGTCTCAAACGCCCCCGTCGATTGATATACGGAGATTTTCTTAAAGCTTGCCACCAGCTCCGCGGCCTTGCGAAGGTTGAGCGTCAGGATTTCCATTGACTCGGTCTCGATCCCAAAATGGCGTTCTAGATCGGTTTTCTTCAGGCTCCCGTCGCTGAATTTCGCCTGGGTATCCCGGATCGTATCATCGAGATACGATAAGGCCGAAATTGATACCCCGAGATTCGTATTGATGTCATGGGTCACGCTAGCGACCATTGTCCCGAGAATCGCCATGCTTTCCATACGGGCGAGCTGTACTTGAGCCTCCCGCGCCTTGGCCGATCGGCGTCTGCACATCAAGGCCATCGTCACGATCGCGGCGGTCAGGACAAAAATCACGCTCAGAGAGATTCCTTGAGTGATCATGCCTTAATTGTTGGGCGAAACTCCTTTCCTGTCAACGAAAGCCCGCGTTGCCTGGCATTATGTATGGCGTGGGCTTATGGTTATAGTGAACGCATTTCCAAGGGGGGACTATGAGACGAATCATACCATTGGCACCGCTCGTCCTGGCGACCGCGTTCGTCGCGGTACTTGCCTTTTCTTGCGCAAAGCCTAGCCCTGCGAAGAAACCGGTGACCATTCGTTGGTGGCATATTAATTCCGATCAACCCTCTCAGCGGACGCTGGAGGCGATCGCGAAGGATTTTATGAAGGAAAAACCATACGCGGACGTGCGCCTGGTCATGCTGTGGAACATGGAATATAAACAAAAGCTCGCGCTCGAATTCGCGGCAAAGGACCCTCCGGACATATTTCATAGCTGGGGCGGCGGAGGGCTCGCGGAACAGGTTGAGGCGGGCTACCTTAGGGATATCACGGAGTGGGTGAATAGCGACCGCTGGCATAGCAAGATCAACCCGGTGGCTTTAGGGCTGTTCAGCCATAAGGGCCGAGTCTACGGGTTTCCCCAGGATCTTGGGGCCGTGGGTTTTTGGTATAACTCGGAGTTACTGTCGCGCGCCGGCTATTCGAGGTTTCCGGAGGACTGGGACGCATTCCTCAAGATGCTCGACGATCTTAAAGCCGCGGGCGTAACGCCTATCTCGCTCGGGATCGCCGATCGGTGGACGGTTATGTACTATTGGGTATATCTCGCGATGCGCATCGGCGGGCCGGAGATCTTTAACGACATACTCCAGAACCGCAAGAGTTTCGAGGATCCCGCGATGGTGGAAGCGGCGCGCATGATGACCTCCCTGACGGGCAAGGGGTACTTCCCCGCGACGTTTTTAGGGGACGATTTCGCGGGACAATCCCGCAATATGGGCGACGGTAATTGCGCCCTCCAGCTCATGGGACAGTGGGCCGTGGCCGTGCAGGCCCAATCCTCGGAACGCAAGGAAGAACTTTCGCCCCTAATGAGATTCGCGCCGTTTCCGCGCGTTAAGGGCGGGCAAGGCGACATTCGCGACGTGATGGGCGGGGGCAATGGCTTCGTGATCGGGGCGAACGCGAGCGATGAGGCGGTCGAATTATTGGAGTTTTTCACGCGCGAGGAAAACCTTCAGCGCTACTTTGACTCGTTTCCCTCGATCCCGACCGTTTCGACCGTAAAGATACGCAACCCTGGGCTTGTAATGGTTCAGGATTACCTTCGGGATATGGAAAACTACTGTCTGTACCCGGACCAGCTCTTCCCGCTTTCCGTCGGGACGGCGATAAACGAGATCTCCGCCCGCGTTATGGTGGGTGAATTGACTCCCGAACGGGGATGCGCGGAACTGCAGAAAGCCTGGGTAGCTTCCCGCCAGGCGGAGGGAAAATCAGCGCAATGAGGCGAGCGGTATCGTTATATGGGCCCCGAGTCCCGGATTCGCGTTGAAGAAACCGATGGTTCCTTGCAGTTTGTACCCAACGAGCGACACGACGAGCGATAAGCCAAGGCCCATATGGCCCTTGCCCCGCGCGGTCGTGTAAAAAGGTTCCGTGATGCGGGCGAGG
>JACCEE011241693.1_pt1 | contig 13791 bp, 12 predicted proteins | sample 7449931 | NCBI WGS metagenome assembly JACCEE01 (sample SAMN15323457, study PRJNA562643) | freshwater metagenome | isolation source: river surface water | place: USA:Blue River Watershed | collected 2017-08-19 | reverse complement strand
GTCTTATCCGGTACCTCATACGACACAGTCACTGGTCGCCTCTTGAGATGGTTTCAGCATGTATGGAAATCGTTACGACACGAGACATCGCAAGGCAAATCCTGCGTCACAGAAGTTTCAGTTTCCAAGAGTTCAGCCAGCGATACGCAGACCCTACCGTCGAACTCGAAAGTGCGTTTGTACTTAGAGACGCAAGATTCCAGGACACCAAAAATAGACAAAACAGTGTAGAGTTGGACATGGCCGACGAGCAACAACGCTTGTTGGCTTATGAATGGGAACGTGCTCAAAAGCGTGTGCTGTATGCTGTGCAAAAAGAATACAAGTGGGCTATTGAAAATGGCATCGCCAAGGAACAGGCCCGTGCTGTGTTGCCCGAAGGACTCACTGTAAGCCGTATGTACATGAACGGTACCTTGCGTAGTTGGATTCACTTTATCGAACTGCGCTCGGGCAACGGCACACAAAAAGAACATCAACAGATTGCATTGGCTTGCGCCAACGTGATATCATCTATCTTTCCAATGGCCAGTGACCTTGTAGCTGAATAATGTTACAATGTGTTATGGCGATAACACGAAATCATCAAGCAGAATACCGGCACTGGCAACCCGAAATGACAAAGATCATTGATGGGAAACCAGTGCATTTTCGTGATGTATGTGTGCATGAGATACGCATGGGCGATGTAGAAGATCCTGACTTGATGGTAGCAAGTCCTATTTGGGAATGGCAACAAACACCGGCTGGTAAGTTTGTGATGGAGCATGCTGTAGAGCCACCTTACTGGACTCGAAACATGGATTACAACACTTACGGGCATGTGTATCGCATCATGGCCAGGCTAAGTGAACAAAACGAAACTTTTTGGAGGCTCAAACATGTGGACTCAAAAGATTGAATATGAATATGTAGATGTAGAAGTCACTCTTCCGCCTCCTGTAAAGAAACAAGTATGGGACGGCGAGAAGTTTATATCCATGACGCTGTACAAGTTCAAAGGTGTACCAGACTCATATCAAATGGAATGGCTGAATGTCACATACGGATTTGCAGGCACATACAAAAACGGACAATATTGGGATTTCAGTAGAGCAGGAGACTTTACTGTGATGGATGAAAAAGTTTACACATGGTATCAAATGAAATGGAGTAACCGATGAAAATACTAGTAACTGGAGGCATGGGCCTCATTGGACACAATGTAGTTAACCGACTGCAAGGCATGGGACACGATGTCAATGTTGTGGATATCTGCACCAACTATGGTATCATCCCGGAAGATGAACTTGAGTACTTGATGACTGAGCGCAACAAGAAGATCTCCCCGGACACGATTGTGTTTATGGAGAACATTGCTGACGCAGAAGCCATGGACCGAGTGTTCAAAGAAACCTTGCCCGAAGTTGTTATTCACATGGCAAGTTTCCCACGTCAAAAGGTAGTCAACGCAAACCCTGCTTGGGGTGCCAAGGTAATGATGGAAGGCTTGATCAACGTTTGCGAGAGTGCCAAAAAGTACCGAGTTGAGCGAGTGGTATATATTTCAAGCTCCATGGTCTACGGGGACTTTGAAGATCAAGTACTAGAAGATGATCCATGCAACCCAATTGGACAGTATGGCATTATGAAATTAGCAGGAGAAGACCTTGTCAAAGATTATCACCGCAGAGGCTGTTTTGACTATGCTATTATTCGTCCGTCAGCGGTGTATGGCCCACTGGATGTTGAAGACCGTGTCGTTGCAAAATTTATGCTTGCCGCGATGCGTGGGGGATCCCTTAAGGTTAACGGTGCCTCAGAGACGTTGGACTTTACGTATGTGGATGACGCTGCGGACGGGATTGTTGCGGCTGCGACTAGGGTCATGGCTGCGAACCGTGTTTACAACATCACCAAGAGTCATTCAGTTAGCTTACTTGAAGCCGCCGAAATGATTGTGAAGATTGTGGGCAAGGGTACAATCGAAGTCAAAGACAAAGACGCAGACTTTCCCAGCCGTGGCGCACTGAACATTGACCGTGCAAGAACTATCTTAGGCTATGATCCCAAAGTAGACGTAGAAGAAGGATTCCAGAAATACTATGAGTGGCTATCAAATAGCGTTTACTGGTCTAAAAAGACAGTATAACAATCTACGCCAAGAGATCTTAGATGTAACTGATCAGGTGTTAGCATCTGGTCAGCTTATGAATGGGCCTCACACACATGCCTTTGAAAAGTGGCTAGCAAACAAAAATGGTGTCAAGCATGCTGTGACTTGCCATTCAGGCACCAATGCACTGGAAATACTTGCTGCCTATTGGATACAACTCGAGAATATAAACCCGCCCACTGTGGTTCTGCCTGCTGTGAGTTATGTTGCTACAGCCAATGCATTTATCCGTGCGGGGTGGGACGTTTACTTTGCTGACGTAGACAACTATGGAGTAATCAATCCTGACACCATCCCGCACAATCTAAGTTATCAAGCCATTGTGGTAGTAGGATTGTATGGTACCGCTGTGACTCATCATATGAGTGTACGTCATTGGCAACGATGGATCAAAGACAGTACATTGGTGATCGAAGATGCCGCACAACACTGGCTGGCTGCTGACTGCAAGCGTATTGGTTCAGGTGCCGCTGTTAGCTTTGATCCTATGAAGAATCTTGCTTGTTATGGCAACGGCGGTGCTGTGATCACCGACATAGATGATCTTGCTAACTTTGCAAAAGACTTTAGGGACAATGGTAAACATATTGCTCACAGAGGCACAGGATCTAATTCACGCATGAGCGAACTAGATTGTGCTACTATGATGATTAAAGCTGCACACATAGATTCATGGCAGTCTCGTCGTCAAGACATTGCATTACAATACATAGAAGGATTTGCAAATGCAAACCTACGTTGTTTGATCGATGACACAAACTTTCACAATCATGCGTTTCACAAATTTGTCATAGAAGTAGACAACAGAGATGAAGTCCGTGCCAATCTAGCCGAGCGTGGCATTGAAACCAAAGTTCACTATGAGCATGCATTGCCTGAACTTCCAGTGTATAGAGCATATCCCGCACCAGACATGATGGGCGCATGCTATTCACTGAGTCGTCGTGCGCTGAGCTTGCCTATCTACCCTGAGCTAACAGATAGCGAAGTAGAATACGTCATCAAGTCGGTGCTAGACCTCGTTTCATAAACGCATAACTTGCAAGCCAATCCCATTCGTAGCTCTTCTTAAGTTCTGCAAAGTCTCCGTTGACGCTTTCGTAGAACTCCACAGCATCTTCAGCGCCTTTTTTGCTCCATTGACCTGCGCCTGTGTCTGTTGTAAGCCATACCTTGAGTCTATACTCGTTCTCAACATCTGGCAAACTGGCTCGGAGTTTGATACACTCTCTAAATGCTGTACGCCAGCACATCCAGTTATCAGTGTAATAGTTTGCTTGACCGCTTAGGATAGGAACAACTTCATGTGGTTGGTCTAGTGTGAAGTCCAGTCCCTGGCCTTGGTTCTCCAGCACCAACTTCTTATTGTAAGCAATCATGGCTTGGTGACCATACTCCAATCCGTTGATAGGATTCTTTGCGTGGAAGATATAGTGCTTGGCCTGTTGCATGCGATCTGGTTGCCAGGCCCAATCAAAGTCTCCTGAGACCATGAGTTTGGCAAACACTGCAAAGAACCAAGGCGTGTCGCTTGCTCTAGCAGCCGCTTGGTATGCAGCCACACGACCTTTGACATTTTGCACACGTTTGATTCTGTGATGATTGCGAGCACTCACAGAATCCAGCAAGTGATTGTACAAGAACTCTGCTTCGTTCTCACCGTTGCTGATAAACACAATATCCAAGGGTTGGTCTTTGAGCATGCGATGTGTTTTGTCTATGTAAGGATAGTCGTATAACTGTGTCTTTACTGCGCCCACTGCGGCCTTGGGCACAATTACCGACGTTGCACCTGCACTCAAAGGCACGATGGCCTTGGTTTCTTGACGCCATAACGGAACAGTGACTAGATTGGTGTGTACATAGTCTGTTGTGGTGTACAATGCCAGTGGACCATCAAACGGCAGTGCTTGTATGGCTTCTGCTTGACTGTCATAACTGTGTTCAATCACGGGCATGGGTTTACGGCGTACACCAGTATCCACAAAGTTTACATCATACCATTCCAACAAGGCTTTCCGGTCCCCGTACTCAGCAAACGTAGGCACATGCATAAAGAACGTATCGCCGAACTTCTCACCGTCACTGGCAAATACGTGTAGCATTGTGGCCTGCCATTGTTCTGGGTGCCAAGAGAAGTCAAAACTTGAATAGTCGCAAATGCTGGAACATACCCAAATGTATTCGTGTTCGTCGCCTATGCTCCGAGCTATGCGAACAAGTGTGTCTCGGTAGTTGTCAAAGTAGCGAACTTTACGTGTGGTGCTGGGTATCTCTCCTGCTGTGCCATCCAAATGATCTATTTCAAACACTGCTGTTGCCACTGGCTTGGTATGTATCTTTAACTGGTCAATGTATTTGACTTCTGTTGCGCCAGGCACTGTGTATACAGGGCCGCCGGTTTTTTGATGTTGTGTGCTGAACTGATAGATATAAGGCGGTGATCCAGGATCGGGTATCCAGGTTGTATCCACATCGCCCCAGTCAACGTTGTCAGGAACAGTCCAGTTTGTGCGTGTAGGCAACAACCGAGCACGTGGCCAACTCATATACTTGCGTTGTGTTGCTCCAGGCACTGTGTATTCTACTGTGGGCATTTTGGCAGCAGGATGCCACTGATTGCCAAACACATAGATCAGCGGAGGATCGCCAGGATCAGGGCGCCATGAGTAATCCCAGTCGCAATCAATCAGTGTGTTCCATTTGTTATCATGATATTCCAGCAACTCTGCTCGGGGCGACGTCATGTACTTGCGTTCAGTTGCGCCGGGCACATGATATTCCACAGTGGGCATCTTCTCTGCAGGGTGCCATTGATTACCAAACACATAGATGTAAGGTGGATCCAAGGGGTGTGGCGCCCAGGCTGTATCAAACACACAGGGTTCAACCAGCGTAACAAACTCATTGGGCCTATCCCTGGTGGGAATTACTTTTTTGTGGAAGTGATATTTGATTTCACCTGTTTGAGGCACAAGGAACGTGCCAGAAAACTCATTGAAGTTACTGGGCCATGTATGTGTGTATTCTGCTTGCCAGGGCACAGGTTGGAAATCCCAGTCATGTGTGCTATAATCACATAAGTATGATACCCACCAAAAATAACGTGTGCGGCTCAAACTTTGGGCGTGTTGAATACTGTCGGCCTCACGCTCATGCACAAATAGGTTAGGCTTTTTCCCTGAATAGAATACGTCAAACATGATTAGAATAGATGAAATTTACAACAACACTTTTTGGCCTTGGTTGCGCCAGCATCGACCCGGATTCCGTGTGCTGATGTGCGATCCGTTTGGACGCAGTGATCCTGACAGCGTTATTGGGTATGGTAGAGAAGATGTACACGAACACAATTATATATTCTTTTTTGATCAAGAGCCAATACATTTGAGCATTCACCAGCCAACTTTTTCAAAAGTATTTGATGATAATGGAGATATAACGCACACAAACGGTCTCCTGAAACCACCCACACAAGTTGCTGGATACCTTTGCACCAGCGAACGAGATAGCGAAAATGTCAAGCAGGTGTGTGCCAAATACGGATGGAAAGAACTGTATTATTTCTTCCACGGCTGGGCCGCGCTGGATTGGTATCGTGGATACGACAAGACATTTCTAATCCGACCCGTTGCAGAGCGCACAATAACCAAAACGTTTGTTGCTCCCAATCGAATCATTGCAGGCGAACGCCGGCATAGATTAGAAATGCTGTATCACATATTCAGAAACGAACTCATAGATAATCATATCAGTTGTCCTGATGTGTGCCCGGCCGAAGACATTTCAATATATGAAGCTATCAAACCCTTGACGGCCAAGTATCCAGACATCGAGTCAGTGTTTGCCAATACATCATTGCCCATGCATTTTAGAGGCGAGACTGATCATCCCATGCACTCATGCTGGCTCAGCTTGTTTGATGAGTGCGCAGAAAGTTTGTTGTACCTTGTGACAGAAACTGTGGCCACAGGACGCAGACATCACATCACAGAAAAAACATTCAAACCCATTGCCATGGGCATGCCGTTTGTGATTGTGGGCACTCGAGGTAGTTTGGAATACTTGCGCAGTTACGGATTCAAAACGTTTGAAGGTATCTGGGACGAAAGTTACGATCTTGAGGAAGATGATGTACGCATAACCAGAATTGCCAGCCTGTTGCGTAGTCTAGACGAGTTATCGCCAGCAGACAAACAGGAACTGTTTGAAATGGCAACCCCTATAATAGAGCACAATTGGAATCATTTTTACAATGGCGGCTTTGAAAAAATTCTTTGGCAAGAACTACAGGAGATGTTAAATGGCATTGACACTGATAGCAGATCAGATACTCAAGGGTAAGATATATCCTGCATTTGCTCGCCACCAGGGCAGGCCGTATACACAATCATGGCGTGAGTTTGAACAACACTGGCCCTACACAGTTCCTTTGAGATTACAAGAGTACTGTGATCATCACGATGTTAAACTGAACATTGTTGGGCTAACTGATACATGGCCGCCAGATGCATTTTATCCCATTGGACTAGGCTTTTTTGATTTTGGCATAGACTATTTTGAACTGTTGCCCAATCGTGTGTTCACCGAGCTGTGGCACAGTCACATACGTATATTGTTCTATTATCACGAAGGCGATAATCCTGAACGTATAAAACACCGACTAGATGCCTTGGTTGAACAACATCAACTGCCCCGGCGATGCTATGTATTTGTCAGTGCCAATAGTGCTGCCAATGACCTCCCAGGTTTTGTTTATTTCAACGATTTTGAACTTTGGTATTACCAGCGCAATCACAACGTTGCTCCATTGGAAATACACAACCAGGCTCGCTCACGAGACTTTACTGCTCTTGTACGTTTACACAAACCCTGGCGAGCAATGGCCATGGCAGACTTGCATCGTAACAACTTGTTGAACAACAGTTACTGGAGCTACTGCGAAACAGTCACCACACCAACAGATCTAAATGACAGTCCCATTGAAATAGACAGCATCAAAGATCTGCGCAGGGATACAGAAAACTTTTTGATGCAAACTCCTTATTTCAGCGACGAACTCTCCAACAACGAACGCAACAACCACAGCATGATAGTACCCAAGTATCATGCGGATAGTTACTGTAATATTGTGTTTGAAACTCACTTTGATGCTGATCAGTCCAGTGGTGTATTTCTCACAGAAAAAACATATAAACCAATCAAGCATGGGCAGTTATTCTTTATTGCTGGCTGTGCTGGCAGTTTGCAAGTGTTGCGCGATCAAGGTTATAGAGTGTTTGACCGTGTGTTGGATAACACATATGATCGTGTTGTAAACAATACTGAACGTTGGCAACGTCTTTGCACCGCCATTGAAGAATCACAGCATCGACTGGCCGACAGATTTAGCACAGTACAGGAAGACATAGAACACAATCAGCGATTATTTGTTGCCAAGAAGACAGAGCGCTTAAATATCCTACTCGAGCAATTAAATGAATCCTATTAACAGTTATACAAGTTGGCAACCTCTTGAAGAAGTCATAGTCGGCCGTGCGTACAGCCCAGACTATTTTGACTTCATCGAGAACGCACAGGTGCGTAATCAGTTACAACAAATCCTTTCTGAAACTGAAGAAGATCTTGTTAACTTGCAACGCACAATAGAAAAGTTTGGTGCTCGAGTACGTCGTCCTGATCTACCCAACAAAGATATTTTTATTCGCGGGCAGATACAAGGAGATGGTGCACCACTGCCGCCACTAACACCACGTGACTGGCAAATTACGCTAGGCGATAAACTGTTGCGTGTGTTGGCCATGCAAGAACTAGATGGGGTGTGCAATGAATATGAATCACAAGGTGGAACCGTTATCAACCCACACGGTCCCACAGGCTGGGATCCTGATTGCATACTCAATGGCGCAAGTGCCAGTTGCATTGTGCGTGTTGGCCGTGATGTATTCTTTGATAACTCAGACTTTTTAAAGCCCGAACAAACCCGCTGGATTGTGGAAAACGTGCTGGGTCCAGAATATCGCGTACACGAAGCTGTGACCGATGGTCACGGCGATGCTGTGTTTGCTATTCTTAAGCCGGGTGTGCTGTTGAGTTCAAAGCACGATGTTAACCTGGATCTAGCACGTGACTTCCCAGGCTGGGACGTATGCAAGATCTGGGACAGTTCAATCTGGGCTGCTATGGAAGTGGGCAAATTCAAATACGAGCAAAGCCCAGGAGCATGGTATGTGCAAGGACAAACACCCACGCCAGAGTTCACACAATTTGTAGACACTTATCTAAACAAGTGGACTGGATTTGTTGCTGAAACTGTGTTCGACGTCAACTGCTTGGTACTGGATGAAAGTCATGTTATCTTCTCAGCCTACAACAAAGAAGTGTTTGACTATTGCCGTCGGCATCGGATAGAGCCTATCATCTCAGAACTGCGTCACAGTTACTTCTGGGATGGTGGCATCTCATGCTGTACACAAGACATTCGACGTCGGGGCGGCCTAGAAACATACCTATGATACAACCGCCTCGCACATTCGATTCGGAGCACAATCTAGGCTACCGTAACTTGATTGTAAGCGGATGTAGTTTTACTAAAAATTTCAACCCTGAACATGTTCACACCTGGCCGTATTATCTACGAGACTTGGGCGGATTTGAACAGGTATGGGATGGCAGTTGTGCCGGGGCAGGCAACAATCACATTGCCAGAAGTATTGTCACTGGCATTGAACTAGGGGACTTTGATCCTGCATCAACTCTTGTGGTTGTGATGTGGAGTGGCTACGACCGCGATGACTTTTTGATTAGCCCTGAAGTTGTAAATCGTTCTCAACCCGATCATTACAGATATGCCGACAACGTGTTGTTGGGAATGACTGGCGGACTGCTGGGCGATGGGAATCTAATAGTCAACATAGAGAACTTGAAGAAAATAAAGAATCAGTCAAGTCGTGCATTGGAGAACTACATCATCATACAAAGCCTTGCAGGGTATCTTGATGCTCATGGGTTTCGATATGTGTTTACAGAGTTCTCTACTCCGGGCCGAATGAAAGACACCAACTTTGATCCTGTGCCCCACTTGCCCACAAAGTTACAGCGGCCATTTATTGATCTGGTACGAGATCTGACTCCCAATCTAGGGGATTGGGCGTTGCCAAAACTGAATCAAAACAAAGAGAGCGATGGATATCATCCAGATGCAGACCATCATTTGAGTTGGTGCCGTCAAGTTCTATTGCCTTATATCTTGCCATCCACGTAGAATCGCTGTGGGCGATCGTGTTCGCCCAGTACTGGATCCAGTGGCAAGGGATCGTAATGACCGGGCCAGGCAAAGATACTCATCAAGGCAGAATCAAGATAGATATTTTCCTGCTCGCCTAGAAAGTTATTGGGATTGTAGTTTCGCACACACAACCAATACAACCGATAATCCAAGGCTGTGAGCATGCGGTAGATGTCGCCAAGATTGGGAGTTTCTATTGCTTCGTAGTATACCACAGGTCTGCGGCTTTTCAACAAATGCATGCAACCTTGCAGCACTTCATACTCGTGACCCTCTACGTCTATCTTGATCAGGTCTGGGGGTGCATGATTCACAGAGTCCAAGGTAATGCATGGTACTTGTACCCCAGAAGTGCTCATGGTCATGTGTCCAAAGTTGCCGTACACCGCAGGATCAAAATCAGCAATGTAGCCTGTGCCCAGAGTGTTTGACACTGCGGTCTGGTATGTTGTGACCTGCGCAAGGCCACTGGTGTTTTGTTGCAACAATGCAAAATTTTGTGGGTTGGGCTCAAAACTGATCACCTGCCGGGCTCGGCTGGCAAAGGCTGTGGTATGATATCCAATGTTAGCGCCCACATCGTACACTACACTATCTGGGGTGAGTATACTGAGTAAAAAATTCAACTCCGACTGCTGATATTCTCCATAACGTTGTAGGCTACTGCCAATCATTTCATCGTTCACAAAGTAAGAAAAATTGTTGTGATATCTTGTGCGAGTTTGTGCAATCATGAGCAGACCTTTACGCCGTAGAGCTGTTCAAAGCGGTCAGCGTCTGCACGATCATTTACCATGGGTTCCCCACGTATGTTAAGACTGGTGTTTAACAGCATCGGGCAGTCTGTCATTACGTACCATTTTTCAAGCAGTTCTCGTATTCCTGATCCATCCTTTGGCACAGTCTGTACACGACTAGTGCCGTCAGCATGAACGATAGCAGGAAATAACTCAGGATGCCGGCAATGAGCGACTGACTGCATATACCTACTGTTACTGAAACCGCGAGGCATAGCAAAATACTCGTCAACCAGTTCTTCCAGAATAACTGGCGCAAAGGGTCTGAACTGTTGTCTGCGTTTGATTTCATTTACTTTCTCCTTGATCTCGCTGCCTCTAGGGTCTGCAAGGAGGCTACGGTTTCCCAGTGCTCTGGGGCCGAACTCGGCTCGCCCGGAAGCCACTCCCACAATTTTCCTAGTAACCAGCTGATCCAAAATGTCATTAACAGGATAATCACCAGGTATATCATGCCCGAGATAAGCAGTAGTCCAGTTAATTCTACCTCCATGAGCCAAAGCGGCAGCACCAAGGCTGCTACCAGCGTCACCAGGGTTAGGCATGATCCATATATTGTCAAAGTAAGGTCCTATTCTACCATTGGCTGCACAGTTAAGGGCCACACCGCCCATGTACACCAGATTCTTGCTCCAATTTAATTTCTTTGCACGAAGCATTACGTTTAAGATTAGTTCTTCTGCTAGTTCCTGTGCACCAGCAGCCAGGTCAAAGTCTTTGATGTCACTTAGATATTTTTGTGAAAGACCTGTGTGTAAGTTTTCTTTGAACTTGATATCCCATTCATTGTCAATCAAATCAAAGCGTAGTTTGTTGGCAATATTCCTTTCGCCATACGCTGCCATGCCCATTAAGATGTATTCTTCGTCTAGTGGGCGTAGGCCAACGCGGCCAGTAACTGCACTGTAGAATAATCCAATTGAATGCGGATAACGTTGTTGCCAAAGGCGATGGTAAACAGCTCGACCTTTTGTGTCATATTCGGCTCCCCAGATTGTTATTGTTTCAAATTCACCCACAGCATCTATTACCACAACTGTGGCACGATCAAATGTGCTGGTCTGAAAACCTGCGGCAGCGTGACACAGGTGGTGATTGTATCCTTTTAACTTAGCGTCTCCCAACAGCTTGGGTTTTAGTTGTTGTTTTACAATCTGTCCAAGTGTTAATTTGTCCCACTCTATACCTTGACCTGCGTACCACTGACGCAATTGTTTGATCAGTGGACGCTCGTAGTAGGCCACTGTGCCTATGTCATAGCCGTAGAGTTCTGCCACTAGGTCAGGATGTATGTCAGCATCATTCTTTATCTTGCTATAGCGCTCGCTGTGTCCAGCAAATACAATGTTGCCGTCACTGTCAATTAAACTGACGGCCGCATCGTGAAAGCCAGCTGATAATCCCAGTGTGTGTTTCATTTGTAGATAAAGGGATCTCGTTTGCGTAGTTCTTTTAGCTTTTTACGATAGCGATATTCCAGTGTGATTCTTGCCCAGATTCGTTTAATCCAATTCATTTTAATACCCTTATTTGCTGTTCTGCGTAGTCCGCATCGCTCCATCTGTAGTTATATGTAGCTTCAGCAGACGATGTGCGTATTTTATACACATCCAACTTAGTGGATAGCTGGCGCCATATCTCCTGGTAATCTTGGGTGCCAAACGACCTGGCGAGATCAACTTGCCCGACCTGAGGATGGCCGATTGTGAGACTCTGGTCATTTGGATCAAATCCGTTTGCGACAAGCCAGGTACGGAATTCAGCCAGTTTGGTCTTTTGCCAGTCGTACGCACCTGGATCACGTGCCCATTCAATGTCAAAGTCGCCAGCGGCTTGAGTCTGTGTGCGTAATCCTGTAGTAACAAGCTCACCAATTCTGCTATCTCTTCCTTCGTCATTGAACACTTCCCAATGGTGTTTGCCCACTGCTTTGTTGACTCCCACATACACACCGCCCATGCTACGATTAATAGTATCGATACCAAAGAGATCATAATCTTCTTCCTCTAATGTAAAACGCGGAGCATTTAGCCAGCACATCAATTGGCTAGGACGACGCCATTCTGGTGCTTGTTGATCTTTACGCATACTCAACACAAGACTTTCTATTTCATGACACAATAGATTCAATTGACGAATGTGCCAACGTGTGTAATCATCCGCGGCAGTGTAGTGCGGACTCATTGCTCCAGCATGTCCCTGCAGATCTTCAAAGTAACGATGCAATCGATTCATTTGATCGTGATTGACGTCCAGATCTTTTTGTATCACTGTGGCAGGGCTAAAGAAATCCTGTATGCGATAGTCCAGCGCAGAGCTGTTGACAGCGTTGATGCTGCGATTGACCTGTGTGCAAAGGTATTCTATGTCCCGGGCACTTTCTGTCCAGCCCAGCCAACAGTAGTTCTTTTCTAAATGCAGATCACGCTTGATGATATCATTTAATGCAGTCAGCCATTTACGGCTGAGACTGTTGTCCGCAACATCTATGTACACAGTTAGAACGTTGTCATGGTTGTCACGCAGGTCTATTTCAATCGAATCAAGCAATTTTCATCCACCATTCTAGTACTTCTGGACGTGCGCCCAGGATATCTGTCATTGTCACACTTTGTGTTCTTATTTGTTCTAGTTGTAACACACGAGCCTTGCCCTTGCGCAAGCCCGCTTGATACTGATCTGGCCACTGTTCAGCAAATGTGGGCCGAGTCTTTAATTGCAACAGTACATCACGCATGGCACCCTGACTGCGGCCTGCTAGTTCGTCAATCCACGGGTCCAGGATGTGTCTGGGCAAGGCCAGTGGACTCATTACAATGTCTGGCGAAAAACTAAAGATCACTTTGGCCAACATCTCCACGCCTAGTTTTTCTGCCAGTGCTGTCATATTATCTACTTCAAACATGCCGGGCAATGTCAGTGTAAAATCCAAACGCATTTGACGTCTGTTTGTGGCGTATTTTAATCCTTGTTCAAAGTTCACAAGAAAGGCGGGCCAAGATAAACCTGTGCGCACATACTCTCCCACTGCTCCTGTTCCGTCGAGGCTGGCGCAGATTTGCCAATCACGTATGTGCGCCAAAATATCACGATAAAGGTTGACCCCGCGATAGTCAACCCGGCTAAGATTAGTATTATATCTAGCATAAAGATTTCCTCCATCTCCCAATTCTACGATTCTTTGCATGTAGCGCCAATGCTGTTCATACATCAATGGCTCGCCACCAACCCAATAGACTTCTTCTACAGCATGTCGCTCGACAGCGGCAGAGAATTCGGCTTCAATCTGTGTGTCCTGAAACTGTCGTATTTGTTCACGGTAATCCACTCGCATCCAATTATTTTTTGGATCATGCCAATTGACCATGTTGTGAGTCTTTTCTTCAGTTTCCCATGACGAAGAAAGCATATCTCCGCAGGTTCTGCATCGGAAATTGCATAGGTTTGACAACCTATAATCCCACGATACAGGTACCATAGTTGTTGTGCCATCGGGCAACGTGTTATTGTAAACTTCGGCAATTTTGTGTCCGAATAAATGATCGAAGTAG
>JACCEE010752252.1_pt1 | contig 13804 bp, 12 predicted proteins | sample 7449931 | NCBI WGS metagenome assembly JACCEE01 (sample SAMN15323457, study PRJNA562643) | freshwater metagenome | isolation source: river surface water | place: USA:Blue River Watershed | collected 2017-08-19 | reverse complement strand
TTTGCTGTTTTAATCTTAATAAGCATTATGTTATTCATTCAATCTAAAGGAAAATGTCATAAAAAATAATTTAAATTATTTTATCTTAAGTTATGTACATTTAAATTTGCGTGTTTATATTATACACATCATAAAAACATTAATAAAATTAACTAAATGGAGGAAAATATGTCCTTAACAAAATTCTATCGTGATATCTCCGATATCGACAGTTATTTAGCAGACGCTTTCTTAAACACTAAAGCGAGTTCTAGTCTTAAAGGTAGTTTAATTGAAACTATTCCTGACACTTATCATAAAATCTCTGCAGATAAAACTTCACAAACAGTACATGTTATGTTGCCAGGTTTTACTAAAGAACAATTAACTATTACACCTAAGACTGACCATCTAGTCATTGCATCTAATTTTAATAAAGATGCTACAGATAAACCTGAATATCTTCGTAGTTTTTCATCGAAGTTGCATATCTCAGCAAAACATTGGGATTATTCATCTGTTGATGCTAGTTTAAATAATGGCGTTTTAACTTTGGTTTTTCAAGCTAAAGATATTGTAAGTTTGCCTAACATTGAAATTAAGTAGGATTTAATCATGTCTTCTATTGATTTATCCAAAATAGAAAAAGCTTATGAGGAATTAAAGGAATCTCGTAATTTACAACAGGTGCAATTAGATTTGCAAGAGATTTGTGAATGTCGTACCTTTAATCCTTTTTTATATGATAGTAAATATAAAGGCTGGTCAAATCAAGAGTTTAAACTCTTATTAAAGAAATTGGAAAAATTACAATAATTTTAATAATAACTTTCTGAAATCTCTTTCTGAAATAATAATCTTCTGATTTCTTCTTACATAATTAATATTTTCATTTTGTATCGTTTTAGTTTTATTACTTATACTTACATATCCTGACATTTCAATCATTTTCTTTAATCTTTCCATAGCATGACCGTGTATTACAAATGTATTTAATAAATTTTTAATTGATTCTTCTGCAGTTGTTTTAAAGTAAATTATCTTTTCATAATTTTCTAATACATGAAAGAATATCAAAACTGTTTCCATTTGTTGATCATACGCTAAAAGATCTAAATTAGGATTTGTAATTTTTTCTTGTTCTATTTGTAAAATTGCATTATATAAAATATTGGCAACAACTTTATTTAACTCTTTCGTGTTAAATGAGAATTCAAATATTAACGTTAAGCCTAATAAACTAATAAATGATACACTAAAAATGTCCATAGGATTAGCTTGAAATTCATTTAATTTTGTTCGAATCAGGTTTTCAAAATTACTTTGTATATCTCCTAAATCATCTGAATATAAGTAATTTAGATAATTTATTACTGAAGGATGTCCAATGAAGTAGGTTCGATAAATATTATCATTAACACTTGTAAAAAGGTTACTTGAACCAATGTCTGTATATCCTGCGTCAGTTAAGCAAGCAGAAAAAAAATTGTTAAAGGTGTTAAATGAAAAAATTCCTTGTTGCATAACTGTTGTATATTCAGTTATATATTTTTGATATGCATCAATAAATATTTTTTTAAGTTCATCAGGATTAGTAATCTTATCGAAAATAGAAAAGTTATTAAATCTATCAATATCTAATGAGATAATATTTTGACTGCCGCGTCCAACTGTTGAAAAAATTTGTCCAAATTTTGCTGTTAGTCTTGCGAATTCATCGGATGGAGGTATTTTATTTAATGTTGCTGTTTGCCATCTAGAATCCATTCTAAAAAAATTAAATAATAAAAACATAAAAGTATGTATTCGAAATTGTGTTGGCTTTTCATTTGATATTTTTTCAATTAAATTATCAACTGTTAAACTTCTAATGCTTTTAAGAAATCTGACGTCATTAATTTCATTAAAATGTTGAATAATAATATTTTTATCATTTTCATTAAAATTAGCATTTAAAAATTCATCACTTACATAAAATTGCAAATTTTTAATATAATTCAAAACAGGTAAAATAAATTCATTTTTAAGTTTTTTATATTCTATTGGATCCATAAAATATTTATATTCCTGAAATAATAAGGAAATTGGTATATGTTTGTCACCGTTGGCAGATGATGTAGTTTTTCTAAAGGTTTTGTTTGTTAAAAATTTTTTTGAGATGATGCCGTTTAATAAATTTAAATCTTGAGAAATTTTAATTTGTTTAATAGATTTTAAACTGTTTAATTTTTCATTAATTTTGTTAGTAATCTTTCTATCAATTGAATCTAAATAATCATCAATAAAACTTTCATTATTTTTTAATTGTTCATTAATTTTATTTGTAATTAAAGGCTGAATAACTTTAAAGAAAGCCTTAATAAACTTTTGTGTATTATCAGGATTTCTAAAAAATTCACCCACTTCATTATTATCATTTTCATAAGCATCTTCATAAAACAATTCTCTAACGATATTAAAAATAGAATCATCGGTTAGAGAATTAAATTCGCTAATACATCTATCAATATATAATTGTCTAATTTCTTCGATTTTGTTTTTAATGAAATCAGCATTAAATGTTTTTAAATTTCTAATATTAATATCAAATCTAAAATTTGATTCAACAGGCTGATTCTTAAATAAAATAAGATTAGCAACTAATTCAACGTCAGATAACTGTTGTAATTCATCATTACTTAATAATTGTTGTTTAATAGTGTTTAAATAATTATCAGTATATTCATCTAATACCACATCTGACAAAATATAATTCACTTCAAAATTATTAAATAAATCAAAGAAATTAAATAATTCAATGATACTAACTAGGTTATTTCCAGTCTTTAAAAAACGAATTTTAGTATCTTTTGTTAACATATCTGTTATAATTTGTGTTACATCAGAAAAAAAATGATTAAACACGTCTTTTGTCTTAGCAACGTTATTTAAATTTGCTAATTCAAATAATTGATTCTTAAAAATATTTGACTTAACATCTTCCTTAGTCTTTTCATCTGATGTTATTTCCAGACCTAATACTTTTAAAAGATTTGCTTCATATATTTCTTTTTCTAAAGTATCAGAATATAAATTAATTTTATTAACACTATTACCTGTCTTATACTTTAAATTTTTTGAAAAATATTTCGAAACATTATTGTCATTTAAGGAGTTTAAAATATTTACTAAATCACCCGCATAGCTACGTACCGCGAATTGATTATATATGTGTGTATCACCAGCATCCATAAATTCATTGGTAGCTACAGTTGCTTTACCTTGATCAGCATATAAACCTGTTAAAATTGCGCCGGCAGGATCGTCATAATTAAAATTATTATCGAGAATCAAAATAAAACAATTATTCCAATATCTTGAAGAATAACTTTGCCACATATTATATGCTTTAACACACCAACGGGTTGTATTACGTAATTTCACATTCTTCTGTAACTTTGATGCATCAACAAAAAAGTGAGGATTTAACATAACACTATCAGTATAATTACTCTCACATGAGGGTGAAGTATAATCTGTTTGATAAGGTAAAATATTGCAGGCCATCACGGTACCTTCATACGTAGGAAGTAAAAAAACTTTAACGTTTGGTTCATTAAAATCCATCGGAATCCAATGATTATTTGCAATACAATACTTGATAAAACTAACATGATATCCTGCAAAAAAGCTAGTTTGAGAATTCTTAAATTTTTCTGCTTTTAAACCTTTGTAAAATTCAAAATTACTCTCATCTTTTAAAAAGATATTCCACAAATTATTTTGAAAATCTTGTGCAAGATAGTCAATGAAGTTAATATTGTTTAACATTAATTTAGAAAAAACTGCCAAATTTCTTAATGTATCTGACTTATTAATGTAGTCAATTAATATTGTAAATAAATCAAAATAATTTAAAATTCTGGTACCAATTGGAATATTTGGCTTAACTGTTTCTTGATTACGATATGGGACATTAAACCATTTAATATGCAATTGTAACATATTATTAATAAACTTATCTAACTTTTTACTAAAATTTTGATTTACGTTACCTTTACTATTAATAATTTCAAATAAATCAGCTAATTTAATTAATTCATTTGGATCGCCTTTGACCTGTGGTAGATTTAGAATTTTAATTAGTGTATCAGCATTATCAGTTCCTACAATTCTTTTAATAATCATATTAAAAACACGTAATTTATTAAAACTGTCATTAATCATTTCCATTTGTTGATGATATTTATTATTAATCAAATCATACAAATTTTTTTGTTCAGGTGTTAAATCCCATTCAAACTGTCCATCATCTTCTAATTTAAATAAGATGTAATCAAATGGCAAATCCAATTTAAAGAAGTTTTCATCAATAATTGGGCCATTTAAACGAAATTGTTGAATAGTTACATGGTCCATCGATAGGACTTTATCAATTGCTCCTTTTAAAGCGTTTTTAAAAGCAGGTGGTGTTTCAGGTTTTAATAATTTCTCTAAAGTCCCAAATTGAGATTCTAATAATAAGCCTTCATGCAATAAGTTTTTTAACATACAATATCCGTTTAATTTCTATAATATTATATATTTTTATAATAGTCTTAATAATAATTTTCTGAAATCTTGTTCTGAAATAATAATCTTTTGATTTCTTTTGATGTAATTAATGTTTTCTTTTTGTATTACTGAAGTTTTATTTACATATCCGGATTTTTCAAGCGTTTGTTTAAATTTTTGTAATAATTCTTCGAAAGTAGAAACATATTGCGCAGCAGCTAATTTTTGAACGGAGTCGTCGGTGTGTCTTGAATCTATTTTTTCAAAATTTTGTAATAAGTAAAAGAACATAAAAACGGTGTCCATCTGTTCTTTATAAGATGCATACAATTGAGAATTAGGATTTGCAATTTTTTGTTGTTCTATTTGTAGAATTGCATTATATAAAATATTAGCAACAGCGCCATTTAATACTTTTGTTTTAAATGAAACTGTAAATATTAAAGCCAAACCTAATAAACTAATAAAAGCTACACTAAAAATGTCTATTGGATTCGTTTGAAATTCATTTAATTTTGTTAAAATCAGATCTTGAAAATTACTTTGTATATCTCCTAAATTATCTGAATATAAGTAATTTAAATAATTTATTAATGAAGGATGTCCAGTGATGTAGGATCGATCAATCTCATAATTGAATTTTTTGATGGGGTCTAAATCTCGTTCATGGAAAAAAAATATAGTGCTTAAAACTTGAGTTAATGTTGCCTGACCTTGGGAATTTATAATATTTCGATAAGCTATCATAAATTTTTCTTTAAAATCCTCTGGGGAGTGGAACTTTCTATTAAAAATAGAATATTCAAAATCAATTCCATCAAAGCTAACTTGACCAAAATGATATGTTAATTTTCTAAAATTATCATCTTCAAACTGTTGGCCCGTTACTTTAGTTTTCCATTTATTATCTAAATTAAAAAAATTGTTTAATAAAAACATAAAAGTATGTATCTTATATTGCTTTTCTTCGTCTTCGTTCGATATTTTGTTAATTAAATCATCAACAGTAAAACTTCTAATACTTTTAATAAACTTTTGTGCCGGCAAATTTTCAAAGCTTTGAATAATAATATTTTTATCGGTTTCATTAAAATTAGCATTTAAAAATTCATCGGATACATAAAATTGCATTTTTTTAATATAATCCAAAACAGGTAATAAAAAGTAATTTTTCTTTTGCTTATAAATTTCAATATTTAAATAGTTATAATTCTGAAATAACAAGGAAATTGGAATATTTTTATATTCTCTTTTAGTAACTCGATTAGTTATGTTAGTATTTCTAATAGTACTTTTATCTGTTAAATATTTTTTTGAAATAATAGTATTTAATAATTTTAATTCCTGCGAAACTTTAAATTTTTTAATTGAAAATAAAGAATTTAATTTTTTAGTAACTCTATCAACAATCTTTTTATCAATTGATTGTAAATATTCTTGAATTGTTTTTTCATTTTGATTGAAATTTTCATTAATTTTATTTACAATTAAAGGTTGCATAACTTTAAAGAAAGTATTAACAAATTTTTTCATATTATTAGGATCTTTAAAAAATAGACCAACTTCATTATTATCGTTTTCATAAGCATCGTCATAAAACAATTCTCGAATGATATTAAAAATCGAATCATCAGTTAAAGAATTAAATTCACTGAGACATCTATCAATGTATAATTGTTTAATTTCTTCAATTTTATTTTTAACTAAACTTTGATTAAATACTTGTAAACTTTCTGAACTAATATCGAATTTAAAATTTGATTCAACAGGTTGGGGTTGTATTAATAGAAGATTATTAATTAATTTATCTTCGGGCAATTTTTTCAGATTTTCAATGTTTAATAAACTATTTCTGATTGATATTAAATTATTATCGATATATTGATCTAATATCATTGATTGATCAAAAAAAACAGAATTCACAACAGGATTATTAAATAATTCCAAACAATTAAAAAATTCAATAGGACTAACTATATTATTTTCAGTCTTTAAAAAATGAATGCTAGGATCTTGTGTTAATATATTTGTTATAGCCTCCGTCAAATTTAAAAAAAATTGATTAAATACATCTTTTTTACTGGCAACGTCCATTAACATTGTTAAATCAAATGATTGATTATTCATAAGTCTAGACGTAACACCTGATTGCGTCTTTTCATCTGATGTTACTTCAAAACCTAATACATCTACAAGCTGAGCCTCAGATATTTCTTGTTCTAAATTGTCAGAAAATAAATTAATTTTATTATCAACCTTAGAATAATAATTAGATTGGAAATCTTTCGAAAAATATTCTTCAAGATTATCTTTATTTAAAGTTTCTAAATTTTCTACTAATTCTACAGCATAATCACGTGACATAAACGTGTTATATACATTTTCATCTTTAGCATTCATAAAATCTTTTTGAGACATACCAATCTGACCGCTAGCCTTATCACGTATTAAACCTGTTAAAATTGCGCCAGCAGGATCTTTACAACTTAAATTATTATCGAGAATTAAAAGAAAACTTCTTTGCCAATAGCTAGAAGAATAATCTTTCCACATATCCTTTGATTTAATACACCAATCAGTTGTACTACGTAATTTTTTATTTTTATTCTTAGGATTTTCTGCATTTACAAAAAAATGAGGATTTAATTCAACACTATCAGCATAAGTTGAGTCTGATTTGTCAGCAGTAAAATCTGTTTCATAAGGTAAAATATTACAGGCCATTGCTGTACCTTCATATGTACGAATCAAAAATATTCTAACACCTGATTGATCAAATTTCATTGGAATCCAATGATTATTTTCAATACAATAATTAATAAAAGAGCCATGATATCCTGCAAAATAACCCGCTGAAGTACTAGCATTTGAATTCTTATGTCTTTCAGCTTTTAACTTTTTATAAAGTTCAGTAATATTATCTTCCTTTAAAAAAATATCCCATAAATTATTTTGAAAATCTTGAGACAAATAATCAATAAAATTAGTATTATGTAATTTTAAATTAGAAAAAAGTGCAAAAGTACTTAATGCGCCAGAATTATTAATGTAATCAGCTAATATTGTAAATAAATCAAAATAATTTAAAATTCTAGTTCCCATTGGAATATTAGGCTTAACAGTTTCCTGATTTCGATATGGGACATTAAACCATTTAATATGCAATTGCAACATATTGTTTATAAACGTATCTAACTTTTTATCAAACTTTTGATGCACTCCACCTTTGCTATTAATAATTTGAAAAACTTCAGTTAAACGATTTAAATCAGTAGAAGTGCCTTTAACCTGTGATAAATTTAAAATTTTAACGAAGGTATCAGCGTTGTCATCTCCTACAACCGATTTGACAACTTGATTAAAAGCTCTTAACTTTTGAAAACTGTCGTTAATCATTGGCATTTCAGCTGCCAAATTATTTTCAATAGTCTTATAAGCATTTTGTTGTTCAGGAGTTAAAAAATTAAATTCATCTTGTTCTTCAACATCTTGCATCTTATATAAAATATAGCCAGAAGGTAAATCTAATGTAAAAAAATCATTTGCAATAAGATTACCATTTAAACTAAAATCTTGAATAATATTAGAATTCATTGTGAAAACTTTTTCAATCGCCGTTTTTAAAGCATTTTTAAAAGCAGGTGGGGTGTCACGTTTTAATAATTTCTCGACAGTTCCGAATTGAGATTCCAATAATAACGATTCAGATAATAATCTTCTTCTTAACATATGTCTTAACATACAAATATCCATTTAATTTCTATAATATTATATATTTTTAAAACAACTAAAAAATAATTTTTCTGAAATTTCGTTAAAGAATTTTTGATATTTAATATTAAACAGGAGTTTTCAAATGAAAATATTCGACGAGGATTTATTACTCAAATACGATGTTCAGGTTGATAAGACTTTTAACATTGACGGTTCAATTCTCTATGACATTGAAGGTCATCGTGATATTATTGAGGAGGTGGTAGATTTATTATTAGAAAGAAATCGGTATAATCACCAGATTAACCAGGTTAAATCTAAAAATAAAAACTATATAAAATATAATATTCTCTTTAAGAATAAATCTGAGATAAAACTAGATATAATAGAAGAGACTTTTAATACTATAAAAGAAGATATTAATCTAAATTAAGTCTTCTAAATTAAAATATATACTTAAATCAACCTGATCATGTATTGCATCAAGTAAGGATATGCAATCAGGTTGAATTCCTTCAAACCATTCAGTCTCAGGTGATGCCAAATAAATTTCTGAATTATCTAAAATAATCGCAGGTATTTTCGGAATTTTGGCAATTTTAAACGCACCTAATCTATGATTTCCATCAATTACTAAATAATGTCCAGATAATAAAGGATGACGTATCGCAACAACTGGCGGAATTTGTTGTATACCATATTGATTAACATCTGTTATCATCTTCTGAATATACTCTTTCTTTTGCGTCATAAAATAATCTAAACCTTTATCAGGTTCATTTCCAATTAAAATTTTTGTAGGTAAAACAGTCGCTTGATAAATAGATGTATCTGTATAATGATCAGGTACATCAGCGCCTTGAAAATTTGGATAAATAATAATACGATTGTTCTCTAAAATATTTTCAATGTATTCTTTTAATAAAATTAATTTATTCATACGTTACACCAGATTGATTTAAATCTAATTATTAATAAAATACTAATAAAGCTAATTTAAATCAATCTAAGATAAAATAGGATATCATAGAAGAAGCTTTTAAATAATAATTATTATTAAAAATCATTTAAAAACATAATAGTTACCAAACGATCATCCCCACTTTTACTAGTATAAAACGCGGTAATACAATCATACTTACTTTGAATGTCTTCAGGCATATATGAAGCAAAATCAGATTTTAACCATTTAAAAAACTCTTTTAAACCACTATTACCATATTCAGTAAATAAATCCTGCACACTGTCTTGTCTAGGTTGATTACCAAAATTATGATATATCACGTTTGTGTCACGATTATTAATATAATTCATCATATCATCTGCAATATCATTGAAATTATCATCAATATCATTAGGATCAACCACTGAAATTTTCTTCACGTCTTCTGACGAAGCTGATACTTTTTGCAAAATAGTTTTACAAAACATCTTATACGTATTGCTGCCTCCACCGTCGCCACCACCTCCACTAGAAATTGAAAAACCTGGAGGCATCGCTGCTTCTCTTAATGTTTCTTTAATAATCTGTTGTAATTTTCTATTAGAAATTAACATTGCTCAATCCTTTTATTTTAAACTGTATACGATACTAATAAATATCTGTTTATATTTATAAATTAAAAAGGTAAAAAATGACAGCCGTATCAAAATTAAATCTTATGACAGTCAATAAAAGAATTCAAGAAAAAAATATTGTGAATGTTTTATTAGACGCAATTAAAAATAACGATAAATCTGCAACACTCTCTCCGAAAGAACTCTTTGTTTTTTGTATGGCTACAATGTCAAATGAATCTTTAATGGATAATGAAATTAAGAATGCTGGTGGTAGTAGTGCAAAAGGTTTAGGTCAAATTAAAGATAAAACTATGATTCAATTAGTTGAGAAATATCCTGAAGTTGCAAATTATAGTCGTTTCGATATTGTGCAAGGTATTGACTTAGTTGTAAAATTAGTAATATATAGTGCAACATTAGCTAACTTAAAAATGAAAGAATTGAATAAAACATATGCATCCACTAGCGAAAAAATTAAATTTATAGATTTTACATATGCCATGGGTATAGGTTCATTTAAAAATTATATAAAATATAAAGATGTAGATATTACAACACTAAATGAAAAACAACAACAAATTAAAAAAGATATTGACAATACCTTTAATTTATTTTCTAAAGGTTACTATAATGATTGGTTAAATTGGTATAATCATTATAATCAAAATTACAATAAAATTCTTACAAAATTTAAAACACACGTTCAAAGTGATAAAGTTGAAACGCCACCTGATACTAAACCTAAGCAAGACAAACAGAAAAATATTGTATTAACTAAAAATGAAGCTTTAATTGCTTATACCGATCATCTATTATTCGAAGCAACTTTAATGGAAGAAAGAAAACCAGGTGCACAAGTAATTACTCAAGCTGAAAAGAACTTAGCCTTAGAGAATGCGATTACAAATGGTATGTATCAAAAAATTTCTAATATTTTATCTAAACAAAAACTAAATAATTTCGTAGGAGAATCAGCCATCGCTGTTGTATTAGCAATCATGAGCGTTGAAAGTCGATGTGATATTAAGACGCAACAAGATACAGATGGTACTATAGGCGTTATGCAAGTCTCATCCGTGGCAGCTGAAGATGTGCAAGAGGAATCTGCTGATTTAACAAATGTCGATGAAAACATTAGAGTGGCTATCAAATACATGAATCGCTTAATGAAATATATGAAAAATAACGTCATTAAAGACGGTAAAAATTTATGGGATAGCAGCACAGGATATATAGAAAGATTAGCTTGGATGTGTTTAGGTTATAATAACGGAATGGGAAATATTAAAGCTGAATATTTAAAAGGCACAACTGTCAAAAATACTATTTATTATAATGACGTTAAAGAATTTTATAATTTTTGGTCAGCCGAAAGTGTTTTACAAAAAGTTAGACCTAAAAAAAATGAAAATGTTTTTATTCATCATGGTACCGTTATTTCAGAACGATTGCTACGTAATATTATCAAATATAGTATCATTTCTCACAAAAAATAAGTAAAAAAAAACGACCTTTTTCAAGGTCGTTTTTAATTTTGATTTAATTTATAACTATTAATTTAACCAAAAATCTTACCAGTTCTCTTCATCATTACAGCTGCAAATAATGTTGCCATTAAAATAGGAGATGATAAACCAATTTGATTACAACTATCATCTTCACCCTTAGTTGGTTGTTCTGTTGAAGCAACAACTTCTTGTTCTTCACAAGCAGTTTCTTCAGTTGCAACACACATACATGTTTCAGGTTGACTCTCATCACATTCAACTGGCTCCTCAGCTACTTCACCACCTTGTGCCACATCTCCTGCAACCTCACCACCTACCACACCCGCTGTTACCACTTCTTCACCGCCTACACTTCCAGCCACCACCCCAGCCTCAGAGCCAGCAGAAATTTCAACAACTTCACCACCAACTGCTCCAGCAGTTGTCCCGCCTACATCACCACCGACAGCAACTTCACCTGCTGTAGTACCACCCATGACACCACCTTCAGAACCAGCAGTTGTTCCTGCTACTGTTCCACCAGTTGCAACTTCACCACCTACAGGTTGTTCTACACTTGCATCACTTACGCCTGCATCTGCTACTAATAATTGATCTGGTTCCATCTTTAGAACTCGCTTTCTTTAAAATATTTTGGTTAATTTATTTGTTTAACAAAGTTTATATATAATATTAATCATTATTTTTAAACTTTACAATTATTTTTTTCTTTTTTCTTTTAACAATTCTAAACTTTTTTCATAAGCTAAAATCTGTAATTCCATAATTTTAGTACCTAAAAATTTTATATTATTATAAGTACTTTGATTAAATTCATTTACATTTAAATTCTGATATATTGCATTAATTTGAGATGCTTTATATTTATCAAATTCAAATAAAATATTGAAAGTTTGTAAATTAGAATTTAGAGTTATGGTTAATCGTTCGCATTGATTATTTTGAAAGATTAAGTCATAATAAACTTCATCGTAAAAATACCATTTATCGTTCCATTGTGACATTAAACTTTTAATAGTATCCTGAAATTTATAACAATTTGCCTGATGTTGAATATGTACATCAGAATCAGTAAGATTTAAAAACATGTATTTCTGCTTTTTAACGGGTTGAAAGTAAAAATTTTAGTAACGTTTTCTCCTAATCCAAGTATCGCCATCGTACATAAATCTATCTCTACCGATATTGACTTCATCGCCAATTTCTGGTTCCATACCTGGGTGAGTTTGTTCCCAGTAAGCCCAACCTTGACTGTCATCATCGTAACTGTCAATGTCTTCTTCACCTTCAAGTTCTTCTTCACCTAAGTAACCGTTTTCTTCGTCTTCCCATTCTGGTTCTGAATAATCTGAATCATATTCATCTTCATTATTCCAATCTTCAATAGAAGCGACAGGCAAGTTTCTAGGCATGTCTGGTCTTTCATCTTCATAAGGTTGTTCAGGAGGAATAGGGAATTTATAAGACACGGGTGGACGTCCATTATTGCCATTATCATTAAATCCTTCTTTAATGATAGAACGAATAATGCTACGTAATCTTGCTTCTTTAATTAACATGTTAACACCATTATATATTTTTTTGTTTTTATTATATATATGTTGCTTCATAGTAAAAATAAAAGTAAAATTATCTTAGTAACGTTTGAATTCAATCCATCGATCACCATCGAAAGAATAAGTGCGATTGCCACTAATAACTTCATCACCTACTTCAGGTTCAATACCTGGATGTGTTTGTTCCCAACCACTCCACCCGATACTGTCAGCGTCATAACCTTGACCACCCATATTTTCATCATAGTCATAACTAAATGCATCATACGCATCATAATCTTTTGCAATTGGATTTGGAGTTGCAACTGACTCTGGTTTTCTTGGCTCGAAATAATAAGGAGCCTTACTAGGATCTTTCCAACTATAACCTTCTCGAATGATAGAACGAATAATGTTACGTAACTTAGCTTCTTTAATTAACATGTTAACACCTGTATGTTTTGTTTTTATTTTATATATACAGGTTCGTTGAAAATAAAAGAAAAATCTCCATCATATGTTTCAACTAACGCTGAACAAGACTCCATAAAATCCCCATCGTTGAGATATAATATTCCATTGATTATCGCTTTCTTTGGATGATGAATATGTCCACAAATCACTCCATCATATCCTTTTTGCTTGGCATCTGATGTAATAATAGTTTCATAATTCTGAATAAATGTAATGGCACCTTTCACAAACTTCTTACAAAATCCTGCAAAAGACCAATATTTCAATTTAAATAAACGTCTAAATGATAATTGAATCCTATCAATAAACGAAACTAAGTCATATAAGAAATCCCCAAACAACATTACAAAACGTCCAGATTTACTATATGTTAGTGAATCATAGATATCGCCATGTGTAATTAAAAAACGTTTACCCATTGAATGATGTTCAGTTTCTCTAATTAATTTAATCTGACCAAAGTTAAAGGTACCATCTTTTAAAAAGCTTTGTAAACTTTCA
>JACCEE011631018.1_pt1 | contig 13807 bp, 6 predicted proteins | sample 7449931 | NCBI WGS metagenome assembly JACCEE01 (sample SAMN15323457, study PRJNA562643) | freshwater metagenome | isolation source: river surface water | place: USA:Blue River Watershed | collected 2017-08-19 | reverse complement strand
TACCACATCGGATCGGTGTTGAACGTGGGTTGCGGGTCGGGAACCATCGCTTTGGACCGCTGGCAAGAAATTCACAAGGGCATTACAAAGGCCTCTATCCAATATTCAAGCACAAAAATTCCCATTTTGTTTGGGATCGATGCGATACATGGCGTAAACTATACCGTGGGTGGCACCCTATTCCCGCAGCAAATTGGTCAGGCCGCCACTTGGAACCCGGATTTGGTCCTCAAAGGCGCCGAAATCACCGCACTGGAATGTAGGATCTCCGGAATTCCTTGGAACTTTTCTCCGGTTTTGGATTTGGGCCGACAGCCCCTGTGGTCGAGATTTTTCGAGACCTATGGCGAAGACGTGTATTTGGCCAAAACGATGACAACCGCCAGCATTCGCGGGTATCAGGGAAAGCACCCTGAATTGGGCATAGACGATCGGCACGTAGCGGCTTGCATGAAACATTTCCTGGGCTATAGCTACCCTTTGAGTGGCAAGGATCGTACGCCCGCTTGGATTCCAGAGCGAGAATTGAGAGAATATTACCTACCCACGTTTCAAACGGCAATAGAGGAAGGGGCATTGACCGTGATGATCAATTCTGGGGAATTGAATGGCACGCCTGTGCACGTAAATCATGACATTCTCACAAAATTGCTGCGCAATGAGCTGGGCTTCAAAGGCTTGGCGGTAACCGATTGGGAAGACATTTATAAGCTGCACACCACACACAAAGTGGCGGCATCTCTGCGCGAAGCGGTAAAACTGGCCATCAATGCCGGGATCGACATGTCCATGACCCCCAACGATTTTCAGTTCAACGAGTTATTGATTGATTTGGTTAAGTCGGGCGAAGTCCCCATGGAACGCATCAACGAAGCCGTTCAACGGATCCTTTACGTGAAACACAAATTGGGTATTTACGATGCGATGAGCCCTTCGATCAGTAGCATAAGAGAAGCCCTCAACCCAGCAGATTTGGGCAGTGCAAAACACCGTGAGGCGGCATTACAAACCGCGGAGGAAAGCATCACCTTGCTCAAAAACAACACAACCGCCAATGGCACTCCCCTCCTCCCGCTGGGGAACCAACCCCTATTCGTATTTGGCAGCGCCGCGGATGATCTCAATTTGCTGAATGGCGCCTGGACCAACACTTGGCAAGGGAACGACAGTCAATACAGCCACAATCCGCTATACCCCACCATTTGGGAGGCTTTGATGAAGAACCGTGCGGCAGGAGAAATCGAACCAAATACTTCAAAAGGACTGCAATATTTTGCCCAAGCCCTTTCAAGCAATACCCGCACGGCAAAACAATTAAAGACACTAAAAAAATCATTTACCCCCAATGCAGTAGCCATTTTCTGTATTGGCGAAACGCCTGGAACGGAAATTCCCGGCAACATTGACGATCTGGCTGCCGAAATCAGTGCGGGCGACAAACAACTCTTCGATTTTTTCGTACAAAATCAGATACCTGTGGTGTTAGTATTGGCTACTGGCCGTCCGCGCATCATCACCGAATACGCCAATAAATCCACGGCCGTTTTACAAGCATACCTTCCAGGAAATGAAGGTGGAACCGCCATCGCCAACATCATGTATGGCGTAACCAACCCCTCTGGCAAACTGCCTTACACCTATCCTAGATTCTCTGGCGATGTGGTGCATTATGATCACAAATCCACGGAAAAGAACGACAAGCTTTTTGGCACCAACGCGTATCAACCGCTGTTCGATTTCGGACATGGTTTGAGTTATACCCAATTTAGATATGGAGCATTGACCGTTACACCCACCGCCAATCAGTCTTTTCAAGTAACAACCACCATCACAAATACTGGCAGCAAACCCGGCAAGGAAGTATGTCAATTGTACTACCGCGATGAATTTGCCAGTATCACCCCATCGGTTAAAAAGCTTTGCGCGTACCGTAAAACCAAAGAATTACAGCCCGGCGAAAGCGAAACCATCGAATTCACTATCACACAAAAAAACCTGAGTTTCATCAACAAAGATTTACAGCGTGTGACTGAACCCGGCGATATCACTTTCATGATCAAAGACCAAACGGCCACGGTTCAGATCAAGTAACGAACAAATGAAGTAACGGATTAAGTTAACGAACCAAAATTTATTCTGATAGATTCACAATCTATCTCCAATATATCTTCAACAAAAAGGGGCCCCGTCTGTGACGGGGCCCCTTTTATATTAACACTTCGTGCTCAATCAAATTTTCTGAAAAACACGCACATAATCTACATCCATCTGCTGAGGAAACACCGTAGTTCCATCAGGATATCCAGGCCAATTGCCACCCACCGCCACGTTGAAAATAAAGAAAAACTTCTGATTGAAAGGATAAATCCCACCCGTATTCGATGGTGTTAACGTGTGAAACTTCACATCATCCACATACCACTCAACCAAATTGTTCTCCCACTTCATCGTAAACACATGAAATGCATCGGCAAAAGTACCAGTGGGTATACCATAAGAAGCCGTTCTCTGCGTGGATGGAGGATTGTTGCCGAAATGCGCAGTACCATGAACCCGATTGGGCTGATGACCTACCAACTCCATGATATCCAACTCACCACATTTGGGCCAACCCACAGTACCGAAATTCGCACCCAACATCCACAAAGCCGGCCAAATGCCTTGGCCCTTTGGCAAACGCGCACGAATATCAATCCTACCAAACTGAAACTCACGCTTCCCTTTGGTTAGAATCCTCGAAGAAGTGTAATTATAACCTCCCTGAGATTCCTTCTTGGCCGTAATCGTCAACTTGCCATTCCCCACAGAGCAATTCGTATTGTTTGAAGTATAATACTGAGATTCGTTGTTGCCCCATCCGCCAGAACCGTTGCCAATGTCGTAGCCCCAACTCGCCAAATCCAAAGCATCGCCAGAAAATTCATCGGCCCAAGCCAAATTATATCCAGCGTAAGTAGTGGGCGTGGAATATCCATCCCCCAACGTAACCGCTTCAATTTTCACAGTATCAACCCGCTCCACATAGTGAGCCGCACTCGCATGAGCTTGCAACACCACTACATAAGTTCCCTCGGCAGCAAAAGTGTAACTCGCCACACCCGAAGGTGATTCAACCGTTACATCGCCCTGCTTATCTTTGAAAATGGCAGTGAAATAATTGGCTTTATCTGCCTTCATATTGAATGTCACCTTACCCTTCACCGTCGCTGAATAATCCAACGTCCAAGTGAAATTCTCAGGCAAAACAACAGGATCTACGGGCTTGTCTTCACAACCCGCGATTCCCAATAAGGCAATCACACAACCCAACCAACGAAATCGCTTGCTGGCCATCTTTATTTTTGCTGAATATCGTCCAAATAGAACGTTCCTGAATTCGCCACGTTCCATCCAGGGAATAACACCAAGCGATTAAAATTAGAGGACCCCGCATCGCTAAAGTCGATTGAAACCTCAACCCACTGATTCGCAACGGTTACATCCACATCCTTCTCAACAAACTCAGAAGTATTGTCTTTGTTCTCCAATTTAATTCGCATCGTGCCAGTCGCCGGTGCGTAAATTTTTACTGAAATGGTTTTGGCCGATGTAAAATTGAACTTGTTGGTCATATCAACCAAAATACCAGCCCATGTCTCATTGCCGTGAACCGTTTCTAGTACCTTGGCACTCGTATTAATGCCCCCAGATTTAGAATTGCTCACAATGGCATATGTACTCCCACCAAACGCAGTAAACTTAGGCTCTACACTCTCGAAATCAATGGGCAATGTATAGGTAGGATCTGTACTTCCACCGTTATCAATCGGATAAGTATCAGGCACCAATCGAATATACCAAGCCAAAGCAGGATTTGCCGCATCAATGTATCTCAAGAAAATTTCATTCTCCGTCATGCGAATCACCTTGTAAGTGTTCACACCAGTGTAATAACCAATGAAAGATTTACCACTCACAGTCAATGTGGTATCAGCACCCATCGTCAATGTCCAATTCTGATTCATCTGATCCGCAAAAGGCGCAGTGTAATCGGTCTTGGGCGACAAAGTAGCACCTGGGAAATTCGCAGCTTGAGCAGAATTGATGTATACATCTCCCTTGGTCATTTGATCAAACGCAAACCCCTTCAAGTGAAATACAAACGCATCGTTGTACAACCCTGTGTTTGATTTATCGTTCTTCTTGGCTGCCCAATATTCAGGATAATTACCCGCCGCCCCAATCGGATTAGGACCCACACCAAAATGTGCTTCGCGCGTTGAATCAATCACCCAAGTTTTGTAACCCTTGCCAGCACTTCCGCCTGTCATCATGGTGTACAAAGCGTTGTTCAACAAAGTGGCATCATCCTGCGCGATGGTGATCGTTTGAGTAGAAGAAGCACTTCCACCCGAATTAAACACCGTCAATGTTACCGTGTAACTGCCCTTCAATGGGAATGTGCCCAAAACGGTTGGACCTTCGTCCTTCGTTCCATTGCCAAAATCCCACTTGGCGATCAAGTTCTTGTTCTTCGCATTAAACTCAATCACGTTTGGATTGCTCGCCGTTGGCGCATAAGTGAATTCAGCGTCTGCAGCCGTTGGCGCATCGCCCAAGGATGGTTCATCTTCACATCCCGACAGTGCAAATGCAGTCATCACACTGAAAAAAAACATTTTTATTGGTTTCATATTGCTATTTATTTAAAAGATTAATATCCACTGTTTTGACTCCAATTGCCACCCGCCAAATCAATCTCCACCTGGGGAATGGGGAACAATTCGTGCTTGCCAGTCACAAACCCAACCAATGTGGTTGCCGCCTGCTTGGTGCGAACCAAATCGAAATATCTATGACCCTCACAAGCCAATTCCAATCTGCGCTCGTTCCAAATGTCAGACACCAAAGCTTGGCCCGACGTGGTAACGTCACTCAAATTTACCCGCTTTCTCACCAAATTCAAATAGGTCTTCGCCTTGCTCTCATCGGGCGATGATTTGCGCGCATTCGCTTCAGCCGCCATCAACAAAACATCCGCATAACGAATCACCTTGTAATTCACCGGACTCGTTAAGTCATTGTCTGGCAATCCAATCTCCGCCTCTTTTTTGATGTACTTGTTGTTGTAGTAACCCGTATGTCCGCCCGCACCCTTGGCATAAGTGATGTCTTGGGGCTTCGCTTGCTTGGCGATAAACGCATCGATGTCCAAAATGGTCGCATCCCTGCGAATGTCACCCGAACCAAAGGCATCGTACAAATTCTTCGTGGGCAAATTGTAACTGTTGCCATCGCCGTAAATGGGGCCTTTGTACTGACGGATACCCTGGAAGCCTGGACCCGCATTGCCTTCCAAACAGATCAAACAACCGTATCCACCACCTTCAGCACCGGTATACTCAACGTCAAAAATGGTTTCCTTGTGGCCTTCGTTGGCAACAGTAAACAACTGATTGTAGTTTGGTATCAAACTGTACATGTTCTGATCAATCAGCGTCTGAAAAGTCACAGCCGCTTCGTCGAACTTGTCTTGATACAACTGCACCTTGCCCAACATCGCCAAAGCAGCACCCTTGCTGATCCTGCCCTTCTCCGCCACCGTCCAATCCAACTTAGAAATGGCATAGTTGAGATCCAGCTCAATCTGCTTGTAAACATCCGCTTTGGGCGCGCGATCCACCGTGGTCACCTCATCAGCACCCAAACGCTTGTCTATTACCAATGGCACATCGCCAAAAAACTTCACCAACTCAAAGTAGTAAAATGCACGCAAGAACGAAGCCTGGGCCAAAATACCCTCCTTACCCGGAAAATCTATCTTGTTTTTGTTCTCCATGATAAAATTCACACGGGTAATCCCCGCATAATTCCAACGAAAAACATTCCTCAACTCCTGATTCACAGCGCCATGACTCATGTCGTCCAATTCATGCAAACCCTTGGTATCCGTCACACTCTCCCCACCCGCAATGGTGTTATCTGAGGCGATTTCACCAATCCAAACCGACATGAATGAACCCTGCATCAAATCATAAGCACCCGTTAAAGCGCGCTGATAATCAACTGGAGTATTGAAAAAATTGTCTGCATCCTGTGTATACGCAGGATCCACATCTAAAAACTTCTTGCAGCTGTAAGTTGGCAACAAAAGAAGCCCACAAACAAACGTAATTAAAATTGTCTTTTTCATCATTAAAAGCGAATTGAGAAGCCCAACATAATGGTTCTGGCCTGGGGGTAAAAACCGTTGTCGATACCCGCACCCAAAGCACCACCCACCGAACCCAAATCAGGATCGTAACCCATGTATTTGGTTAGGGTGTAAATATTATTGGCCGACAGATAAATCCGTAAACCAGTCATTTTCAATTTTTGCAATTGCTTGCCGCGCAAAGTGTAACCCAACTGCAAGTTCCGCAACCTCAAGAATGAACCATCTTCTACATAGTAATCAGAAAACACGTTGTTTCTGTTGAGCGATGTAGTTAAACGAGGATTTTCATTCGTGCTGTTCGGGCCAGTCCATCGATTGATGGTGTAAGACAATTGGTTTGCATATGGCTGTTGACGCTCATAGTTGCGCACAATTTTTTGGCCAACCGCCGCATACAACTGCATCGACACATCCCAACCACCGTGAGACAAACTCAAATTGTATCCAGCAGTGAACTTGGGCAAAGGAGAACCCAAACTCTTTTTATCGCTATCGTCAGAGAAATTGATCACACCGTCGCCGTTCAAATCTTTGAACTTGAAATCACCAGGCTTGGCACCGGCCTGCTTCACGGGTGAATTGTCGATTTCTGCTTGTGATTGGAAAATGCCATCGGTTTGATAACCCATGAAGAAACCAATGGGGTAATCCTTCTGGAAACGAGAAGCTACACCGCCACCCACACCAAAAGCTGCACCCGGGATATAATCAACCCCTTTCGGCGTGCTCATGACCACGTTCTTCAAATAAGCCACGTTCAAACCCATACTCAAATTCCAACGCTTTTTCATCGAACCTTGATACTGCACATCCAATTCCACACCACTGTTAGAAACATCGCCCGCATTGATAATCGGCGGGTAACTTCCAGGTCCTGCAGTTCCCAAAACGCCAGACACATCGGGTTGAAACAACAAATCCTTGGTTTGCTTCACGAAATAGTTCACCGTGGTGGTGAAATACTTACCCAACGTTAAATCAGTACCCACGTTGAACTGCGTGGTAGATTCCCACTTCAAATCAGGGTTACTCGCACGACCAATCGCCACACCCTTTACAATGATATCATTGAAAATATAATCGCCCTCACCGTTGAGCAAACCGCGGTAAGCAAAATTCTCAATCTGATCGTTACCACTCACACCATAACTCATACGCAATTTGGCACTGCGCATCCACTTCACGTTGTAAAAATCTTCATCTGAAATCAACCAAGCACCAGACAAAGTAGGGAACCATCCCCAACGAGAATTGGGTCCAAACTTGCTTGATCCGTCGCGACGTAAAATGCCCGACAAGAAATACTTGTTTCTGATATTGTATTCGCTTCGAACAAAAGCCGATAACAGCCTTTCGGTAAACTCCCAAGAGTATACGTTGTTCAGATAGCCTCCCGCAGCCAAATTGGCCGAAATATCTGCAAAATCCAATGAATTGTTGGGAATGTTGTAAGCTGTACCGCCCAAATAATTGCCCCTGCGCTGAAACACAGAAAATCCTGCGGTGGTCTTCAACTTCCTACCCCCACGCCATTCGTGTTGGTGATTCATAAATGATTCAAAATTCAAATCTCCATAAGTGGCTCTGCCTTCAGATACCGACGCACCACGCTCAATTTTGGTTCCCGGTGCGATTTCCACCATCGTTGGATCCAAATTCTCGTTCAATGCCGTATTCTGCGCCTTGCCGGTTCCAAACCAAACCAAAGGAGAAAAAGCCTTGTTATCAACCAAGGCAAAATTGTAATTGAATCGGTTGGTAAATGTCAAATTTTCACTCAAATCTGCGGTCAGCTCCTGCTTGCCCACAAACTTGTTCACCCACGCCCAGTTATAGGTGTTCGCCATCTGCGCAAATGGGTTGATAATATCTGCTACCTCTTCCAAGTAGGTGTACTTTCCGTTCGACCCCTTGATCGGATCTGTTGGAAAAGCATTGATTGTATTGTACAATACACTGCCGATGCCGTTTTCAGGCAAACCTGAACGCTTTTCGTTGGTGTACAAGAAAACACTGCTGTAACGCCATTTGTCCGACATACGAGTGTCGAAATTTACACGGCCATTGATTCGCTTGAAGTTGGCCTTCTCCAATCCCACGATACCCTGTTGATCGTATACGCTGCCACCCACAGAGTAGGTTGACTTATCGTTACCGCCACTCACCGATACGTTGTATTGAAACACAGGCGCCAATTTGAAAATTGAATCTTGCCAGTTGGTACCTTCTCCCAAAGCGGTATTCTTGAATGGCATCGCTTCACCACCCGCCGCAAACATCTCGTTCTTCAAAATTGCATACTCCTTGGCATTCAACAAATCCAATTTCTTGGCCGTTTGCTGCATACCCTGAAAGCCCGAAAACTCCCAACGGGGTGCCGATTTGAGTTGACCCTTTTTTGTCTCAACGATGATTACACCGTTGGCAGCACGAACGCCATAAATACCCGCGGTAGCATCTTTCAACACGTTGATCGATGCAATGTCGTTGGGATTCAACGCATTCAATCCTTCACTGTCATAAACCACACCATCCACCAAAATCAATGGATCGTTGTCGCCAAACGTACTCAAACCACGGATGCGTATGCTTGATGTACCACCCGGTGAACCCGAATTGGTACTCACAACTACGCCTGGAATCTGCCCTTGAAGCGCTTGGTCCATCCGAGGGATGTTCAACTTCTCCAAAGACTGCCCCTTCAACGAAGAATTGGCACCCGTAAATTCCTTTTTTGTGGCCTTTCCGTAACCGATAATTAACACATCTTCCATCTTACCGGAAGTGTCTGTAGTATTGACCTGACCCATCAAAACAGATGGTCCGTTTAAAGCGCAACAGGCCACTACGCATCGTAAAAACAATCGCATATCTTGGTAATTGGTATAAATTTATTGATTAAAAAAAGGGGGATGCAAACACCCCCCCTAGAAATATAAACTATGAAAAAATTAGTGCTTGATGAAGCGTTGAACAGCAGTACCATCATTGGTTTCAACAGAAATCAAATAAGTACCAGATGCCAAACCTTCAGTTGAAATGCGAACCGCTGATTTCTTAACCATTTCTTCCAATACAACCTGACCGTTGAAATTCATCACACGAACAGCATTGATCATAGAACCATTGGTCATAGCCACGTTGAAATCGCCGAAAGATGGGTTGGGGTAAATCATCAAACCATTCAAAGCATTGTTTACAACACCGGTGGTTGGCGCAGTGGTTTTCACCAACTCGTAGTGCCAATATGCACCGTTACCAATTCCGATATCAACCAACATAGTATCAGCAACAATAGCTACCTCGTAGATGATGGTATCTTTCGCACCAGAAGGCGCAGACAACTCACCACCGTTGAAAGCCTTAGGCAATCCCAAGTAAGAACCTTTACCTACCAAAGTAACTGTTCCGCTGTTTTTGTCAGCAACCCACTTACCTGCGTTCGCACCATCATGAGGCGCAACTGGAGTACCGCAAGCAAATGAACCACCCTGCCATCCTTCCAAGAAGGTAGAACCTTGCAATTCATTTTTGAAGGTACCGTCTGCACTGAAGCTGTAAATGTCATCGTACTGACAAGCACGCACACCAGTAATTTCAGCAGCAGGAACTTTCCACCAACCGAAGTCGCCTTTCGCAGGACCTACAGCCATTGATGTTGTTACGGGACGCAACTTCCACAAACCAGTTGGGTTCAAAGGAGGCATTTTCTTGCTCATTTCAAAGTGCCAGTAACCACCGCCAATTGAAATATCCAAAGACATGTTATTACCGTTTACAGATACTTCATAAGTGATAGAATCTTTGGCATCAGCAGGCTTAGACAATTCACCACCGTTGAATACTTTCGCCAAACCAAGATAAGCACCCTTACCATAAATGGTGATGGTCTTGCTGGTTGCGTTGTACTTCCAAGTTGCTGCGGCTGTACCATCGTGTGGCGCTACTGGAGTACCACAAGCATTGCTGCCACCCTGCCATCCTTCCAAGAAGGTAGAATTTTGGAAATTTGTTTTGAATGTTCCGTCTGCATTGAAAACGAATTCATCGTCGAACTGACAAGCACGCACGCCAGTAATTTCAGCCGCTGGAACTTTCCACCAACCGTAATCACCCTTCGCAGGACCCACAGCAAGAGAGGTTTCTACTGGCGACAATGTCCATGTACCAGCAATTTGAGCCAAGCTGCTACCAAAAAGAGCGGCAAACAAGGCGAGTGTAGTAATTTTTTTCATCATTTTTTCAGTTTTAATTGCCTCAAATATAACCGAATAATCTAGTTATAGTATTTTCAACAATAACTTTTTGGTAACTTTTGAGTGCTGTTTGATTTAATCTCACCAGAGTTTCCACAAAAAGCCCCTCGTAGCCCCCAAAAGCACGGGTTTCAACAAAAAACACCCCAACAAGAAGGTGTAATTGTCATGGAATTGTCATAAAAAATATTTCTCAATCCATTAAACCACTCCATGATCACAGCGTCAAAAACGCAGAATCAGCATCAAAAGCATCCACTAGCAGTACACAAACCATGGTTAAACACATACTCATTTTTGTTTCCGCCTTACTTTTCGCCCAAGTGGCCATCGCCCAAAACCACAACATAATTTTAGGGCGACCTACAGACACATCCATAACCGCATCCGTGCAATTCGATCGGGATGTTCAATTTTATCTGGAACTCGGCACACAATCAAACAGCTACACGAAAACCAGCAAAACCTACTTACACGATGCCACAACACCCGATGAGGTAGAAATCAATGGCCTATTCCCCAACACCCAATATTTCTATCGATTGCAATACAAATTGCCCACTCAGTTGAATTTCACCCCAACACCACAGTACTCATTTCATACGCAAAGACCATACAACTCCGAATTCACATTCACGGTAGAGGCCGATGAGCACCTGTACGATAAAAAAGGGGTTGCCAATATGTATAAAATTTGCCTCAACAACCAAGCCCTTGACAAGCCGGATTTTATGCTTTCACTGGGCGACATATTTGGCGATGACCACAATCCTTTCACCATCACAACCACAGAAATTGATGCGCTTCATAAAAATTACAGACCATTTCTCGGGGCAATCACCCATTCCATCCCATTCTACGTTTGCTTGGGTAATCACGAAGGTGAAATGGATTATTACCTGCTCAAAAATCCAGGAAACAACCTCGCCCACCACAGCACTTATTACCGCAAATTCTATTACCCCAACCCCTACCCAAATGGCTTCTATTCCGGCAACACCACAAAAGAACCATATGGACTTGATCATCCCGAAAACTATTACGCCTGGACATGGGGCGATGCACTTTTCGTAGTGCTCGATGTATATCGGGATCAATGCGATACCTCCGCCAAGCCCGGAGGTTGGGCATGGACACTCGGGAAACCCCAATACGATTGGCTCAAAACAACACTCGAAAACAGCAACGCCAAGCACAAAATGGTCTTTGCTCACCACGTTTCAGGTCAAGGCAGAGGCGGAATTATTCAAGCCAAATATTATGAATGGGGCGGATTCGACAAAAACAATGCTTACACTTTTGCCACCAAAAGACCAGGCTGGGACAAACCCATTCATAAACTGTTCGTAGACAACGGTGTAGATATTTTCTTCCAAGGCCACGACCATGTGTTTGCACATGAAGTGATGGACGGAGTCACCTACCAAGCTGTACCAATGCCCAGCGATTCTACCTACATGATTGGGAAATTGGCCAATGCCGATGCCTATACAGCCGATACAATCGACGGAACAGGGCACCTCCGCGTAAAAGTAACAAATGCTTGCATCACAGTAGATTACGTGAAAGCGTTCCTACCCAAAGACACAATTAACGGGCTTCATAAAAACAGAGAAGTTGCCTTCTCATACACACTTGGCGATTGTTCCTTGTCCACCCAAAACACCAATATCCACAACACCCTCAACATTCACCCCAACCCCGCCAACAAACAACTGTTGGTTCAATATCCCGAACACATCATCAACCCAAACTTCATCATTTACAATGCCACTGGGAGCATGGTTTTAACGAGTACCCAACCCCATTTGAATGTAGAAAACCTCACACCCGGAATGTATTACTTAGAAGTAAAAAATAACTCACACCGCATAACACAGAAAATCATCATTCAACACCCCTAATCCATGAACAAACTTCCTATTCTCAGAAAGCTATTTATCGCCATAACCACTTTCAGCGTGCCGCAGACATGGGCTCAAAACCTGATACATACTGAACTTTTAGGACGTCCAACCGATAAAGAAATCACCTTGCAAATGGTGTTTTCTGACAGTGCAGAAGCTTGCGTAAAATTTGGTACCGCTTCAGGCAACCTTTCACAGCAAACCCCTTGGCAAACCATGAGAGTAAACGACCCCTCAGAAATTGTGATAACCAACTTATTACCCAACAAACAATATTATTACCAACTGCTGTATCGCAAACCCCGAACCACCCAAACGACCACTCGACCTGAGTTTTCATTTCACACACAAAGACCAACCAATCAATCATTCACATTCGTGGTTCAAGCCGATCCGCACCTCGATGTACAAAGTGATACCGCTGTTTACAAACGATGTTTGCAAAATCAACTCGAAGACAACCCGGATTTCATGATAGACCTTGGTGATATCATCATGACAGACAAGTTGGTTCGCGCGGGGAGTAAAATAGTCACCAAAGACACCATCACCCATCGCGCCAAATTGATGCGCAGGTATTATGAAAACATCACCCATTCTGTGCCGCTATATATCGCCATTGGAAACCACGAAGGAGAAAATGGATGGAACCTGAATGGCACTGCCAACAACATGGCTATTTGGAGCACCTTGGATAGAAAAAAGTACTTTCTCAACCCCCAATCAGATGCCTTCTACACCGGTGACCAAACCTCTCACCCATTCATAGGACTGCGCCAAAGTTATTATGCATGGAACTGGGGCGATGCACTTTTCATTGTTCTAGACCCCTATTTCCATACCAATGTAAAGCCCGATAGCCTCAACGGCTGGCGATGGACCCTAGGAAAAACGCAATACGATTGGCTCAAAACCACACTTGAAAATAGCACAGCCAAATACAAATTTGTTTTCGCTCATCAATTGGTAGGCGGCGACAAAGACGGTCGTGGTGGTGTTGAACCTGCCAACAAATACGAATGGGGTGGCGACAACCTAGATGGTACACGTGGATTTGAAACCCAACGCCCCGGTTGGTATAAACCCATCAAAGACCTTCTTGCCGATCACCGCGTAACCATTTTCTTTCACGGACATGATCATTTTTTTGGAAAACAACAAAAAGAATGTTTGGTCTATCAAGAAACCCCACAACCCAGCCACCCCAACTATGCCAATGTGAATTATGCAGATGATTACGGTTATTTTGAAGGACAAATTCTCCCCAATTCTGGACATCTTAGAGTAACAGTCGCCCCCGAAGGAGTAAAAGTAGAATATGTCAGGGCCTACAAAGCGTCTGTAGAAACCGCTACCCGCAAAAACAAAGACATTTCTGCAACCTACTTCATCGGTGCTGTGAATTGCTACGATTCCCTCAACACCAATTCACCCATCGTTTGGAATTC
>JACCEE011002347.1_pt1 | contig 13810 bp, 10 predicted proteins | sample 7449931 | NCBI WGS metagenome assembly JACCEE01 (sample SAMN15323457, study PRJNA562643) | freshwater metagenome | isolation source: river surface water | place: USA:Blue River Watershed | collected 2017-08-19 | reverse complement strand
TTGTATAACATGCCCGGCTGTGCTACCGCAACATTCTTCACACCATTTGACGTGATGACCGCATTATTGGTCGGATTATTGATATATGTGAGGGGATAATCCCGGTGTGAAAGGGGCTCCATCCACATCGAGTAGTTGTTTGTGTTTTGTGCGTTGGCGTTTAACGCACGGCCACGGACCTTATTCATAGAAAGGGACGACATAGGGTTCGAGTGCGGATAGTATGTCTATGTTATATAATATATACATACTAAATTATCTAATTCGGAGCCCGATATCTTGGCATAATTACAATAACGACCATGCCCCCTTATTAAACGGCGCAATCACGACATCGTTGATCTTACTCTTCATCTCCTGAACACGTGCCTCATGAAGTGGATCCAACATTTTTCCTGCTTCATAGTTTTGAATACTCGACATTAATTTCGATGACGCAGCGTTGATTTCCGGCTTGGGACCGTAACAATTTACACCCACCTTCATAGCGGCGTTGCTCATATAGCCACCGTTGATTCCCGGTCGGCCGCAACTATTCTTCTTCGTAGGGTCAGTACTCTTCTGTAACTCTTCCCACGTGGATTTCTGAGTTGGGTATAATATCATCTGGTTATCGGACCATCCATATGAACACCATTCCGCACCGGATTTATGCGCTTCTTCCATTTGGTCGATATTAGCTAATTTTGCGCCATATGCCTCACACAGCGCCTTTGCGTTGTCATAATCATAGACATTCGCTGGAATATGGAAAACTTGTTTGCGCATTTTGAGTGATGGTCCTGTTCCTAAATCACCGCTACCACCGCCTCCACCAACCGCGTCCGGTTCAGCTGGCATCGTTTGAGAGATTACGATCTCCGGTTTCGTAGAAAGAAGATTCGATATTTCGGTAGTAATGTTCGTATTAAAGAAATACTGAAATCCATTCACAACGACGACGACAATAAAAATCGCCCATAAAAATATTTCAATAATAGACACGTTGGCAAATAGTGTAGCTTCTTGGGTATCATTCGCGGAATCACCTCCGGCTAAAGCATTCGTCACAAAATATATCATGAAAATTACTACGCATATCAAAATGACAACACGCGTGTTAATGTATTTATCAATATTACCATCGATCCAATCGAAAATGCTGCTTACTTCATGAAGACCAGCACGCATAGCGTCATTCGAAGCACCAGCTGGGTCCGACGATTTTTTTACTGGTCTTGGTCCGGGTCCTTGTGCTGGTGCCGATGCTGGATTAGGAAAAGGATGCGTATTTTTTGATGGTGGTTGAGCCGACATGAAACAAATGAAAATAATATATCACTATATATTGTTGGTATAATAATGCGTGTATAATAATCTATCTATTGCGTTTTATTTTGTTGTTTCCTATAAAACAAACAGTATGGCAAGTTACTTGTAATCGTATCATTTGTAAATTCTACTTTTTTCACATTTTCGTCGTTAAACATATACCATGTATTATCAGCTGTGCATATGGTTGCGGTATAATGACCGTTTTTACTAAAATTCCCATGATGATTACATACCGCATACAGGTCATATACATAACTTTCACGCTTATACCCATTTACGAATGAAGTTAAGTTCAGGTTTTTTAACGGTATTTCAACCGGTATCGTCACCTTTTCAGGCCCACGTTCTGTAAATTGAACACGCTTCAAATCGATAATCATAATATTTGGAAGACTCCAGTACATCATTCCTCGTTTGACATTCTGATACTGTTTTGTTTCGTCGTTAAACCACGCATTATCACCTTCCATGACTTCACCATTACAATAATGACTAAAACAGTCAAATAATGTTGGAATACGTGTTTTTCTAGTATCCGGATTTTCAACAATGGGTATCGATAGCGATATAATCGAAAACGGTTCCGGAGATATACTTAATACTTTTGATGTGTCGTGAAGATCCGTAATCACCGACATTTGTATCCCATAAAATAGGTTCAGCATTTCAGAGTAGTTTTTAGCATACATCTGACGCATCATCTCGTAACATTTTCGTCCAATTATGTCTTTATCATTATTTACACTTCCGGTTATCGTCATATTCACTTCTCTCGAGAGAGCCATATGAAAAGCATCCAGCATGAATACAAGAAACTCTTGAACATCATTTTGGGAATATTGTGTGAATATTTCTTGATTTTTCAAACGTGCGATCTGTTTCATCGTAGAGATAAACCCGCCTGGTGAAACAATACAATTTTCGCTCCACATAAGCGTGCGTAGTTTATCCCATTCACTTAATAAAACCGCGTCAGGTTTATTCGTAAGATGTTTCTTGTATTTTTCATCATTTAAAAACCGATTTAATTCATACGTATGGGACAACGCTTGAAGGCACGAATTCACGAAACATGTATTTCCCATATTCATCAGTCCGGTGATGCCCTTATTCACAAAATCGGGAAATCGTTGAGTCATATTACGTATGTTACGGTATGGAACGGTATGGTATAGTCTTTATAATAATGTCTTACGGTTACGAACGGTAATGATCTTTATAAAGTAATGAAAAAATATGTTTAAGTTTCATTCTTATAAACCGATATAGAAAGTAAATCGAATATATATTTATTGTTTATATCATGGATAGTCGGGACCCGTCAAATAACGTTATACACAGACGTTATAATCATGGTCGGGTTTATGTAACAGATGAACGTCATGCCGAAACCAACAACGACGACGACGATCACGAGAGATTCAATATGAACCAGTATTATAACGCAGTTGAAGATGAACAATTATATATGGATGAATATACGTCACTTTTACATCGGTATAATGAGTTTATTGTAAATTCCAATACACTTTTGTCACGTATGGAACAAACATTACGAGAGAATATCGCAAGAGCAGTAGCACGGCAAACCTATTATTATCACGAGTCGGATTATTTATATCGTCGAGAGTTGCGAAGAGCATTACAATATCGGTCTCATGCTCAACCACAACCTCACGCACCAGTTCATACACCGACATATGCGTCGGGGCGTGTTGCTTCTGCTGCTCCTCCTGCGCCTGTTGCTCCTGCGCCTGTTGCTCCTGCTCCTGCTCCGCCAAATCAGAACCAGAGCCCGGTTCAACGATTCGGTGATGTATTACCCCGGTTAGTTTCTAGATATATTGCCACGGAAAATGCGCGCGAACAACGCAATCGTAATAATAACAATAACAATTTATTTTCGATGCTCTACACGTTTCCGATTGAAGCACTCGTAGGTGTTGGTGCGGCGGGTGGTGGTGGCGCAGCCGGACAGCGAACAGATGGTGCTCCTACAAATGACCAAATCAATCGCGCAACGTTGAATACGGTATTTTCACATATTTTGTCTCCGGTGAATGCGACATGTCCGATTTCACGTGATGAGTTCAACGATGAAAGTGAAATAACGATGATACGTGGATGTAACCATCTCTTTAATAGGGCGAGTTTGAGAGAATGGTTCGCGAGTCATTCTACATGCCCTATGTGCCGAAGAGACATTCGCGAATATCGTCCGCCTTCTATTGAAGAACCTTCCACCCATCGTTCAGATATTCCTAGAAATATTTCAATCGATAGTGCTGATAGAGATCATGTTACATTTTCGTATGATTTACCTTCCAATCTTAATAATGAAGACATGTATCGCAATCTTATGAATACAGTTGCGAATATGATATCAAACAACCAACCTACACAGAATACACAGAATAACGCCGAGGATAGAAATGGTGACAACGATGACGATATTATGGAAGTGGATTAAAAATAACGGTTTTTATTGTATTGTATTGTTTTGTATTTTTTTTGTATTGTGCTTCTTATGGTTTAGTGATCGCACAGGTTATTTCGATTTACGAATCCCTCCGCCGAAGAAATCCGTAATTGCTCGATTCCCTTTATTCAAATTCTCGGCTTTTACTAGAAACTCGTCGAATAACAGAGATTTCACTTCTTTGTGCCTCATCTCTGTTATTTTCTTCTCACGTTTCACCGGATCATCGATCGTTGATGCGACGGTTTCGATCGCGTCCAAGAACCGCCCCTTCTTCTTTTGAAATGCCGGCAACTGCTCCAACACCAGCGCAAACAATTGTTGGACAGGTTTCATAATTTGATTTGTAATGTAGAATGAATAGTTCAACTGAAGCTTCTTGGCGTGAATATAGTCTGGATGTTCGATCTTGTCGCCTTGAAGCGCACCCTTCGCGTCGTTGTGAATATACGCATACGGGATACGATCACCTGTATTCGGTTTATTTCCAGGGTCACGCACACCCATCCGGTCCGCCAAGACCTTGTGCGCGATTTGCTGCGGATTCTTATAATCAGAACGTAGTGATTTGGTAATGATGAGTTTCTCGATGGGGCATTTCTGGTCAATCATATACTGAAGCTTCTCACGAAGGAACGCGATAGCTCGATCCACGTTTTGCTCCTTCATCAGAATATCGATAATCCCACCGTAGATTTCCTTGACAATCGGCGCATTATCACGGCGTTTCAACACGATACCCATACTTTTCAGCTTGCCCTTATTCGGGTTCTGCTCATAATACACACCTACATACCCTTTCTTACGTAGAAGTGCGAAGGGGCAAATTGTTTTTTCATATACCCATGCGTGTGGTCCCTTCAAGAACTTCGATGAATAATCACCCACCTGTTTCGCAAGCTCAATCGTGATTTCGATCGCATCCTTTCCGCGGATGGGGGTGCCATCTGGTGTAGCAAGGTTGAACGTGAAGAACACACTATCTGTGTCGCCATAAATATACTCCGCCTTCGAATGGACGATGGGGTATTTGGGATGCGATGTCGGCAGCATGATATCGCCATACGCTTCTTCAACCACACGACGAGCATAAGTAAGGAGTTTGCGTCCGGTTGCGGTAGTTGAAGCGGCAACATCCACCTCGTAGAAGGTGCTCGTCTTCGCACCACACTGACCATATAATGAATTCGCAGTTACTTTATAACCAAGCTGACGCTTATCCAGAATATTCGCCATAAACGCATCCGTCTGTTTCTCTGCGAGTTTGCGTGTTGTCTTACGCGCAAGTAGGAGCTCTTCCAGAATCGCAGGCATGATACCTTTCTCACCTTCCGGAAATTGCGCAAATCGACACACCTTTGTTCCGCATTTCACTTTCACAGCAGCAGCGGCCGTCTTCGTAGCAGATTTCGGGCGCGTCCATCGATACATGTCATACGTGATATCCACGTATTTATACCCGGGGAGGTTGTCGTAGCATTGCTCCCCCGTTTCACGAATGAGGTTGCCGTCGTTGTCATATTCCTTCGTCCATACTTTACTATCATGTGACAGATTCTCGCTGATCATCGATGACGGGTATAGTGACGAATAATCATTACACGCGACAGGATTGTCGAGATAAAGCCCGCATTTGGGTGGCAGCACAATCGCGCCTTCATACCCGGATTCGCTGCGGTCCTTGTCGATCACCGGCATCAACGTGTTTTTCTCGCGACACTTCATCGCCACATAACTCGTGAGTTTAATACCTTGACCACGCATCACGAGGAAACTAATCGGAACGCTACAGATCTTCGCCATCTCTGTGTAGCCCGTAATAATATCGATCTTGTTCATCAAGTGATGGACCAAGTTACAATCCTGAATACAGTATTTCGCAATAACTGCGCGTTCTTTCGGGCCTTCATTCGTCATGCGGAAAATATCTTGTGGTGATACATCATCTTTTGCGAGACCCCAACGCACCATCATTTTCATGTCCGGTGTCGCAGAACCTTCCACGATAAAGCCACCACCTTCACTTGCTCCCGGTATCGCGATAACCTTGAATTTATGCCCGTCTTTGTAAAGATCAGTCGAATGATTCGTTTGTTCGAATTTCACGAAATTCCCCACTTCAAGACCGAGCAAATTCCCGGACATAACGCGGGTCGTGTCAGTTGCTGCGTCGTATTCCACACTCTTCACCGCGTCGCCTATGAAATAACTTGACACGTCGTCTAACTTATACGAAGACAGATTGAAATCACGACGCAAGTAATTATACACATCGACTTGAAGACGGCCAGTCATCTTGATATAATGAAGATCGTATTGACCACTCGCAAGGGCGATTTTCGTTTGCTCAATCGCGACATTATCCGATGTAATTTCGGTATTCGGATTCACGAATCCGCCGCTGCCGCCGCCAGCACCTCCACCGCCTCCCGCGTTGGCACACAACTCGTCCCGGTTGCGCGACAGTTTCAAGAACTCCTCATAGCAACCGGTCTCCACCGCACGCCGAAACATGAACTGGTAATCAAAACCGAAAATATTGTAGCCAATAATAATATCCGGGTTTTCTTTCTGGATAAGACGCGTCCATGCGGTCAATACATCTGCTTCTGTTGTATAGGTTTCGATTTCTGAATTCGGTACTTCTTTGTCGAGACTGTCACATGTATCGAGAACGATACAGTTATTGAGGTAGGGACGGTTGGCGTTTTGCCCATATTTCACGAATGTCGAACCGATGAACGTTACTTTGTCGCCTTCGACTTTGGGGAATACCGAACCGAGCGTATCACTGACAATCTTGATCTTCTCTTCACGGGTGTGTTTGGGGTTGTTGATTAAGGTGACGAGTTTGACAGATAGATCGGCGGTGGCGGCGGCTGTGGCAGTCGCTGTTTTCGACAACCCGCTACCAACACGAGATGGCATCTCATCCACTACATCGTTATATGCGTCATTATCACCGTTGGCTGCGTCGTCGCTATCGCCGTCGCTGTCATCGTCGCCGTCGCCGTCTCCCGCAGCCTTCGCTTCCGCAGCCTTCGCTGCCTCCGCTTTCGCAGTCGCGGCCATCTGGAGGAAGATTTGCTCAATCGTATTTTCTTGTGCGACGACCTCCTGTTTGATAAGATGCCGCAACTCTTTCGATAATACGAGCCGACATAATCGCGCCATATCCGCTTCTTTCGGACGTCGTTTCGGGTAAATCGTTTCAATACCTGCGTATGCCGACCGGCCTTGGTATGAATACTGAAATGCGGTATAAATCATATGTGTCAATTCATCATCGGTGATGTCTTCGTCGCTAACCGCCGCATGCGCGGCTTTCTTCGCAAATACCGCATCCACTATATTCGTCGCCAGCTTTTTGTAGGATTTGACTGGGATTGGGAAGTCGCCGTGACTACTACTTGCTTCAATATCAAAACTACAAATCTTGTATGGGACAACCGTCTCTTTTTCATTTTGGGGAATAATGTCTTCAAACGAAAGCCGATATTCATATTGGCACGTTGTCGTATATTTTTCGATCAGTCGTGTCTTCTTTGTAGAGAATGTCACCCAGCCTGATGGACTGATTTTCTGGATATGGAAGAAACGCAGGATAGGCGGTATGTTGGCTTCATAGATATACGTATTCGTCTTCGTATTCGCGTGTTCGAATATATAACCGTCTGGTTTGAGAATCCGCGTCTTTCCATCACGAGGCGTAAAGATGTCGCAATACCAGAGGTTCTTCACACGATTCATGACCGTTGTATTTTTGAATACGAGCAGGACAAACTTGTGATTCTTGCCTCCGTCAAACCCATAAAGCTTGCGTTTCTCCACGATCTCACATTTTTCCGCGAGGACGCTGTTTTCATAGTATTTGCTCTTTAAATTCTTTTTGATGTCGCGGATGAACGCGGATTTTGTGGCGTTGGTCCAGTTGTCGGCGACCTTGACATAGAAGAATGGGTGATAATCATCTACGAAGATGGAGCAGGTTTCGCCTTGTTCGTTGATGCCAAACATCTGGATACGGAATTCGTTGGCGTCGATCATGGGGCGACCTCTTCCGCCGCCGCCGCCGCTACCGCCAGAACCGGATGAAGCCACCGAACTATTGTCATCCGCACTATTTTCTGATGCTGATGAGTGCGTATTTGTATCCGGAATACAGTCATATACGTTGAAGTCGATGAGACGGAATGACATATCATGAATGACTGCTGGTGGTGCGGTGACAGGAGCGGTCGTTGTCGCTGGTGTGGGTTTCTTGATAATCTTGAATTTTCTCATTTCTGCGGTTTGTCTGTGTTTAACCTTACCTCTTTTCTTTATTTCAATTTTATACCGAGTGTCTCGTGGGATAAAATTGAAGAATACTTACTTGGTTTCTTTACATTCAAACGAACGAACGTCAAGACGTATCTTGCCACCAATATGAACGCCAACATCGCATACAATCACCATGCGTCGCCTTTCTATGTCTGGATCGCATTTATTATTTACAACTGGTTTCAAACAAATATCGGACTTTATACGCTACTTCATTCGATTGTTTCAATTGATTATCGATTATTACTTATTGCGATGAATTTTATTGGCCTATACATCTTTCTTCGACACGCGCGGATTGATTTCACAATTCGCGTGCGGATGAATCAGGATTAGTAATCCTCACGCTAACGGCACAGCACGTTACGGAGTAACGGTTTATTCCTTGAAATGAACCTTTTTCTTACCGTTGGCTCCCGCCGATGCCGCCGCATTCTGCTGCTGATAACGCGCAGGATCGGTCAAAATCGCCATCGCGCCAATAATGGAAATCACGAAGTAAGCTGTGATTGCCCACGACACCCACTGATACTTGTCGCATGTCTTATTCGCCAACCAAACAAAGAACAAAGAAATCAGAATATTGGTAAATATAATCCCGAACTGAAAACCCACTAAATAGACATCAAGAATATTGATGATAATCACGAGGGTCAAAATAACTGAAGCGAGGGGGCAAACTGCGGCGTTGGATTGCATTTTTCTTTATATTATAGCGTCATAAAATATTATTGTTGGCGTAAATATGCTGGGACTTGTGCGGCGGGGGCTGCGACCGGTGTCGGCATTCTCGAACGCACACTTCGTTTATGTTGTCGTCGCATTTTCTTGTGAAATCGTTTTAATGTGTCACTGTGAAACTCCCTGAATTTAATTCGGGCCTTTTTTGTAATACTGTGAAGCGTACTCTTCGAATTACCACGTTTTACTAAAGCAAATTCTGGATGCGATACAATCCATTTCAACATATTCGGATAGACGCGTTCATCTGAGTATTCTAAACTACGAACCCCTTTATTAAGGTAAGCGATCAAAGGAACGCCATGAATATCTTTAGGTATGTATTTCAGATTTTGAAGAACTGGGTCAGTTGGTTCCATATTCACCGCTTGTATATTGGCAATTGTAAGAACACAACCAGGTTTTTTACAACGATAATGTCCTTTTAATTCTTTTATAACACGGTCCCACTCCGCGGCCATATTTTGACAGTGGCCACACCATGTCGCATATACTTTGATGAGAAGTCCATGTGTTTCGGGATGGTCGTGTGCTTGTTTTGCTGCGGCGTTGAACTTGTCAATATTATGACCTTCTTTTACATCGATAAATTGTATCATTGTCGGTATTCTTGTATATATCGTAGATAATATTTACTGGATAATATTTATCCCCGTAATATATACATAATAAGAATGTCTAGAGCCATTAGTAAATATATTCAAGAAAATTCAGAGAAATTCATAAAAGAAGTTGGCATATTATTACCTATTATGAAATTACAAAAGGTATTGCCGGCCGTTATTGTAATATTATTTTTGATTGGAGCGTATGTGACATATAAAACACCCACAAAGGCATCTCTTCCCGAGGGGTTTATCAGTATTGAACCTGACGCGCAACAGGCGCAAAAGTTGCGTAATGCGGCTAGCGCCGCTGCTGAAACCAAACCGCCCACTACGCCTACTGTGTCAACAGAAGGCACCGAAGGCTTTGATACCGCCGCTGCGCAATCCGTCGCCGATAACGCACTTCAAACAAACCGATGCCCAAATATCCTCGTCCAACACGGTAGCGAAATCTTTCTCTATAATTCGAAAGTTGAAAAAGTCCCTGGTGTAAATCCGATCCGATTCAAAAGTTTAGACGATTATTCTGAATTCATGGAATGGCTTCGCGGACGCGGTATTCGATGCCCTGTGCTTTTCTTACAGTATTCCTACGACGCGCAAGGAAATCCGGTGTATAAAATGCGCCCTTCACCCGTCGATTTACAGGGCGGTCTCTCGGCGAATGTTCCTTACTCCCCCGCACCTGCCGCACTTGTTCAGATGATGGACGCCTCTCGTGATAACCCACCCTTTAATAACCAGATGTATGACGGATTCGACCCGCTTAACTTCAATATGGGTGATTATACCGCCCATGATGCCGCGTTTCGAGAGAAAGAACTTACCATGAAGTATAGCGATAATCCGATGGATGCCAACTGGGGTGGCCGACAATATACGGAGTCTGTGGTTGCTTCGGGCGCATACATTGACAGAACACGTCCTGATGCTGTGCGGTCTGATACATCAGCGTTGGTGCCGATGCGTGTTCCTGCTGCGAATGAAACCTACCGCAGTCCGAAGTATGCTGGCGATGCGGTGTCGCGCGGTCGTGGCGCAGATGTAGAATGGGGAAAGGCGCGCCGGCCAGCGTAAGCCCACCCCGCAAAACGTATAAACCGTTTGTATGTATTTATATATTGTTGTATAACTACATACCGCGATGACAACCGCGATGACAACCACGTCTCACCCTGAAGAAATCGAATGCTTTCGGATGCCGATGCCCGATGGGCGGTTTTCGCCAGACAAGCGTTACGAATATACATACGCAACACGGAAATCATGGGAATATAATCCGATGATACGACGCAAGGATTGGCGGTATTTCACGAATAAGGGATTTACGTATGCCGGGAAGTGGCTACGCAGCGAACGACGCGGTTGGGGAGATGGTGGAGATTGCTGGGAGATCTTTTTGGATGACCGGACGGGGGATACGAATGAACGTGTCGAGAGAATAGTAACGTGGGATTATGATGCGACATTATGTTGGCGAGAATTCCCTTATCCACTTGATAATCCAGACGCTGTCATCGTATCGACAACACGAGAAATTATGGACAAAATGATTACATCGATCGATTCACATTCATGAACATTATACGAATGTATAATATACGAAGGTATAATATAAGGAATGCGTCGTCGTATATTTACAAAAAAATTGCTTCGATATTCAAACCCGCGTATCGCCCAAAAGATGGCATATCGTTACTTGGGAAAGACTGCGAAACTGTATCCGTCGGATAAACCGGAAAAGAAGTATAAAATATTTGACCCAAATCATAATAAATGGATTCATTTCGGTCAAATTGGATACCAGGATTACACACGACACCAAAATCAGAGCCGTCGCGATGCCTACCTTACTCGCACCAGCGGAATGCGGGGAAACTGGCGGAGAAATAAATACTCCGCCAATAATTTGAGTCGTCGGATTTTGTGGTGATCCTCACTCGTTACTTCGTCACTTCGTCACTTCGTGTCGATATACCTTGCGCATTCCTCCAGCGTTAGCTTGAATTTGTTCATGGTGTTCAACTCATTCATGTGTCGAATGATGTCCTCCATTTTGCCTTCTCCATGAACTTCCCGAGAGACGTTTTTGAGAGAATTCACGATCTTCGCATTCACCCACTCGTCCATATTTTCGATGATTTTGTTGTAATGATTGTAATGTGAGTCCATATTTAAGGACTTCTGGGTTTTTGCGGTGAGCTCTTCTTGTCGCTTGGCGATGGTGATGATGTCGCCGTCATTTTCGTCTTCGAGAGGTTCGTTCGATTTGGATTTTCGATTGGTCAGTCCCTCTATCATCCCGATCTGATTACGGAAAATATACTGGATGGCGACGAGTGCGAGGATAAGGAATATGCCTAAAACTACGTATTTGGCGAGGGTGTCGGTGTTGTCGGCGTTTGGTGATGTTGAGGGCAGGAGGGCGTTCATTTACGGGGATTACAGGATATTTGGAGGATAGTCTGGATGAAAATGAAACTGAAAGGAATGGAATAATAATGTAATATACTGAATTAGTATTAGATTATTTTTATTGTTACTTTATTTGCGACGTTTGATTGTGCGATTATGCTTGCGGTATGATTTGCGATGCTTGATCGTTGATTTTTTGATTGAATGATGCTTGCGCTTATTATGACTTTGATAATTACGTGTATGCCTACGAGGCTTGCGGTGTGTTGATTTTTTGGGGGTTGGGCGACGACCACCATCACTATTATATAATTCTTTTAAGTCTGTCGGATTAATTCCTGATGATCGTGATGGTGATCTGCTTGGTGATCTGCTTGGTGTTAGTGTCGGGTCCATAAATTCCCGTGTATTTCGGTCTAGACCAACACTTAACTGACTTTCACTCACATCACCGTCAGTATGAGTATGAGTAGGAGTATCAGGAGGAGTTTTAAAAGGATCAGCAACAGGTAAGCCAATCACTCCCGGCGCTACCGACCCCTCACAACTTACATAAGCCGTAGCACAAATATATCGATAATTAGCTTCTTTTGCTGTTGCTGCTGATTTTTTTATTTGTTCGATAATATCGGCCTCAACCATAAAATCAATAAGCGCTTCATTACAGGTGCATAAAAATTTTACATATTCACTTGATTCGGTGTGAAATTCTAGGGGGAGCGCGCGTAAAGCAGTTGCTGCTTCTTTGAATAGAAGACTACTAGAATTCGGGGTTGCTGATGCTTCTAATGCTTCTAATGCTTCTAATGCTTCTAATGCTTTCGCTATGACTACCGAGACTGCTTCCGCCTTATTTTTTGCCGCCTCATTCGCTGTGTCTGCCACCGCCTTCGCCTCCGCCGCCTCCGCCGCCTTGGTCTTCGCTGCCGTGTTTGCTGTGTCTGCTGCCTCCGCCTCCGCCTTAGCTGTGTTTGCCATCGCCGCCGCCGTCTTTGCCTCCTCCTCCGCCGCCCCCGCCGCTGATAACGCCGCATCCGTCTTAGCTTTTACTGTTAATATCACAACTCTAATATCAACAAGCTCTTTTTTCACTTCCGTTTCTGGTCTTTGTTTTTTCCCAATCGTATCCTTCGCCTCCACCGCAGCCATTGCTTGTTTTTGAAGTGAATCCTGCTCCTCTATCAATTTAGCAGCCGTTGTTAATGTATCACTTTTCTTCTTCTGCGCCTCCTTCGCGTATTCCGCCGTCATCGTCACCTTCACCACCGCCGCCTTCGCCGCTGCCGCCGCTGCCGCCGCCGCCTTCGCCGCCGCCGCATCCGCCTCCGCAGCCGTCCTCGCCGCCGACTCCGCCGCCGCCTTCGCCGCCTCCGCCTCTTCCCTCATCACACCCACTTTGCTACGAATACCTTCACATGTAATAGGAAGTAATTTACTAATTTGTTTCTTTAATTGATCAATACAAACACCATCGCCATCTCTAACAGTTGTAGTATCCTGTAATTTAAGTAATCTTGATAAAATAGGCTGGGTGCCAGCTTCTAAGGGCAATGCTGCTGCGTCAAATTGACGTCCAGCACTACACAAACAACTAAATACTTCTCCAGCTCTTTCTAGTGATAATTTACGTGTAAAATTAAGCCCACAACTACTCGCAGCACCACCACCACCTCCACCTCCACCACCACCGCTATCCGTATCGATAATGACCTCCAATCTTTCTTCCGATTTAGTATATGGCTCTGCTACGGGTATATCATCTGTATCGTCTTCATCGTGATCTACACTATTAAATAATTCACATAAAGAATATAATACCTCAGGATTTTCTAGTCGGGTTTGAAGCAATTGTTCAATACTTTGGGATATTTGAATGGTTTTTGCTGCTATCATAATCCTTTCTGCCTCCGCTGCCACCTGTTCCGCCGCC
>JACCEE011032091.1_pt1 | contig 13811 bp, 4 predicted proteins | sample 7449931 | NCBI WGS metagenome assembly JACCEE01 (sample SAMN15323457, study PRJNA562643) | freshwater metagenome | isolation source: river surface water | place: USA:Blue River Watershed | collected 2017-08-19 | reverse complement strand
GGAACAAAGACCACTGCTGAACCTCCGAAGAAAAAGGTTGCTCGAAAAAGTCATGGTAAAGGTGAGAATCATTTGCAAATATTTGTTTTGTATTCAAGGAATTCTCATTTGCCAACTGTTGATATTACTTTTCATCAGGAAAAGTTGCAGTTAATTTTGACAATAGCAACAATGACAGCGATAATGAGGGTTCCAATAGTAGTAGTAATGACAACCTATCCAGTGAAAGTAGCAAGAACAGTGATGATGAAAGTGGCAATGGTAGCAATGAAGGTAAAGTCAACAATGAAAATGAAGAGCACAAAGAGGGCAAAGACGGCAGTTCTTCAAAAGAAAAACAGTCCAATGAGGAAGACAAAAAAAAAAGATGACAATAATGATGATGCCAACATTGGAATCCAAGAATTTGGCATTAGTAGTGGCAGTATTTCAACCATGAGTTCTCTTGATGACCTTAGTGGTATTTATGACGATTTTGGTGAAGAACACAAGGATGAGAAGACAAAAGATTTCATGAATGTTTTTTTCGAAAAACATTGAAAAAATCAAAATTTGTTTAGAGCAGGGGAAATAAAAATTAATTTGCATTCTGATTATCAAAAGTTTATGTGCTCATAATTTCCAAGTAGTCATAATTTTCAATCATTGTGTCATAAAATTAGAAATGTGTTCCACCGAAAGCATTGACCTCAACTTCATTTTTTGATGCATATCTGTTGTTCTGTTAGGATCGCTATCGCCCACAAGGAGGTACTGGCCCAGAACCTTTGAGCATCAAAATTTGAGGTTTTGGTTGATGTTTTAATACGTTAACACAACATGTCCCATTCCATTTTACTTCAACAATGTAATTTCCAACTCATAATGATGACACACAACCATAACTGGATTAAAATTTGACCAATAATCAAGGTAAGAAAATGTATAAATTTGATTTAGAACTATCAATAATATTTTGATATCCCCTTCATTGTTTTGGTATTCAGTATCATATCTCCAAATCACAACTACAAACAAACATATCAAGGATCGAATCAAACAACACCTTGGTTACAATTTAGAAAGAAATGATCAATCACAACAAGGTCATTCGTCCAAATAGCATCTCCTCATTGCAATCAATGGAAAGGTTTCAATCTGTGTCACTCCCTAGCCCCTTTGGTATTCTTGATGCTTTGCACGATTCCAGGGCAAAGGGGTCATGGATAATTGTAGTTTTGAGTCAAGAATTGACTGTTTACATTTTAAAATGTCCACCGAATATTCGGATTCAATATCATCCTTACTATTCTTGTCATTCAGTATTGACCTTTATTGAATGTTCAAATCACACCCATCAATCAGTGGGCTTACTGGCATTGGTAGTGAAGAAATCTGGCATTGGGAATGCATTTGAAAGCATGGAAGAAGGTGTTTCAATAGAGCAAGGAGGAACCCTCTGCCTATGTCAGGGGATTGTGAAGAATGAGCAAGACGAATTTTGTTTTGTTGTTCATGAGTTGAAAGATAGGCTGTCATTAACTCAATCATTACAGCATCTTTTGAGTACCTCATTGGATACAATATCTGTATGCAAAGAATTGTTCCAAGCAGGACCAGTTCTTTACAAAGAAAAAGATGTGTCAATAAAATATCTGAATCAAATAGGAGGACCAAGTCACAGTGGATGGAATACAAAGCCTCGACTGTTTATAGAAGAGGGTATATCGTTTGTAGAATCACGTCTCCAAGCAGACTCTTGGTGCAACCAATTCATCACCAAGGAAACAAGTCAGTTCAATTTTCTGACAATGAGAAGTATTTCACCCCGAAATGGTTGTGAGGTGAAGGTCAGGGTGAATAGGCGTAAGAGAAAAGATCATATTGTCCTGAATCTGGGAATGAAAAAGATACTTTCTCGGTCTCAGTCATTCACAGATGTTTTTTACTGCAGACCTCTCCCCAAGTTGACAGAGGTCTCGAAGAAGAAGAAAATTCAACTGGTGGAGCTCCTAACTGATAACCCCTTCTTTGTCACTGCAGTTCCCATCACTCAAGATCAATTTGAAGAATTTGAAAATGTCTACAGAGAGAGAATGTCAATTACCTATAAGGAACACAATGAAGTATTGCTTGGTTTGTTGAAGGCAAACGGAATGAGTCTCATGAAATTGACTAATTTAAGTCCAAATAGGTATGGTTGCACAGATTCTTTCATCATATCATTACTCCCTCAAGGACAGCCACTTCCTTGCGGTGACAACATTTCAAATGTGTCTCCAACCATCTGTAAGACTCGTTTGAAAGACAATGTTGGTGGATCTTTGGATGTATGTTTTGGCAGTGCAGTCCAATTTGTTTACTCTTGGCCATACGAACGTGTAATTGAGAAAAGTCATGTTTTGTTTTTGGATCAGTGCATTCCCAGAAGCAATTCCAATAGGAATGTGGCCTTGTGTTCCACAGGATCATATCAAAATCTTGGATGGAGAACAACGTCTCAAGCCAGCGGTTCAATGGTTTCATCACCGTTGAACACCAAATACCATCATGTTTACCACAAAGGCCTTAACCAATCCTTACTCCCATTTTTGACCAACTTAAGAAATCACTTGAGGGAACAGGCCAAGGTATCATGCTTGCATGTAGGAGAACCATTTCTTCATTCTTTGTTGAAGACTAAGGCATCAGGAACAAGGGTGGAAGAAATCTTGCGTGGAACTTTGATTACATGGGGTGGTTTCAGCAATACAGTCCACTATGACAAGAGGGATTTCATGACAGAAGATGATTCCAAATCAGTGACAAGTTTCCTGAAAGACCAAGACAGTATGTTGTGCAATAGGCTGTTGTACAATTATCAAGAAACATTTCCTGGCAAGAAGTTGCCCCTCCCAACAACATGTTGTTGGTGTCCAGTGATGGTAGGAGATCAAAAGGAGTACCTACATCGTCAATTCTTTGTGAACTTGACCTGTGGCATTTCCATAGATATATCATCTATAGCTTTCAATGAGAGTAGTCCTCAAATAGGGAGTACATTTTTTGGGGGACTTTTTGAGCACTGCACAATGCGACCCTTGTGGTTAAATTTAACAAGATGTTTGGTTAGGGTAAAACCTCCAGAGAGCTCACCATCATATTGGAATTTTGCATGGGGTGAGCATCCGTGAAGAACATTTTCAGGCTAGAACTAACTTTCAATAGAATAGTATGTGAAATCCAGTATCTATTTCTTTTTAAATTTGACAGATGTGTTAGTTTTGTCTCATAATTTTCACATTTGATGAATCGAAACAACAATTTTTTCAATCAAAACACCCTTCATTTTTAATCTCAAACTATGTCTAAAATGCCACATTTAAAATCTATCAATCAAGATAGTTTTCACTGCAGGGACATCATCAAATATGGTTCCTGCAGGGATATACCGTTTTTAGCGACTTCTACCAGGGATGCAACCTTAACATCCTCTTCAGTTAACCACTGGCTCCATGAGACCAGTAACAACCTTATTAACAGAGTGATCCCAGAATCATTTTGGAAATCGCTTCAACTTCCAGTGCCAGAGTTGCCATTACAATTACGGACAGAAAATTGGAAAAGAGATGAATCTCAGACATTCCTCTTGGTAATCATATGGTGTTACCTGAGTGAAGAAATTCGCAAATTGATTTTCGATTGTATGAAATCAGGAATGCACAGTTGGGAAACTTCAGAAATGTTTTGGGATGAAGACTGGATCAAAATGTATGCAGGTTGTGTAATGCAATATCTCACATATGCAGAGAAACTTGTTGACTCCTCTATGTGCCAAGAGCCAGAAGAGAACAATCTGCTGTTGAATCAAGCAATGTTTACACTACCAGTGATATTCAGCACATCCAAACTGTTTGAAATTGTTACCGATCGAGGAACAAACAGGAAAGTTACTGATGAATTCTTTAAGATCCTTTTTGAATCCAATCCCAAGAGGTCATCATTGCCAACTCCCATTAGTAATGTCTCCTCCACTATGCTGTGTAGTGTTCCAAAGGAAGTGAATTTGATATCAATGTTGGATGTCTTCAAGGTGACCTATTTCATTCCATCTTTACGAAAATATTTCAAGGTGGAATCGTTTAAGCATCTTGCTAAGGTCATTCATTATTTGCTGCGCAAAGAAATTCGTGATGACAAATTGTTCAATGACACACTTGACAAGGCTTGTCAAAAAGCCACCAAATCACTGAAAATCTCCACAGAACAAAATCCCAAGTTAAAGGCTCACTTGATAGTTTTTGTGAAGTTAGTTAGCGATTTCATTCAGTTTTCCGAGCACGAGGTTGTGACTGAAAAGGAAGTTTTGGTGATGAAAATGCTGTATCCATCCTACAAATGCAGAGAGGGCGAGGACACAGAGTCCAAATTGAAGAGAATCATGGAGAACAAGGATGCACCATTGTTACCTGACGATTTTGTTGCAGAAATGATTCAATCCCGGTTTAAGTTACCTCACGTTAAATGGTGTTTTTATTACAATTTCGGGATGAATCATTCTCTTGGTGGGAATCAAGGGCCCAAGGTTGAAAAGGTCAAAGGAAAACGTAAAGAATTGATTCCAGCGAAACCAAGGCTTCGTTTTTCATTGAAAAAAAAAGCAAATGAAAAATACACTCCAGCCAAGATGGAGGGTGTCAGGATGGGTACCAGGGCGAATCCCTCCATAGAAGGTGATGAAAATTTTGATACCAAGTTGGACAGCAATTCTCCCAAAGATGATGTGTCAGTGTCTTCTGAAGAAGACATTCCAATCTCGAAGCTTAAACAGGTAGAACACAGACAGCCACTGAAAGAAAGTGTTAAGTTGTCTTTGAATAAAAAGGGGAAAGAAAAAATCACTTTACCTAAGAAGCGCACCAGGATGGCAACCAGATCCAACTCCACTGTTAAAATACAAGCAGGGTTTGAAGACAAATTGAAATTGGAATCCAACATGCATCCCTTAAAGAAGAAGATAGGTCAAGAAAAGTTCCAAGCTCCAAAAGGTAAATGTAGCTATGAAAACTGCTGTCTTGACAATGAAACTCTAAAGAGTTGCTACCACTGTCGTGAGTTTAATATTCACTCTCAATGTCATGAAAATTTTTTTGCAAAGAAGACCACTAGGGAAAGTGATGACGAACCTGCCATCCAATATTGCTGGGATTGTTCTATGGAAACACCAGGATCAAAACGTAAAAAAATGCCAAGACGTCCTTGAAGCAGAAGCCACATATGAAAATGATGATAGGATGTATTTCATTTACTAATTGGGGGTCATAAATTTTAAAACTGCAAATCTACAATTTTATTTTTTGATTCAAAAAAGAAAAAAAACATAGTGTGGAGTCGCTTGTCTACAATTTTACTACAATGTCAAGTTCAAGCAGTGAATTTGACTTTATTTTGGATTTGTCTGCAGAGAGGGTATTTTTTTCCTCTATCTACGCAACCAAAGCAATGTTCATCAAATGTGACAGGTACAGTCTATTTCATTCAGACAAATTGAAATCAGATTTCATACGTCTAATGTCGTGTTGGTCAGAACTAGTAGTTGTTCCAATGACCAAGAAAATAGTAAAATATCACACGGTGCCAACCATTTTCAAAGAAATACTCAAAAAAGATATTGAACAGCACTTATCAAATGGTAATTTGACATGTGGATTGCATTTGTACATGTTAGTAAAAGCATCCAACCATTTGATAAAAAAGATAGTAGATGGTGTTGGCCCCACTACAGGAAAGGAGATACAAGAGTGGTTGGAAGTGATGAAAAAGATCAAAGAAGATAAGAATAAAATTTTCAAGTCCGCTGGAGACAAAGTGAAGGAGGAATTCTGCACAATGCTACAGAAATATCATGAATTGTCATCCAACATCAGCTTTGACCATGTGGAAGAACATCCCTTTTTCAATCATCAAATGGTATTTCTTCATATTGCACATCTGGTGTATATGTATTCCAAAAATGTGATGGATAGAACAATTCCCCACAAGAAGAATGCAAAACTATGCCCCACCGTTCAGGAAATGTTGCTTTGGGAGAATCATTGTGGAAGGCTATGCAAGGTCATGTTTGATTTGGATTCTCATGGTCTATTGTTGTTGAACAGTGGTCTAACAAGGGACAAGAAATTTTGCAACGGCATCAACCTTCCTTACTCCCTCTATTATGTTGACAGAAAGCTCTTATCAAAAGACAGGCTTCCATTAGTGTCAAATATGCACAAGAAAGTGATTGAAGTGTTTAAAAATTACTGCACAAATTTGTGCACAAGTGATATTATAAGTCAATGGGAATATGAATCCTGTGTTTTACACACTTATTTTCAAAAATCCTGTGAATACATTGATGTCCAGAAGCAGAAGTTTTCGAATCGTCAAAAGGTGCAGCGTTCTCTAATGAAGAAGAAAAAGGAAGGAAGTTACTATTGTCCCAAGATTCCTCAAGAATTTTGGCAACGTGACATTTTCCTTCTTGGAAGTTATTCTATGATCCCGTATACTTCCAATCTTCAAATCATTATCAAAATTGAGCATAATACAAAGGAAAATCCCGATGAACATGTGAGTGACTGGGATTTTGATCATTCATCGGAATCCTCATCCGATTCTGATGAAGGAGAAGGAGAAAACTGTGGTGACAATTTAGGAGATATTTTTGAAGAAACTGAGTTAGGAAATGATGATGGAAGTGTTGGAGAAAGCAGGGGAGAAGACGGTGTGTCATTGTAGAATTTGTGTCATTGTTTTTTTTTAAATATATGTTATGAAGTTTTAATATTAAAGTATCGTTTGAATTTTTCCAACATTTGCTTATTTACAGCTCTCGCGTTCTCAATCTCATAAAATTAGATTTTGGTATTCTGATAGTAACAGGTTTGATAAACAAACAACATTATATCCCAATATGAACTATGATATTTCTGATGATGATGAATACTACCCTGTACCTGAAAGCAACAATAGTTACTATAAATGGTATGTGTTTTTATATTTTTTTCCAAATAATTTTAATCAATCTTTATTTTGTTATACTAATAACTACAGAGTTTTGATTCATCAGGGGATGCAAACAAACTAACTCTGTTGAAATTTTTGAAAAATCAATCAAAGATGCAAACAAACACCTAAGAACTCGGTTTTCTTCATTGATAGGTAGTGATGAAGTTTCCATTCAACCGGATTTGGATGCATTCAGTGTAGTAGTTTCCACCAATGACCTAAATCCTCAACGCAAATCAATGTTGCGTAATTATCTTCTTTCATTTGGTGGGAGTTCTCCAAGTACATGCAATTTTCCACAATTGCCAGTTGCATCAAAAACCAAAGATAGCATGTTTGGATGCTGTGGTAACAAAAGTCAACATCTTCCGGAACTGCTTCAAGGAAATGAAATGCTGGTGATAGACTGTCCAGTGAAATTGGCACTTCACTCCTCATGCAGAGACAAACTGATCTCCCAACTTTCCAGGAGGAACTATTTCTACAAAGCAGCAGAAGAAGGCTCTGGATTGTGCTTTCATCCAAGATTTGCATCCACCAAACCTCCGTACAGCGTGTTGGTTGATGCCGTATTAGATTCGTGCACAGTGTCTCCCATGGAAACCGGCCAATACAACACAAGTTGCAGCATGATTCACGTAGGCAACATGGGTTTTCGTCTTCCCATCACTTCCAACAGAAGCATGGGACCATTGTTGGACCATACAAATTCCATGAAAAGTTGTGGCCTAAAATTTGAAATTCTCCAGCTTGACATAGCATTTGTTCTCAAGGCCCCAGCAGATCATTTGATTGTTGCGTCAAAATCACGTAATCCAAAAAGGGATTCTTCTTCATTGTTGCAAGGCACCAAAACCAAAGTTTTTCCATTGCACAGATTACCTGAATGGGGCAGTGAAAAGATCAAAAGCATTGATGTGGAGGGCACCATACTTGTGAAGAAAGATAAATGGGATGAAGACAATCTTGACATTAATATCACAGATGGATCTAATGACGAAATCACAGACCTTTATCTCTGCAATGAAAACAGTCATAGAAGTATGACCAGAGAGGAAATTGAGATAAGTTCATCTTCCATTCATAGCGTCAAGGGTTATTCAACAATATCGCATGTTCAGCTTCAACCCAGGAATCAGTTCCCACTGAGTTTGAAGTCAATGTATGGAATAGGAGAGAGAAGTATTGAAACACTGCAAACACTAGTCCTCAATGTAAACAAAATGTTGCATCATTCGTTTAGTGCAGTGAGAGAGCATGGAATAGGGTTTCGCATAGAGGTGTCCATTAGACCACCTGAACAGGATTCACTCCGCTACAATGGTCATTTCAATGATTTCTTAATGTTGGCATGTTTGGTTGTGAAAGAGTTTTGCAACAGGGAGAACAAACCCAAATTGTCTCTGATGCGCACTCGAGGAATAGAAACCCAAGTAATGCGTTTGAGTTCAGAAGTGATGTCCATGATTTGCTATCGTCAGGAAATGAAATTCAAGGATTTGTATCCCGAACACAGAGTGACAGATTGGCTAAGATATCAATTGTCTCGCTTATTAATAACCATGGGCATCAGTCCGTCTTATGGAGTGAAGTACATGAACGATTGGATTGGTGACAGTTTTCGATTTGATCCCTTTCACCACATGTTGGTGTCAGATTCAATACCTAAATCTGTGGTTCACAAGAATGCATTGAGACAGATGCTTTCTTCTTTATCAATGAAATTGAGAAAAGTTGGATTTTCGTCTAAAGGGATGTCAACGTTAGTAGAGTTCATTGAGAAGGCTGGTGTGTTGAGTAGCAGAGATGTGTACACCAAATTGTCATTCCAAGACAAGCACTTACTATCTAATGTTCTGTTTGCAGACATCATACCAGAGATGTCAAAATATTTGTCCAGTGGGAATTCAAAAATGAGGAAAGAGAAGGACAATAAAGAAGAAGGAGTAACATTTTACAAAAGGTGGAGGAACAAAGTAGTGGAGGAAGAAACATTTGAACACGAAGACGATAATTCTCCCAGATGGTGGGAAGAATACCAGAGTAGTTTTTCCTTGTCAACCATAGACGAAATGATAGAGAAGTGTCCAATGCCAGATCATCCATTGTCGATTGGGATAGTGCTTTTCTTGGAAATGAGTACACTGTGGAATCCGAAGCATGTTGTATTCATGTCAATAGTGTCTAATTTCATATTAGGTTGTCATGAATGTTCAGGATTGGGATACAAAGAGATAGTCAATGTCAATGTGACTAAGCTGCTGAGTGACAGTTCCAGAGGAGAAATGCTGAGTCGAGACAATCTCAAGTTGATTTGTTCTGTCCTTTTGGGACATTCAAGGGGTAGTAGAAACTTGAGTCAAATGGAATACATGTTAATGCTCTGTCATCATTACCAATTCCCAATGTCAGGTAAAGATTTGAGAGAAGAGGCATCTCATGCAATGGATGCAAAGAACAAAGTTCTAAATTCATCATTATTTGCGGATGTAGCAGTGATCATTGGAATGGATAGCAAGAAGACATTGTATTATCGCAATATGGACAATGTTGTGGTAGACGTCCCTCATCAGAGAGAAGTAATGACAGCAAATGACGGGTCAATAAGATTTGATAGGAAATTGCAATCCATCAAGTTGTATTTTCTTTTGACACAAGTGTTTGTGTGTCCAGGAGAGCATTCTTATCGTTTAAATCTGCATGATAATGTCAGTGAATTGGAAAACCTACAGACTGCATTTTTAGATTCATCAGGACACTGCAATGGAATGTTTGAACACAGCAGGACATTGTCAGACCTGGAACAGAAGCACAATTTTTTGTTATTGTGGCATGATTCCTCTTTGAATGGAATGGTGATGGCGAACAAGACAATTCCTGAAGTGATCCTACCAATGTCCTGCCTAACATTCCAAAGGGATCTATTGTTCATCAACCAAGCAAGTGGTAGTAGCACTTTCTACAAATACATGAATAATCGATCTATCATGTATTCATGGAACAGTTGTGATGTCAAGACAAAAGTTGCAGCAGAGGTAATAGTTCAGCGAGAAGATAGCATTTGGGAGTGGATGGATGTAACTACCAAATCTATCCCTGTATCAAAATTTGTTGGATCCAATACCTTCCAATCAACCAATGCAATTGGAATGAAAGGCAATGAAACACAAACTGCATTGCAAGGAATGACAGTGAAGAAGATTAATCTATCCTCCATTCCCAACCGAAAGCGTGGTAGAAAGGGTCAAAGTTTTTACTCTGCCATGTTGAAACAAATGAGTTCGATAGATCCGGACTACATAGAGGGTGTGAAAAGTGATGAAGACAGCTTAGGGTTATTGAGTTTCATGGAAGAACTATCAGTGATGATGATAAATTCAAGATGGGATTCTTGTTTTCACCCTAGCGTAACAGAGAACTGTGCAGAGTTGAAAATGCCTCTGAAAGTCTTGGCAAAGCAAATGAAGGAAAATGGTTTTGGCAATTACAATCATAATATGATGTGTCCAATTGCCTGCATGAAGTATTCCAACATGATCATTGGAGTACTTGAGTACAAGGACAAATGTAAAAGCTCTTATTTTTATGCCTTGAATCAACAAAGCCTAAAAGTGGAATGCAGGAAAGAAGTTGGATATTGCCTGTTATCCAATTGTTCCCAAGTACTGTATTACTATACCAGTGAAGCAAAGACAGATTATTATCTTCCAGAAGATTTGTCATCAGAAATGCTGTCCTGGAACAAGTGGAAATATGTGGATTCAATCAAGGGAATTTATTCTCATCTGAGCATATTCCGTTTTGAATGGATATTGATGAGAATCCAAGAGGCATGTGACATGAGTTGTATATTTTTCAGAAAGCAACTGGTAGAGTCAGATTATCGTCCTGAACCCCCAGATGTTGCAATCATACCCTTTAGTATTGTAAGCAAAAGCAATCAGTTTCAATACTTTATGAAGAATGGGAATGAGGTAATGTCAGTTTTGATAATATTCCCTGCCACAGGAGGAGATCATACATGGGATGCCTGCGTGATTCATCATCCTGAAGTGGATGAGATTCAAATGAAGGATGCAGCAAGGTATATTCTCAAAGGAGCTCCTCCAGGATCTAACTACACCCTTCATGCCATCAGCGGTTTGTTAGCAAACACTTGCGAATCATCATTTTACACCTTGTTTTACATATATTTGGGTTCAAGATGCAAGACATTGGTGTTTTTTTTTGTGGCAATGGATACATTGAAGAAGCAAACCTGTCTATGGATGAAGATCAAGGAATGGCTGCACTTTATCTTGGTACACAAGAAGAAACCATCAGTTCCTTGGTTGAGTGATAGCACTTTGAATTCAATAGAGTCCAGAGTGGCAGAATTTCCATTCATTGAGAGTGATTGGGAAACAAGTATATCTCTTGATAAAAGAAATGATTCAAAGGAATCAATTTTAGATGGCCAGCCAACAAGGAAGAGAAAACTAGGAGGGCATAATGTTTCTCAAAGGAAGAGAAGAATCTTGAATGGGATTATCAATGAAGGAAATATGTGTTACATGATAGTAATACTGCAGATGATGTATCCCATGAGGGTTATTCGTGATGCGTGTTCAATGGTTTCAACCTCCAACAAAGACTTATTATCATCATATGGAGACAAAGAGAGGAAACCTTTGAGAGAGATTTTTTTAATTTTGGAAGGTCTACAGGATGTATTTAATAGCATGAATTCCACCAATGCACCAGTTTCAATCTCCAAGTTCAAGAACCATCTCACCAGTACTAGATTATTCAATGATTTTGATAATTCTGAACAGCATGACAGCCACCACTTATTGATAATTCTTTTGAATTTGTTGTGCCATTCATCTTGCATTCAAACAAGTGCGATCAAAGATGCAATACAAAGCACAGTGGATTGCCATTTACAATGCAGCAGTTGTGGCATGGAAAGGATCATTTCTGATGATAAGTCCAACATATTAGAATTGTTCATTGCAGGAACAACTCTTCAGGAATGTTGGGATTTTCATTTCAAAGTTGAGTCTGTCAATGATTGGATGTGTAATTGCTGCAAAACAAAAACTATTGTTTTCAAACAATTTCATTACCACAGAAGGGAAATATTGATATTGACATTGAAAAGATACAATGCAGAAAGAGAGAAGGTGACTACTGTTGTTGATTTTCCCATAAATGGATTTGAAGTGAGTTGTGATTCAACCAGTGGAGAAGAAAATACAGAACAAATCAAGTATGATTTGTTTGGTGTAATCAATCATATGGGAAATGATGGAGATGGTCATTACACTGTATATTTGAAAAGAGATGGTTGTTGGCATGAGTTTAATGACCATCAAGTTTCAGGTATGGAAGAAAAAGAGATAGTGTCTCAACATGCCTATATACTAATATATGTTCTTGGTTGTAAGTATAATGATTTAATTGATTAAATTTCTTTAATTCAAAAGATGGAAAAATAATATAAAAATTATTCAAATAATTTAATTTAATCTCATATACAAAAACAACATCAAAATAGTGTGTGAGTTTTATGTGTCATTATTTTGTTTTTTTTATAACATGTATATTAAAGAAAATGTTTCATAGTTTACAATCATTATTTATTTATTTTTTTTGTACAATACAATCCTCCCTTAATTATTTGAATACCTAAATCTTTACATGAAATATTGTTTTCTCAATAATTTTTAAATTTTCTGTATTAAAAATGAATTTTTATCAAAATGTTTTGAGAGCATATCATGCATTCTATCATGATATGAAGGATGCAGTTTATAGACAAGTATGCTTCCAAAAAACTACAAAAGTGAAAACAATTAATATTTGGATTAATGATCATTGGTAATTTGTATAGTATAGAAATATGAATTGAATTAATTTTTTTGTTCATAAAATGTTTGCAAAAACAATAAGTTTGTGTGAATTGGTTTTTTGAAGATTTGAAAACTTATTGGATTATTTTAAAAGATAAATTTTTAAATGTTAAATTAAAAATGTTAAAAGTTAAAGATGAAAGGTTAATGGTTAGATAATAAAATTGAAACGTTATTGATTAATGGTTTAGGTTTAAGGATTAAATGTTAAAGATTCAGGGTTAAGTGTTAAGTGTTAATTGTTAAGGGTTCAGTGTTAAGGGTTAATTGTTGACAGTTAAGTGTTTAATGATTAAATGTTAAGTGTTAAGTGTTAAGAGTTAAGTGTTTAATGTTAAGGATTAACAGTTAAGGTTTAAGTTTAAGGTTTATGGGTTGTGGAATAAAAATTGAGGGCGATGTGTTAAATAACAACACATAAGGATTAAAAGTTAAAAATTAAAGGTTAAAGGATTAAGGGTTAAGGGATAAAGGGTTAAGGGTTAGGGGTTAAGGGTTAAGGGGTAAAGGTTTAGGGGTTAAGGATTAGGGAAAAGGGTTAGAAGGGTCCTCCCAAATATTTTTTTCACATTTTTTTTGGTACGAATTCCACATACAGCCCAAGTACTAATTCCTATGTTAAAAATGTTTTTTCACTTTTTGCTAGTGTTTCTTCACCTTGAATATTCGGTGACATTGGAATGGACAATTTTATTTTGTATTTTAGATTTCTATGTTATTTTTAGTTAACAATTTCTGAGATTAAATTTTTATCAGTCCTTTTGAAATATTACCTGAGAATGACCCATTTGTCATCTTGCTAGTTAGGGTTTGGTAAAAAAATTTTGCAAGATGTAATGATTTTAGACTTGCAAAATATTTAGAAAATTGTAATGATTGTAAAAAATTTTAAAAATTATTACATGATTT
>JACCEE012752612.1_pt1 | contig 13826 bp, 10 predicted proteins | sample 7449931 | NCBI WGS metagenome assembly JACCEE01 (sample SAMN15323457, study PRJNA562643) | freshwater metagenome | isolation source: river surface water | place: USA:Blue River Watershed | collected 2017-08-19 | reverse complement strand
GACGAATCCATGCACTACGAGATGCTCAAGCACACGGGCGAGCTGCCCATCATCGGCGTCAACACCTTCCGCAACCCCAAGGGCGACGAAGTGCTGGAGAGCCTGGAACTGGCCCGCTCGACCGAAGAAGAAAAGCAGTCACAACTCAAGCGCCTGCAAGACTTCCATACCCGCCACGCCGACAAGGCCCCGGCCATGCTCAAGCGTTTGCAGCAAGCCGTGATCGACAACGGCAATGTGTTCGAGGTGCTGATGGACGCGGTGCGGGTCTGCTCACTCGGCCAGATCACCAACGCGCTGTTCGAGGTGGGTGGTCAGTACCGTCGAAATATGTAAGCCATGTGTGGGGTTCCCCGATGAGGAGACCCCACACCATGACTCAGTTGACAGACTGAGTCATCATGCTGTCATGGCTTTATTCAAGCCTAGTTCTTTGCTCATCAACTCACTCATGATGAATTTTTGAGGTTTACCCGTGACTGTCATCGGCAAAGCATCTACAAATTTCACATACCGAGGAATTTTGTAGTGAGCAATCTGTCCCTTACAGAAGTTTCTGACGTCATCCTCCGTCATCAACTGTCCTGACTTGGTGACAATCCATGCACAAATTTCTTCACCGTACTTCGAATCAGGCACACCAAAAACCTGGACCTCTCCCACCTTTGGATGTCTGAAAAGAAACTCTTCAATTTCTCGCGGATAGATGTTTTCCCCTCCACGAATCAACATGTCTTTGACACGTCCAACGATATTGCAATAGCCCTCTGCATCGAGCGTTGCCAAATCTCCCGTGTGCATCCAACCATCTTTGATCGCATCCGCAGTCCGATCGGCATCCCCCCAATAACCTTTCATCACGGAATATCCACGGGTACAGAGTTCACCTTTCGCGCCGACGGGAACAATCTGTCCTTGCTCATCCACAATTTTGACTTCCAGATGCGGCATGACACGTCCCACTGTCGCCACACGTTTTTCGATCGGATCATTCGTAGAACTTTGAAATGACACAGGACTTGTTTCCGTCATCCCATATGCAATCGTCACCTCACGCATGTGCATGTCCTGAATCACCCGTTTCATTGTTTCGATGGGACAAGGTGCTCCGGCCATGATTCCTGTCCTCAATGAGGACAAGTCATATTCGGAAAAATCAGGCAAAGCCAACTCAGCGATAAACATGGTAGGAACGCCATGCAATGCCGTACATCGCTCATCGCTCGCAGCCTTAAGCGTGGCTGCAGGATCGAATGCCTCACCCGGAAACACCATGCTGGCACCCACGCTAACGCATGCCAGAACCGACAACACCATGCCAAAGCAGTGATACAGCGGCACAGGGACACAAAGCCGATCATGCTCCGTCAATTTCATGGCCTGTGCCACGCACCAGGCATTGTTCAGAATATTATGGTGGCTGAGCGTTGCGCCCTTGGGATTACCGGTCGTCCCACTGGTGAACTGGATGTTGATCGCATCATCCGGGTTCAAGGCTGCGGCCAATTGCGGCAACCGTGATTGCTGCGCAGGCCCACCCCATGACATCAGGTCTTCATAATTGAACATCCCAGGCGTCTTGTGGCGCCCCATGCGAATCACCCAGCGCAAATGTGGCAATCTTTGGGAATGGATGCGCCCAGGCTCAGATTTTTCCAGTTCAGGGGCCAAAGTTTGGACCATGCCAATGTAATCGCTGGTTTTGAATTTCTCAGCCAGGATAAGGGCTTTGACCTGCACTTTGTTTAATGCGTATTCCAATTCCGTGAGGCGGTAGGCGGGATTCACATTCACTAAAATTACGCCAATCTGCGCCGTGGCGAACTGCGTCACCACCCATTCACTGCGATTGGGTGACCAAATACCCACACGATCACCAGCCTTGAGGCCCAAGGCTAAAAGCCCGCAAGCCATGTCATCGACTTGCTTTTGAAATTCACCCCAGGACCATCGTATGCGCTGCTCACTGAATATGAAAGCCGGACGTCCCCCGTATTTTTCGACCGTACTTTCCAGCAACTGAGAAACAGTCTGCCAAACCAACGGCCTTGAAGTGTCTCCCTTGACATATGACTGACCAGCTTGCGGAGGCTGACGGTTATCCAGCCGCTCTTCTGTACGCGGATTGAAACTGCTGAATGGGTTGTGCACCATGAAATTCTCCAGATCAGAAGTTTTTCCAGTCACCGCTTTGCTCAAATGCATGCGCTGCGCGATAAATGGTGGACTCGCCCCAATGCTTGCCGACCAGCATCATGCCCACAGGCAAACCATCACACAGTCCAACCGGAACACTCATGGCGGGATGACCTGAAGCATCAAACGGCGCCGTGTTGCCAATCATCTCGAAAGCACGTTCAATGACCTCCGACAAGGGTGCCCCCGGTGCCGGAATGGGTTTGGCCTTGATGGGCAGGGTAGGCATCAGCAACAAGTCGTATTGATTCAGTGCTTCGTCGTATTTCGAGCGCAGAAGTCGGGACAAATTTTGCGCTTTGGCATAAAAGCGCCCACCGTATTGGCGCAATGCATATTCGCCAACAAACATCGAAATCTTCAACGTCGGAGACAGTTCATTGGCACGATTTCGCCAACTAGCATGCCGGTCCATCAAACTGGTGGAATACAGACCTTCCCAATTAAATCCCATGCCGTTGCCATGCATCATCTGTGCTTGCAAGCCCTCCAGCGCAATGGGTGTCCAGATGGCCGCACCATCCAGATGCATCGGAATACTGATCTCTTCTGCGATGGCACCTAACTTCACCAAACGATCCACTGCCTGACGGACTTTGTTCGCAACATCCGACTCCATATTGGGCAACTCAAAACCTTCACGAACTACGCCAATACGCAGACCGTTGATGCCACGGCCCAATGCAGATGTGTATTTATCTATTCTTGGACTGTATTGCCGAGGGTCCAGACCATCAGCACCTGCAATGACCTCCAGCAGCAAGGCATTGTCTGCAACCGTTGTGGTGATCGGCCCCGCATGATCAATGGTGGCTTCAATCGGCATGATCCCTGTGTAAGGAACCAGTCCATGAGTGGGCTTCATGCCATACGCACCACAAAAGGCAGCGGGTATCCGAATAGACCCGCCTTGATCACCGCCAATAGCCATCTCAATCTCACCCGCACCGACCAAGGCACCGCAACCGGATGACGATCCGCCCGCGATATAGCCCATGCGCCATGGGTTATGCACCGGCCCTGTCGCATTGGTATGACTGCCACCGGATAGGCAAAAATATTCACAATGCGCTTTCCCGACAATCGTTCCACCCGCATCAAGAATTCGCCGAACGACGGTGGCATCCGTATCGGGCACATAGCCTTCCAAAGTGGAGGCGCCATTCATCATCAGCACGCCCGCCAAGCTGACGTTGTCTTTCAAGACAATCTTTTTGCCTTGCAACGGACCTGAATTCGCGCCTTTCACATCCGTTTTGACATACCACGCATTCATCGGGTTGTCTTGCGCCGAAGGCCTGCTCCCAGGTGTGCGCGGGTAAGCCACTTCCGGTATGTTGTCTGGCAATGCATCAATGCGGTCATACGCTTGGAAGCTACCTTCCATCAGCGCCATGTATTCTTGCGTTTCCGATTCGCTCATGGTCATGTGCAAACTTGAAATTACTTCGCGCATTTGCTCTGCAGTGGGTCTTCTGATAGTCATGTATTTCCCTTCGTGATGTTGTTCAATGGCTGTTAGGTTTTGTCTGGCTTGCTTCGTGGGTTCAACCGCATCCAGGCGCGTTGGGTTAGCTTTTAAGGCGGTTGTTCTTGGCGCTGATTTTTGAGATGTGATGCGCCCGGCCCCCATGCCCATCAACTCAGCCAAACCCACATGGCTCTGTAGTTGCTGCTCGTTGAGATCACCCACAAAGCACCCTTTCTCAAGGACAAGAACTCGCTGGGCACAACTGAGCATGAAATCCATGTTTTGCTCAACCAGCAAGACAGTCAGGTCATTTCTTGTCTTGAGATGAACCAGTGTCTCGGCCATCTCCTCAATGATGTTGGGTTGAATCCCTTCTGTCGGTTCATCCAGCAACAAAATCCAAGGCTTCGGAATCAGGCTTCTTGCCAGCGCCAAGAGCTGTTGCTCACCACCAGAAAGACTACCGCCTTTGCGATCCAGCAGCCGCTTGAGACGAGGGAATAGCTCCAGCACCGAATCAAGCGCATCCTCTTCTAACAAGCCCGAATCCTTGAACCATGCAAGACGGAGATTTTCTTCAGCTGTGATCGTTGCAATGATCCCTCTGCCTTGTGGAACGTAACCAATGCCAGCAGAAGCCCGAGCGTGAGCCGCCACAAGGGTAAAGTCATGGTCGTTAAAAAAAATCTGACCCGATTTAGATGAAACCAACCCCATCAAGGTTTTCATCAAAGTGGTTTTGCCCATTCCGTTGTGGCCCAACACGCCCACAATTTGTCCGTGCTCCACTTCAAGATTCAATCCTTGAAGAATGGGGATAGCCCCATAACCTGCATGGAGCCCATCCACTTTCAATGCAAAGCTGCCCAGACTTTCATCTGCAAATTCTGTTTTTTGATCGTGCTTCATTTGGCTTTTTTCCCCAGATAGACTTCACGCACCACGGGATCTGACAAAACTTCATCAACATCCCCCTCTCTGAGTACACGCCCTTGATGAAAGACGGTCACCTGCTGGGCGATCTGGCGCACGAAGGCCATGTCGTGTTCGACCACAATCACGCTGGTTGTTTTTCCCACCTCATGAATCAACTCAGCCATTTGCTCGACCTCGTCGTGGGTCAATCCGCCTGCGGGTTCGTCGAGCAACAATAGCCAAGGCTCCGCGACTAGTACCATGCCCAGTTCGACACGCTGACGCAAACCATGCGATAGCTGGCCAGCCAACTGCATGGCCACTTTTTTTAAGCTCAATCGTTCCAGCATCTTTTCGGCGAATTCGCTCGCACGTTTGCCGGAATGTTCACGTCTAGCAGCCAGCCAAAGGTTCTCTCGAACTGTCAAGCCATTCATCAAATTCGGAATTTGGGTTTTGATGCCCACGCCCAATCGCGCAACCTCATGTGAGGGCCAACCTGTAATTTTTTTCCCCGCCAACCAGACATCCCCCTGTGTAGGGGTGTATTGACCTGTCAGGCACCGAAAAAATGAGGTTTTGCCTGCACCGTTGGGTCCGATCAAGCATCGCAATTCATTTTTTCTAAGTTTGAAATTGACACTGTCTACCGCAACAACGCCGCCAAATCGAACACCCAGACCGCGTGTTTCAAGTACGCATTCCTTCTTGTTGCTTTTATTCATGGTGCTCTACCCGACCTGGCCTGACATGCTGAAATGATTTTTCATTGGAAGACTTGAAACTCTTGATGCGCCCGCTTTTTGCTTTTTGAAGCCAGCGCTCCAGAGTTGGAACCACGCCACTGGGCAACAGCAAAACCACAACAACCAGTACAGCTCCCATCACCAAGGTGTTGTCAATTAATGTCTGTGTCGCCAGCGCTGATTTCAGACTCCCCAATGCAAAGGCCCCAATGACCGGCCCAATCCAGGTGCCCAAGCCGCCAGCGATGACCCATATGATCGTTTCAGCGGCCTGTCCTAAAGAGAACAAACCCGGCGTGACAATTTCAGCCCAGCACGCGAACAACACGCCAGACAAGCCTGCGATCACCCCTGACACGGCAAAGATGCCAGTTTTGAGTGCGCGAGGGTCATAGCCCAACAGCTGAACCCTCAATTCGTTTTCGCGTACACCTGCCAGTGTTCGGCCCCAGTGGGTATGGGATATCCACTTACAGCCTAACCACACCAGCAACAGCAGCACTGCACATAGGTAATACAGTGCATCGCCGGTCACAAAGTAGGTTTCCCCCATCGGCAATGTCAAAGGGGAGAATCCCGGTATGCCATTGAAGCCGCCCAACCGTGCATTACCAATCTCGTAGGCACTGCCTGCAGCGGCATTCAGAAATTTGAAGAACAGCAGAGTCACAACCAAGGTGATGACCCCCAGATAAACATCACTGATACGGCCATAGAACATCATGGCTCCAAGCGCTGCAGCAAACAGCCCCGTGACAGCCAATGCCACCAATACGGCATATACAGAACCCCACTCATAACTTTGCAAATTCATGGCGGTGACCGCATAGGCGTAGGCTCCAAGCCCATAAAACGCCGATTGACCAAAACACAAGATTCCAGCCTGTCCCCACATTAACCCCAAAGAGAGCGCAAGCATCCCTTGCACGATCAACAAGGTCAGATGAAATGTCCCCCAAAAGATCGGGGCAACTGCAAGCGCCAGCGCAAATACCCCGAACCCAACCCACCAGCCAGGGCTAAATTGATACTGCACATTGCGCATCAAACTTTTCCTTTGAAATAACGTCCCGTAATGCCCTGGGGCATCAAACGCAACAACACAATGGCGACTAGCAACAATGCCAATTCACCCCACACGGGTGTAGACAACCATTCGACCCCCTTGCTGACCAATCCAAACAGAGTGCTTGCACTCAATGTTCCTGTGACCACCGATGCGCCACCGCTGATGACAGTAATGAACGATTTAGCGATGAATTGCCCCCCTGAAGCTGGCGTCAAACCGATCAGCGGTGCCATGAGTCCACCCGCCAAACCCGACAATGCAGCGCCCAGTGCAAACGTAAATCGATAAACTGTTTTCGGGTTGTAGCCAAGACCAGAAACAACGTCCGCAGATTGCATGGCCGCCCTGACGATAAGACCGGCACGCGTGTATCTCAACACCACGTAGCTCAACAGCATCAGTGCAACAGTGACTCCGATGATGAGAACGCTGTAACCACCGACTTGGTATTCGCCTATGGTGATCGCGCCAATCGGATTGGTAACACCTGTTGTGGTGTTACCAAATACAGTCACCAACGCGCCTGAGATCAGCATGGACAAACCCCAGGTTGCCAGCATGGTGTCCATCATCCGGCCATACAAATGGCGGATGATGGCCCATTCCACAAGCAAGCCAAACAGGCCAACCAGTAGCGGAGATATCACGAACATGGCCAACCAAATTGGAACGCCTGCATGAGTCGCTACCAGCGTGACATACCCACCCATGACGATGAACTCTCCGTGCGCCAGATTGATGATCCTCATGAGACCAAAAACCAAGGCCAGCCCCGCCGAGAGCAAACAAAGCGTTGATATCGCATAGGCGACGTCCAGTAAATTGACGGCAAACTGTTCCAATTGCTTGACCTTGCTGATTTACAACTTGATTTCGAACTGCGTATTGCTGTTCGGGTTCTTGCCCAAGTCGCACATGGCCTGGGTTTCCCTCGGTGGGCGCTGTGCAAATGACTGCTTGACTTGCAACTTCTGACCGCGAATTTCCATCACATGCACATCTAGTGATGCATGATGCGTTTGAGGATCGATCAAGACTTTTCCTGAAGGTCCTTCAATAGAAAGACCACCTTCAAGCACTTTGATCACATCGTCCCGTTTAATGCTTCCGGCTTTTTGCACGGCAGCCGCCCACAGTTTGGTGGTTTGATACTGGGACGCAGCCATTTCACTGATTGCTTTGTCTGAACCGTATTTTTTTGTCCATGCGCTAACAAATGCTTTGCTAGCTGCGGTATTGAGCTCAGGTGAATAGTTGTAAGCCACCAGAATCCCATCGCCTTCTGCAGCGGTCAGTACTTGATGCTCATTGCCAACACCGAGTGTGGTCGATGCCATTGGAATCTTCGCCTTCATACCTGCAGCAGCCCACTGACGGTAGAACGAAAGATGTGCGCCACCCACCAGCGCTGAGATCACGAAATCAGGCTTGGCATCCTGAATTTTCTTGATGGTTGAATTGAAGTCGGCCACATCCAATGGGAAAAACTCAACCCCTACAGCAGAGCCTCCGTTGTCTTTCAAATACTTTTGAAACCAACGCGCCATGTACTGTCCGTAGTTGTAATCTGCCGCAAGGATGTAAGCTTTCTTGCCATTGAACGCCTTCATCGCATAAGGCACTAAAACCTCTGCTTGTTGTGCTGGCGTGATACCGGTTAGAACGCTGTTTCGATCACAGACACCACCTTCATACAGGGGGGTATAGAAGTACAGTGTTTTCTCTCGATTCAAAAGAGGACGAATGGCTTCTCGTGATGCAGACAAGATTCCACCGATGACCAAGTCCACTTTGTCCTGGCGCGTCAGTTGCTGTGCAAACTTGGTGTACTGAGCCATGTCGGACTGCGTGTCGTAGCCGATTTTTTTGACTTTTCGCCCCAGCAAACCACCTGCAGCATTGATTTCATCTATCGCCAAATCAAGACCCATGTTCATGGGCTTTCCGTAAGCATCAAAGTTGCCAGAGGTATCCAGCAAACTGCCGAGCTTGATGTCATCTGCTGCCCATGCTGGCGGTAAGAACTGCGTTGCCATCAGCGTTGCGGCTGCAATTGCAAGTGCTTTACGTCTTTGAATCATGTTGTGTCTCCTTCAGGTTGAATGTGAATTGGCGATGTCGTAACTACTGATCGCTGTCGCCACAGCGGTCATTCTTTTCGAGTGGTTTTGTCGATGTCAGTGCACTTTGCACATCTGCGCCGAGCACATCACCCACTCTTTGCATAACCGGCATTTGCAAAGCCATGTCCAAAATACTGTTGACAACCTGGTTCATGGGTGAGATGTTTGCAACAGCGGTATGAGTCCCGTCTATCGCCGCCTGCCGACGCCCCGACTCAAGGCCGCCAATATGGTTGATCCGGATCGAATCAATTTTTTCCACGGGCTTCATCATTTGCGCAGCCAATTCAGGCAGTTTGTCCAAACGATGCATCTCAAGACGCTGACGAAGCAACGATTCCGAGGTGAGGTTTTCTGCCTGAATCAATGCAGAACGCCCTTGCGCCTCCTCTGCCATTCGCATCTTGTCTGCCTGTGCTTGTCTCTCGATGTTTTGTGCCTTTGTCTCTGTTTCCACCAACCATGCATCGGCTTGAGATTTGGTCTTGGCCATCAATATGGCGGCATCTTTCTGAGATCGAGCCAACGCAATTTCCCGCTCTCTTTCAACAATGGCTTTTTCGCGCTCCGTTTGCACACGCTCCTGGACCATGACCACTTTGGCCTTGACCTGCTCGGTTTCTGCAATGACTTCAGCCTCTTGTTTTTGTTTTTGTGCCAGGGCCACCGCCATTTCGACCCGGTGCACCTCTTTGCTCAATTGGGCCAATTGACGTTCTTTTTCCAAGGATTTGTCTTTTTGAATTTCCGCAACTTGAATTTCCATTTCCCGTTCAATGCGGGCTTGCTCTGATAGTCGTTGCGCCTCCTCCTGTTTTTGAGCAGTCTTTGCTTTGGCGTCTGCTTGCGCTTCTGCCAAATTCAAAACCTGTGCGATGGTGGCGTGTTCTTGTTCGCGTTCAATCTCAAGGCGTTTTTTCATCGCATCCAGCTGAGTCTTCCTTACAGAGATTTCTGCATCTGACTCAATCTCTGCTCTTTTTTTCTTGTTGCTGGCGACTATCTCGGCCAATTTGCGCATGCCTACGGCGTTGAATGCGTTGTTTTCATTCAATGCTGAAAAGGACGCCTGATCCAACCTTGTGACCGATACCGACTCAAGACTCAGACCTTTGGCTTGCACCTCTTCGCTGACACGGTGTTTAACTTCTTTGACAAACTTTGAACGCCCCTCGTGTAACGCATCCATGGTCATCGTTGCAGCAACCGCCTGCAACGCATCCACAAAGGGCGCCTCCAGATAATCTGACAATGTTTCTCCGCGCAAAGCATCTGCACCGAAGGCCTGTGCCGCCGTGGCAACGCCTTCTACCGTTGGCTGCACTCGGATATGGAATTCGACCTCCAGATCTACACGAAGACGGTCTTCCGTGATCAAACTTTTCTCACCCGCCCGCTTCACTTCTAAACGGTGGGTCCTCATGTTGATTTCATCAATGCGATGAAGAAATGGCAGTGCAATCACGCCGCCATCCAGCGCCACCGTTTGGCCGCCGGCACCTGTTCGAATCAACGCCGCATCTCTGGTCGACTTTCTGTAAAAGCGCTGCATCAATGCGATGACGACACCAACAAAAACGACTGCGAGAACTACCCATGCGAACCAATTCATCTGTATCTCCTGGCTTCTGTTCAGCAGATGCGTACACCCACTTTTAATTTCCATGGAAAATGATAACCCGAATTAATTTCCACGGAAATTAATTTTTTGAAAAACTAGGGTATGTCCTTATCAGGGGACCGTCAGATGAAGTGGTTCAGTACTCGAAAAGCATGGCCGTGTGCTTCAGCCAAGTAGATAGGTGCAAAGGAATACCCATTGCTGCGGTAGTCAATGCCACGGACACTGCAAAAACTCAAGGGCTTGACGGTGGAAGTGAGCCATTCCTCATGCCCAAAGGAGACTGCCCTGCTCGCCAATGCAGCAAGAAAATGCATGCCCTCATAGGTAGATTGACCAATGGCATTGAGCGTAGGGGCTCGTTCGCCATAGCGCGTGTAATAACGCTCCTTGAATGACATATTGGCTTCGCTTTTAAGCGCCGCAAAGTAGCCGGAAGAAACGAAAAGTCCATCGGTGTTGTCTGCACCAATGGCCAACAATCCGTTCTCTTCAATTGCGCAGGACAAACGAATGATTTTTGTGCTCAGCTTTAAGCGTCCGAATTGACGGTTGAAATCAATCGCATCTTGCCCCACCAAGGAGATCAGGATGGCATCAGGCATAGCCTTTTCAATGAGTTCGAAAATCTCATCGAAATTTTGTCTCCCCGGCCCCTGCCCGATGTGCAGGTACTGCTCAGAGATGACCTCGGCACCGCTTTCCGTCAGATACGCTTTAGCAAGCGCATGAGACTTGCGCGGCCAAATGTAATCGTTCCCGATCAACATCCATCGCCTTGCACGATAACGCTCTGTCAGCAGCTGTATAGCGGGACGCAACTGTTTGTCTGGCGTCTCACCAATGGCATATACACCTGGGGTTGTTTCACCCCCCTCATAGAGAGGCGTGTAGACGTAGGGAACTTTGCTGTATGCAACTTTTTTGATGACGTTCCGAACCGAGCTGGTATGCATGCCGACTATGGCGTCCACCCGAACAGATGACAACGCGTGATGAGCATTGAATTCCACGTCAGCCTCGTCATCTGCACTGAAGCAATGAGAACGAATCATTCGACCGCAAATTCCACCGGCTTCGTTGATCTCCTCGATGGCCAACATGGCACAAGCCATTGTGGAGGGACCCCATACACCTGCAACGCCATCATTGGGGTTAAAAAGGCCTACACGAAAATCGCGGCCCTTCCCACGTCCCTCGCCATCAGCAGCGCAGTGGATTGCTGCCGGTACGGACTTTGCACTCGACGCCATGACGGTTCTCCACTTGAGCGACAAAACAATTTGGTTTCTTTGGAAAAGATTACTACAATTTGGGACGACAGCACACTCTGAATAACCCGAGCAATGCAAAAAAATCTAGATTCATTTCTGCCGATACTGCTTGAAAATGCTCATCGGCATCTCAATCAGATGTTGACCCAAGCATTGGCAGCAGAAGGCATGCAGCCCGATTTTTGGCGAGTGCTTTTTGTGCTGGGTGACGAAAAAGGACGCACCATGGGTGATCTTGCGGAATCTTTGGGTATGAACCCGCCAAAGGTCAGCAAACTCATGGACAAGATGGTGAGTAAAGGTCTGGTTCTGCGCAATGCAGACGGACAGGACAGTAGACGTGTATTGGCCTACATCACTGACAAAGGGCTAACTACGTTGGAGAGAATGTCCTCACCCGTAGAAAATTTTGAAGCGCAACTTGAAGCCAAACTTGGGGCTGCAAGCCATAAGCAATTACAAAAAATACTTATCAAAATTCAGAAGGACTTTAGCTCTTAACACTGGCTTATAGCGACAGACTACGAGATGCTCAAGCATACGGGCGAGCTGCCCATCATCGGCGTCAACACCTTCCGCAACCCCAAGGGCGACGAAGTGCTGGAAAGCCTGGAGCTGGCCCGCTCGACCGAAGAAGAAAAGCAGTCACAACTCAAGCGCCTGCAAGACTTCCACACCCGCCACGCCGAAAAGGCCCCGGCCATGCTCAAGCGTTTGCAGCAAGCCGTGATCGACAACGGCAACGTGTTCGAGGTGCTGATGGACGCGGTGCGGGTCTGCTCGCTCGGCCAGATCACCAACGCGCTGTTCGAGGTGGGTGGTCAGTACCGTCGCAACATGTGATCAACCTATGTCGGCGCTGAAGCTGGCGACCTGCAAGATGCGGTTTGCAGGTCGGTGGCTTGGGCCCCGACGGCTTGCACGCGTGCGCCCCGCCCTATTTCAGCAACGATGTCACCGCCGAAACGCTGACCCACAGAAGTCACCGGGCTTGTGCACAATGGGGCCATGCAAAGACCGATTCCCTTCATCGCCCCCGAAGTATTTGACGATGCCGATGCTGCCCTGCAGCGGGTACAGGCCATTTACGACCAAAGTTTGAGCCACCTGCGCGAAGCCATGCGCCGCTATGTGGCCGGAGAGCCGATGGTCGACAAAGTGCGCGCCTGCTACCCCTTTGTGCGTTTGCAGACCACCACCGGCTGGGTACCGCCCAAGAGCCTGGAGACCGAGTGGCTGAGCTACGGCTTTGTGGCCACCGCCGGGCGCTACGAAACCACACTGACCCGCCCCGACCTGTTTGCCGTGTACCTGCGCCAACAGTTTGCGTTGCTGCTGGCCAACCACGGCGTGGCTCTTGAGGTCGGCACCAGCCAGCTGCCGATACCGGTGCATTTTTCGTTCGCTGAAAACGACCACATCGAAGGCGAGATGAGCGCCGAGCGCCGCACCCAGATGCGCGAGGTGTTTGACCTGCCCGACCTCACGGCCATGGACGACGGCATCGCCAATGGCACCTACGCACCGGCACCGGGCCAGAGCGCACCACTGTCGCTGTTCACCGCCCCGCGCATCGACTATTCGCTGCACCGGCTGCGCCACTACTGCGGCACCAACCCGGTGCACTTCCAGAACTTTGTGCTGTTCACCAATTACCAGTTCTACATCGACGAATTCATCGCGCTGGGCCATGCCGAAATGGCCAAAACCGACAGCCCCTATGTGGCCTTTGTGGAGCCGGGCAATGTGATCACGCGCCGCGTAGGACTGCCTCCGCAGTCAGGCGACGCACAGGGCATTGCCCCACCACGTCTGCCGCAAATGCCGGGCTATCACCTGGTGCGCGAAGACCACAGCGGCATCACCATGGTCAACATCGGCGTGGGGCCGGCCAACGCCAAAACCATCACCGACCACATCGCCGTGCTGCGACCGCACACCTGGCTGATGCTGGGCCACTGCGCAGGCCTGCGCACCACGCAGCAGCTGGGCGACTATGTGCTGGCCCATGCCTATGTGCGCGAAGACCATGTGCTGGACGAAGAGCTGCCATTGTGGGTGCCCATTCCGGCCCTGGCCGAAATCCAGGTGGCACTGGAAAAAGCCGTGGCAGAAGTCACCGGCTGCCAAGGCCCTGAGCTCAAGCGGATCATGCGCGCCGGCACCGTGGCCAGCACCGACAACCGCAACTGGGAGCTGCTGCCCGACAACACGCCGCAGCGCCGCTTCAGCCAGAGCCGCGCGGTGGCGCTGGACATGGAAAGCGCCACCATTGCCGCCAACGGGTTCCGCTTTCGGGTGCCCTACGGCACCTTGCTGTGCGTGAGCGACAAGCCGCTGCACGGTGAAATCAAACTGCCCGGCATGGCCAACCACTTTTACCGCGAGCGCGTGAACCAGCACCTGCAAAT
>JACCEE010117731.1_pt1 | contig 13826 bp, 11 predicted proteins | sample 7449931 | NCBI WGS metagenome assembly JACCEE01 (sample SAMN15323457, study PRJNA562643) | freshwater metagenome | isolation source: river surface water | place: USA:Blue River Watershed | collected 2017-08-19 | reverse complement strand
GTATCTCCAGGTGTAGTTCCATCAGTTGCTCCACCTAAAGGAACTCCTTCAGTTTGAGAAACACTTTCATTGGCTCCAGTAGATGCTCCTTTTCCTGTTGATGTATATGATGCAGATACTTCTACAAAGTGGAAAGCACCATTATTGTGGTTTATTCTAGCCCAGCCATTATAACCAAGTCCGTGAGTATGCCAAGCACTAGTATGGCTATGTGCTGCACTCGTATGAGCATGGGCTGCACTGCTGTGTACGTGGCTAGCAACTGTATGTGTGTGTGCTGCACTCGTATGCGTGTGTGTTCCTAGTGAATATGTTTTTGAACCTCCTGTTTCTTCAACAGTATCGAAATCAGTATCACTTGTGTTCACACCTACAGGAACTCTACCAGCACCCCACAATACCCAAGTACCAAAACCTAGATATGTAGCAGGGTTAACATTGGCAGTATCTATAATGATCTTACCAACATAATACTTAGCTTGATTATCTGCAAGAATTGCTGCGGCTATTAACGCACTAGCATCTCCAGCAGAGAGTCCCTCACCTGGCTCACCTTGAATACCTTGTATTCCCTGTGGACCTTGAGGACCTGTTGCCCCCGTTTCACCTTGAGGACCTTGCGGTCCTGTCTCACCCTGAAGTCCTTGTGGACCAATAGGTCCTTGTTCACCTTGTGGACCTTGAATACCTTGAGCACCAGTAGCACCCGTGGCACCAGTCTCACCCTGTGGTCCTTGTATTCCTTGTATTCCTTGAGGTCCTTGTGGACCTGTCTCACCTTGAGGTCCTTGAGGTCCAACATCTCCTTGAATACCTTGGATACCTTGAGGTCCTTGCGGTCCTACTAAAGCAGCGAGTTGTTCAGGTGTGAAGTCTTCGTACACGAACGGATCTCCGTGTTCTCCTTGTGGACCTGGTATCTGATCTAACCAAGCGTAGTCTAGATCGGCTTCGCTTTGCTTACCTAATACCTGACCAGCAGTTCCTCCATGTAAGGTACCGTATGCAAATTGGAACTGTTCATTAAGTTTTATTCCAACTTTTTCTACGTCATCTGCACGTTTACTATACTGTTCTATTAAACTATTAACTACTTGTATTCTTTTATTTATGTTGAACATTTCTGTAGCCTGACTTATAAGTGTTGTGTCTATTGTTGTGATAGCACCATCTATAGTATTCTTTATTTCAGAAACGTGTTGATACACTGCTTTAGAACTAGGAACTTGCTCATCATTATCTTGAAGAGCAGACTCGCGATGCCTCTTTAATAAAGCATCATCTAGTCTTTTGGCATTAAGTACAGAAGCCCCACCTAATATCATTAGGTGTTTTAGAGCCTCTGTATTATTGTCAACTGCTACATTTAATAGGTTTAGATTTCTATTATAGTCTCCGTGCTTTACTGTTTCTCCAGCTTGGTAGTCTAATACTTCTTGTATATACTTTGGTGTATAATTATAATCCATATCTATTACCTCGCATTCATTATTCTATATACCCAAGTTATACTAGATAACTCGTGTTCTATTTTATCTCTATTAACTATTATCGCACGGAAGTATAATCCTTTGCCATGTAAACGTAAGTGAGATTTAACTAGTCCTGTCTTAGGGAAATGAGAATAGTCTATAACCCAAGCATCTAAACTAGTATCCCCATATACGTTTGCAACTTCTTCTTCTATTTCGTACAACTGTCCATAGTTAGGATCGTCAGGATCTGATATCCAGTCTATTAGAGTTGTATCTGGATTAGATACATTAGTAGAATCTACATATACAGTAACAAAGAACTCTAGTGCTTTACCTGTTGTATTATTAGTTACAAACTGTAGCTCTCTGGCTCTCTTATCTAAGATGTCATCTAGTGGACAGATTCCAGTATCTAATAACGTGTGGTTATTAAATACAGCTTCAGTATTTATATTTTCATAGTCTACAAAGTTACCAGCAGAATCATCTATTGTGTACTTAAGCAATGGATAATCTCCAGTATTAAGTACTGTGATAATGCTTCTAGTATTAACATCAGACTGGAACACGTGTTGCGGTTCAAACATTTGCGTTAAACCATAAACATGTGTTACCCAAGTTCTAGTTAATACATCATATACGAAATCAAATACAAAGTCTTTATCATTCTTAGTATATAGCTTTTGTATGTGTAACTTACCCTGTAGTACCTGTACTGCTTCTGTTACTTTAAGTATATGTCTACCTGCTTTTACTATAATAGTATTAGTCTTGGTATCTATAGCATCAGTAAATACTATCTCAAATCTATATTGTTTATTGTGATCGAAGTTAGTACCTATTATTATTTGTTCACCTGCGTTACTATAGTTATCGCCTGCTATCGTAGGAGTTAGTGTAACCCATTCAGACCAATCACCAAGTTCTGGTTGATACCTATACTTAGCTGTTAATGTATTAGTTGTAGCTCCTATTGTATGATTATAGAATGTACCACTGTACTGTAGTGCAATCTCATTATTCATGGCTGCTGTTCTAAAGAACGAAGCAAGGAATGTTATTCTACTATAAGATACATAAGATAGTGTAACTGTTGCGGATACGTAGAATCCTCTACTATCGTAAACTTCTACAACATAAGATGCTGCTGTTACTGCATTTATAGTTCTACGATATGGGCTTCCACCACTTGTTACGTTTACGCCACCTATCCATACGCTGGCTATTGTTGCCCCATATTTTAAAGATGGTGTAGCAGTAACTTGTACGTTAGATAAACCTGAGATCATAGTCTGGTTGCTTCCTGTTACAGCGGTTATTGCTGTATTAAGATCGGCATAACTTCCTGTAAGTGTCGGAGTACAAGATGCTGTGTTTATACTTAATGTAATAGTTACAGTTTTAGTACCTATTAAATTACCATTACTATATGTTTCGCATGTTATAACGCAGCTGCCTGATGTAGCATTTGGTATTCTATTTTGTAAACTAAGTGACGGTGTCCAAGAATAACTGTCTCCTACATTAGTTGCTATAGTGTCTGTTGTACCACCAAAGGTTGCTTTAAGTGCGTGTAAGAAATTACTACTTGCTCTATTAGTATTTATTGTTAGAGCACTTCCTATAGTTCCGTTACTTGCAGTTGGTACACTTGCCCTTGGAATATCAGGTAATGATATGCTAGCACTATCAGTATATTGTGTTAGATATATAGGACCTGTCATCTCAACAGTTTCAGCCCACGTTCCATCGGAATCATGCGATTGTGTGAAACTGCCACTAACTCTTACCAATTCTGGATCGTTAGAGTATATTGCGGTTTGTGTATAAGAACCACTTGCAACTGTACTACCAGCTATTTTTATATTCCATGCTGAAGAATTTGTAACTTCCCAACCAAGATATCTACCATACTGATTGTAAGAATATTGTCTTATCTCATAGTATATGGTATCTCTATTATTTGCAATATCGTATTCGGTTCTACCATACTTTAAATATAATCTAGAGTATCCTACTGTATTCGAAGTTACTTGAGCCGATCTTTCGGTTACTTTTTGAAAACTAGTTGTTAGTAACATTATTACACCTCCTCAGTATAGTCTACACCATACAGCCTTGTTAATACTTCATCTGCAACGTCATCAAAGTTGTCAAGCACTTCTTGTATTGGAGAACTAATTTCGTAGTTCCTCAAATCTGTAGCGTCATTAGTGTATGCATTTGGTTTTAATACATAGTACTTACCATCACTCTTAAAGAATACTTGATCTTTGATTACCTTAACATTCAAAGCATCTATTGGTTTTATATTTAGATTAGTTATCAATGATGTTGTTTTATAGTTTGCTAGCAAACCAGCACCAGTCATAACGTATATAGTATTGTTAGTTATTAGTAATAAAGAATCTAGATAGTTTACTACATTTAATATAGAACCATCTACCCATTCAACATTTCCTGGATAAGGAAAGTATCCTGGATTTCCAATCTCACTAAAGAATATACCATGTTCAAACCCTTCAACACCATAAAGACCTAACATACTTTGATGTGTAAACATACCTTTAGCTGTTGTTAAATCATAAACAGTGGAACTATTCAAACCTTTATATGCGTCTGAGTTTAATACATAAGGTAAGGTTATCATACGTTCAGTTGCAGCGTCGTCCCCATTTCTTATTGTTGCTCTTAAAGTAAATACTGGATCTGAAGCTGCGAAGTCAAGATATATAGGTGTAGTAAGTCCAACAGTCTTTGTAGTAAAGTCTGTAGGATACATTGCATTCTTTATTACTTGCCATTGATCAGCAGGACTTGATGGTGTTTGATACTCCCACCTAACTTTGTGAGTCTGTCCTGTAACGAACCCATATATTAGAGCGTACCTAACCGTCTCTCCTACATTAGCTGTAAATTTAATATCACCATATACATCTGGTGAAACACCAGGTGCGTACGGTATTATATGTTTAGCTTCTATAGTTCCTTGTGTATTTGGAAATTCATAAGGCTCATCTAATAACATATTGAAACCTGTTGTTAATGCCTCTGCTGCACTAGGATGGTGTGCAACTATTTCAGTAGCCGTAAACGTAACGTCCAAACTCAATGGGTCTGCAGATTGTGCACCGTCTAATCTTAATATCTTTAATGTAGGATTAGCCCATTTATAAATTCCTGAGACTAATGATTGAGTTGGTTTAGTTTTAGTACCGATCAAGTGTACATAGCCATCTAGTATTGTAACTACGGGTCTTAACTCACCTGTTACAATTTCTCTTCCCTTAACACCAACTACATCAGCTAGTGATGGGAAAGCTTTTTGTCCTTTTCTATTTTGTGCGTATGCCCATCCAGATTTCCCAGAGTATGTACGAGCGTACCCACCGAAGTTAAAGGTTAGTCCATTAAGATTAGTCCAGCACATTTGTTGCAACTTTTCGTTTGCTTCTTGTCCTGCTGCATCACCAAAGATTTCTATCTCGGGTGTGCCTAATCCTAATACTACATCTACAACATCAGTACCGCCTGTTGCTAACTCCACGTTTAAAGGACCTGAGTAGTGTGCTACACTCGCTCTGGCTGGGTTCCATTTATTCTCTTCAACTGTAATGTCTGCATTGAAACCAGTGGTCTCAACAGAAACACCCTTACGTGTACGAAGAGCTTTTCCATTGTCCATTAAATCGTAATTAACTATTAGACGAGCGTTACCTGGATCTTGCACCTGATTGCTACAAAACATTCCTTTTTGGAAAGGCACCATTTCAGTTGCAACTCTAGAGCTCTTTCTATTTTTATATGGAACTGTCGACATTAAATATCTCCATTCCTCTAGATTCTACATCTACGTCTGGTGTGATAAAGCCACCTTCATCTGTGTTTTGGAATTCAGTTGGTACTAAGTTTATATAATCACGGATCATCATAGCTTTTGCTTTTTCATAATCTATGTAATACTTACTAGCAACTTGTTCTCCCTCTTCATCATTTGAATAGAACTTTAAAGCAGCTCCAGGTGCTACGACTTTTCTTAGATATATATCAGGAATGGCTGTGTAATCATTAGGATCTAACTGAATAGCATCTGGATTGGCTGCATTATATACAGTACAATAATTTGTCCACTCACTAAAGATTGGAAATTTTGCTTGTAGATCTTCATTGATATCATCTATTACTGAATCCATATATCCTATCATATCTGTAGGATGTAGATGTTCACTTATTATATAATTACGATTTATGTAGGTTCTTAAATTTAATATTACCATTTCGGATTCCTCCCTTTATTAAATAAAAACGAGCAAGTCTATCTTGCCCGTTTCGTTTCTAGAATTTTAACTCTCCAATGTTGCGTTCAACATTATTGGTAACATCTCCAGCTTTCTTTTGACGAGCTAATAGATCATTGATTCTACGAATTTTTGCGATTATCTCGCTTGCATGCGTTGAATTGATTTGATAAGTGCGTCCGTCAGCAGGGATGTCAACTCTTATACCATTAACTAAAACTGGAACTATACGTCCTAAGTAAGGTGCATATAGCGGAGAGATAGTTACAGGTATCTTTTCCTCAGAGAGATATTTTTTTACCAACGATCTGCGTTGGGTTTCTTTAACCTGAATCCTACGATTAGCATACGCCTCAACAGCGGGAACACTTGCAGTAACAGGGGCACTAGGTGCCATAGGTACTACAGGTGTTTCCATAACTGGAGTGGCTTCAGCAGGTAGGTTTGATTCAGGAACATTATTTTCTACATCTGTCTCTACGACATTTGGTTTAGCCATTTGAAATCCTCCTTTGAATCTCTATATTAGATTATATTGAATTTGATTGAGAAGGAACACAGTAGTATAATACAACTGCTTCAGTTCTTGCAGAACCAAATCCAACTGAATCGATTTTGAAACCGATTGATTGTCTTTGATCAATAGGGTCTAATACACCAGTAGATCCAAGTTTTTTAACATACATTTTAGCATTACCATGACCAGCTATTTCAGTTCTGATTAAAGCGTCTTTACCTAATACAAATACTCTGTTTACATGTAACTCGTGGTATTCACCAAAACCGTCAACTATTGTAGCGTTGTATGCATCTAAGTCCCATTCTTTTAATCCTGGGATGTAAGAAGCTTTTTCGCCAGTACGTGAATCACGTACATAGTTATCAGCAGCAGCAACTTTATAAGTAGCAGCTAATATGTTTTGGTATTCGTAAGCATTAGTATTACTGTTGAATCTAACAACACGTAATTTTTCAACTCCGCCATCTGTGAATTCTCCACTGTTATCTGTAGCCATAGTTTCATAGTATTCCATTTCGAACATTGGAGGAATTGCTCCACCTACATCGAAGAATCCTTTTGTACTTTGGTTGATAGTCATATATTTTTCTACCAATGGATCGCTTATCATATCGAAATAAAAGTCAGGTGTTCCAATTACCATGAACTTGCCGTTTGTTCTTGGTTTAACTAATTGTTTCTTTAAGCCCAATACGATAACTCTTAAGTCATCTAATGAACCTACGTCACCAATTTGTAACTCACCAAAGTTTGCTCTACCGTTAGCATAATGAGATTGACCGATTGTAACTAGAGCTTCTCTAGCTAATAAGTCTAATGTCTCAATAGCAACGATTGAATATTCTTTAGTATAGTGAGCAAGAACTGGGTCAAGTAATTCAAAGTTAACACGGTCTGTAAATTCCATGAAACGTCCATAACTGAATGTTGGAATTTCATAAGACTCCATGCTTCCTTTGTCTGACATTGGTGGAACTCCTTCTGATAATGGTACTGTATGTCCTTGTAATGGTGCCCATCTACGTAATTGTAGTTTTGCAGCACTGCCTTGGATTGGAGTGGTAGTAGCGACTCTATAGAATACATAGTTGTTTGCGTCTAATCTGATTGTATCTAATAATTGTTTATTATAGAACAATTCAGGTCTAACATTATAACCGTGATTGTTGATTGTTTCAACTACACTGTTAATATCTGCAACTGAGTTTAGATTCATAGTTATCACTCTCTCTTTCTTAATTTAATTTTTTTTAACTTAAGGTTTTCAAAACTAAATCTAGGTCGGCTTCTGTAGAAATATCTTTCTTTTCTTTACTTATTGGTTTACCTGTGGCAGGATTGACGCCTGGAGCTTTATCAGCTTCCGCTTGTCCTTTTATCCAATTTTGTTTTTCCGCTTCTAGCATTTTCTTAGTGATCGTATCGTGGTTTAATCCTCTGTATAAAACAGATAACGGTACGTTCAAGTTAAAGATGTCCACATTCTGATCGGATAACTTTTGTGCGAATGCTATAACTTCTTGGTCAGATAAAGTAAATTCTTTTTGGACTGCACCGAAACTATCCTTTATGAATTGTTGCTTAGTGGCTGTATCCAATAATTGATTCTGTTCCTCAAGAGTAGTTAAGCGTTTTAATATAGCAGGGTCAACGTTCTCACGTTTAGCCTGTACATCAAATGATGCACCTATAAGTTTCTCGATTGCTTCGTCCTCACTGTTAGCACCCATAGCTTGGGTAACTCTACCGAAAGCTTTTTGGTACTTGGCAAGTTGAGCACGCATCGCAGCAAATGCTTGATTCTTTGCTTCAACTGCAGGATCAACAACTGGGGGCTGTGGATCAGCAGGATTAGCTGGATCAGCTTGTGCTGGATTTGCTACTGGCTCTGGGTTACCAGCGTCAGTGCCTGGTATTATGCTAGGGTCTGCAGGTGTTGGATCAGTTTGTGCTGGATCTAGTATGTTAGCAGGATCTGCTGGTACTGGATCTGCGTTCTGAACGCCTATTTCTCCTAACAGTGTTTGATAATCTTCTGGCATTTTCTGTCCTCCTTATCTTCAGTGATCGCCGACGTCACAGAGGAGTGAGTTACTCGTCCATTTATGGGGGACGGTTTCCCTACTCAGCTATTTAAAGTGTAGCACTAAGTCATAAAAAAAGCAATACTTTAGTATCGCTTTTGTTCACCTGATTGTTGGAATGATTGTGAACCCGCCGTATTGCCTAGTTGTCTAGCTTGAGGGCTACCTGCTGCTACTTCTGGTTGCATATCTGCTGATGGATTTTTCTCCTCTTCAACAGATTGTACTACCATTTGTAATGCAGTATCTGAATCTATTCCTTGTTCTATTAAACCAGCAAATTCAAATAGGATTTTAGTTACGTCCTCAGTAGAACGTGCTCCTCTTTGGATTCTTAATCTATCGAAGATTAAAGGTTTGAATGGAATATCTTGCATCATCAACCACTCTTCGTTAGTTATGATCTCAGGACTTGGATTATATTGCATTTGTTTTTCTAACAATATATTAGCAGCCTGTGCAAGACGCATCTTATTCTTAGGTAACTCAGATTGTATACTTAACTCTGCATCGAATTTAGTATCATTGTTTATATCTTTAAAAGAAACTTTAACATCAGTTACTTTATTAGATGTTTTATCTTTTATAGCGTATGTTCTTTCATCACCATACTTAATTAAGAATCTAGTTATTAACAATGTTAACTTCTTAGTGTACTCTTCGTAAAGAGTTATCTTAACTAAGTCACGACCTGTTGTTCTAGATATAACATTATCTGTACCACCAGTAGTAGTAACAGAACCAAAGTCTTTACCAGCATACATATCATCTATACCAGACTTATCTTTGATATCATAATCTAATTTAGATGGTAGTGTTTCCATAGAAACGGGTAGATCTGGGAACTTACCATAGTGTACTGCCATACTAGCATCACCATTAACTAACCAAGTCTTATCAGCATCAGCACCGTGTTGAGCAAACTGTCTAACATTGATACCTGATTGAATGTTTAAGAATCTTGGTGGACGTTGTGCTTTGTACGCATGTGTTGCAACTATAGAGTTTAACATATTATATGCTATATAGTTAGAGAACACTTTAGCAGGTTCTGATACGCCTATTAAATCATTACCAGGTTCGTTGCAATATAATATTGCGAATGGAAATTCATCTAAGAAAGATTCTTGTACATATAGTACATATCTTTGATTCAAAGTATGTATCTCCCAGATGTGTTCTTTACCATCTGCATCTGTAGTTCTAATCCAGTAACATATTACTCTATGATAATTCTTTTGTATCTTAGCATCCTTAGCACGAGATGATGCTTCTTCATAAGATAGTGTGTTACCATCATTATTAAAATCTGCACCAAGTTTATTTATGATTGCATTGATCCTAGCAGTATATACAGGTAGAGCTTTTATCTTTGAGATATGATAGTCATCCCACGTCATCATATACTGTGCGTTTTCATCTGAATCTGCATAAGGATCTCTCATAAACTTTTGAGGATCTATGTTCTTAAGAACTACATCTCCCTTATATAAGAAATCTTTAGTACCACCTATGATTGAATTCCTCCAACCTGTTTGTGTTATACCTATATTCATAAGTGCAGCACGGTCACCAGCTTTAAGTTGGTACTTAGAAACTTTTATCTGTGCCCATATCTTATCATATACTGTGTTTAACTTATTACATACATCTATGTCCTTTTGAGCACGTGGTATTAACAACGCAGACTTACCAACTGTATATATAGAAGAAACTAGATTCTCCTTTATATAATTTATATGGTTAGTCTCTGGTAATATCTGATAACTAGGGAACTTAGCAGTTATAGTTTTCCATAACTGTCCACGATCAGCACCATCTAATAGAAACATTCTTCTACGTGGTCCAGCATACTCGTCGTTTGCTACATCATAGTATTCTTTTAAGGTTTCTATAGTTATACCTTCAGGCAACAGTGTTATTCCTGTAATATCTTCGGTACTACTTGTTTGCTTTGCCATTTGGTACACCTCCTAACATAACTCCATTGACTTCGTCTATGAAACTTTTCATTTCATCAGTATAAACTAGATCAAGTGGATTGTCTGCCTTCTTCATTTCTGCAGCAAGGTCAGGCATTGGTATCTTATGAACGATTTCCTCGTTTGTTTTATTTATATTTATAGTAATTGGCTTTTTTAGTAACGTTATTGTTACTATTACACCTATAATTACACCAGCTAATACTTCCATTTTATCTTTTCCTCCTTTTAAAACTCATAATCTGGAACTTCGAACCCAGTCATTGAGCTGGATTCCATTAAATCTACATCATCTTGCAGTTGATAAGGTACTCCCTTGTTTTTATCTGCAATTTCTGAGAGTTCTAGTCCATTTATATTGTAAACACCTAGCGTTAGGTTGGCTGGATTACTAGGAAGCTCCATACAGATCCATTCTACTGGGTTAACTGCGTGGTTATTCTTATCTTCTGGCTTAACTTGACGCTTTTTGTTGTCTAATGTACGTTCTTCGAACTTATAATCTGTGATTTCACCTATTAAATAGTTACAGTTGTCTAGAATTCTTATATGATCTGTCTCTATGTAGGTGTTAAGACGTAAAACTCTGGCATCGATGGACACGTGTCCTGGTTTAAACGCTATTCCGTAGTCTAAAAAGTGGGTTGCTAAGTCTTTTTTGTTGAAATCTCGCTTGTTAGACTTAGGGTCCATGATTGGTTGGGTGATCCAACCGCCTATTGGTATATCTGCAGAGGCTGCCTTGAACGCTTTTGCAAGTTCTTCTATGTTATTATTGTTCATAACTATCTCTTTATAAATATACAACAGTCCAGCCTGTTCGTCAACTGCTCCAAATATGAATACAGCATTATCAGATAGACCGTAGTCGAATGCACAGATACGTTTCCAGTTCTTACCAGCTTGTTCTATATCAAACCAAGGTATAATACACTTCCTAATATTAGGATATACTAATCCCTCAGCATATAGGAATGAAGAATTTACGAATCTATTTATCCACCACTCTGGTTTGTTCTTACAAATCATGTCAATGTATCCCTTAGGTAGGAATGTGTTAACATGAGTAGTAGCTATATGAGATGAAATGTCCTTATCTATTGTGCCTGGTTCCTGATCATAATGATCGTTGTTCTTACCATATTGACTTATCTTATCTGAAACAAGAAGCATATCGTTCTTAATCCACCCAGCATCTGGGTTGGACTCTACTATTCCTTTACGCCAGTCGTGTGCTATAACTGGAATCTGTCTACCATTACTATCGATTTCCCAGATAAGGTCGCCATTGTTATCCATCGCTTGTAAGGTAGCAGCGTTATTACGCAAACGTGTCTTTAATTGGTGAAAGGATTCTGATTCTGTTTCAGAACCTTCTATGACTAGAAAGTAACTTAGGTTATTAGACCTAAGTTTATTTGGATCATCTAACGGACGGTATTGTATAACAGCTCCGTTCTTTAGAACCATTCTTTGATTCTTAACGGAATAGACGTCTACAAAAGATTCAGGAATATCTTTTTCAAGTTCCTTCTTTACTGTTTGTTCATATTGGTAACTGATGTTAGCAGCAACCATTGCGTCTGCGTTAGGAGTTATCAATATGTGTTTAACTAAATCCTGATAATCCGTTAATGACTTTCCTGTTCCATATCCTCCGAAGTTCCCGATTAGTTTATGAGTATCTCTATGTATTGCCTCTTGATGTGGCAACGGCATATAGGTGTTAACAAAGGTATTACACTTTGTGCACTCTAACCAGAATGTTGATGGTGTGCCTGAGAAAGAAACTGCAGGAACTAATGCAGAACTACAACGTGGGCAATTAGTAAACTTACGAATTGTTTTCTGTTGGTTTTGCATTCTTCGCCTCAACTAGTTTGGCTCTCATTGAATCAATATCTTTGATTGCTTTTTCCTTTTGCTCAGGTGTCATCTTAGCATATTCATCTTCAATCATTTTCTTTTCCATAGCCAAGATTGCTTCTTCGTCCATGTCTTTACGAAGTTGGTAATCAGGTATCAAGTTGTTAAGAACTGATGATGCCATGAAATTGTACGCATCATAGATATCGCCTTTCAATCCTGGGTGTTGTTTTATCATAGCTGTTAACAAGTGTGTTGTTATAGATTGGATAAGTTGCATCCCATCGTTGAAAGATAATTGTGGACTTGCTATTAAGTGGAATTTAAGTTTGTCTTTCTGTACCCCCGTAACAAATCCTGCTATTAGTCGGTCTATGTTTTTGTACTCTAAATTATCAAATTTTGCTTCCATGTTTAATCCTCCTTATTAAATACATTGTAGCATAACCCAGGCAAAAAGAAAAGACCTTTCGGTCTTTTTATCCTATAGCGGCTGTAGTGAATGTTATAACGTCGTCTTTAACTTGTCCAGCTGTATCTATAGCGTGGCATGTTAATGTGAATTCTGTCGCTGCTGCTAATGTAGCATCTGGGTTGATAGTTACAACTCTCTTGTTTTCGCTATAAGTTACTGTTGAAGCAACTGCTGCTCCGCCTGCTGTTACTGTTACTGCGAATGTTGATGTAGCATCATTCAACGCATTTAAGTAATTAACAGTTAGGTCACTTGTTCTAACAACTCCTGTTGCGTTATCAACTGGAACACTTGTCATAACTTGTTCAGGTATAACAGTGAATTGGAAACTATAAGCTGTATTGTAGTTGTTTCCGTTTGCTGATGCGTCTTCGATTGTATCTGCTGGAATAACAACTTTGATAACAGCTGAGTTTACAAATGCTGTATGTCCGATAGTTAAAGTCTTGTTGCCTGTTCCACCAACGGTCATAGTTGTAGCATCCTCGATCTTAACCCATTCTCCTTCAACAACATGATAGAAAGCAGCTTTCTTACCTGAGATAACTGCAATAGCTTCGCTGAATGTAACTGTAACTGCAGCATTTACTGCTACGCCAGTTGCGTTGTTAGCTGGACTAGTTGAAGCAACTGTAGGTCTAGATGTGTCAGCTGCAGCGAAACCTGTAATCATAGTTCCGATTGCAGTTAAATCTAATGTTGCAATATTAGTCAAGTTATAGTCTCTCTCGAATTCGAATGTTGATACGAACTCTCTAGTAACTAATCCTGAGGTTGCTGTAGATGCATGTTCAACCATGTATCCTTCTTTCTTCAATGCAGGAACTGTTAGTCCTTGTCTCATTGCGAACATTACGTTAGATGCTTTCTTTGCTCTTACGATTTCCGTTAAGTCTTTTTTAATGTAATAGTTCATGGGATCTTACCTCCTTTCACTTTCAGTATAGCACGTAGGCAGGGGTTTGTCGAGTGGATTATTTCAGAAGTGTGTAGTTTGTATAATTACTAATGATGCAAACACCTATATCATATATACGTAATATACAATAAGTGATCCTAGGTAAAATTTAAGGTCGACCCAGGGTCAGAAAGGAATGATACAAAATGACCAAACAAAACACAAACC
>JACCEE011070805.1_pt1 | contig 13830 bp, 13 predicted proteins | sample 7449931 | NCBI WGS metagenome assembly JACCEE01 (sample SAMN15323457, study PRJNA562643) | freshwater metagenome | isolation source: river surface water | place: USA:Blue River Watershed | collected 2017-08-19 | reverse complement strand
TTAGAAAATGATTATAAACAAGTTCTAGATTAACTTTTTAGCAGAATTATATATTAGAAATGAAACCAAAATATTTCTAGATTAACGTTCTATTAGAATATCATATTAGAAACTTAATTAAAGATATTTTAATAACTAAATACATAATACAAATGGCATCACCGGTGAATACAACCCTTACGTGTAACAATGCGAAGGTTTGGGCGTTTTATCACGAACATCCTGAAATAGATTTTGAAAAAATGAACGTTATGTTTACAGACATAATTGTATCTATTATGCACTCGACTAATCAGGTAAATAATAGTAATATTACTTCACAAATTTTGAATGGAATCGCAAATATTCAATCACAACTTACACGTCAACAAGATGATTATGGAAAGCAATTATTTTTAAAGCTTACAGAGTTTAAGAAGGAGTATACTGATGATTTGAAAATGATTTTGTCGTCAAATATTGCGGATAAGATTGCTCCTTTGATTAAAGATTCAAATGGGACTATATTAGATAAGACACAATTATTGTTGTCAGAACTTGTTCCCAAAAATAATGAAAATCTCTCCAAACAGATTAACGAAAACATAAAATCATTTTGTTCTGTTATGACGGAAGAGATTAGTAAAACGTTAAAAACTGATGGCGAACCTTTGACGAAATCATCGCTTGATGATTTTATTAAAACGATTGATTCAAAATTTGATAATGTCATTGATTCAACAAGAAAAATGGTTGATTCGGCCAAGGATGGTGATACTTTGTCGCAATCATCACTTGATGGTTTTATTAAAACGATGGACTCAAAATTTACAAACGTCATTGATTCAACAAGAAAGATGGTTGATTCAAACAAAGACGCAACTTTGTCGCATTTTTCCTCTATAACTTCATCGCAAATTGCGCTTCAATCTGAAGTAAAAGATGTTCTCAAACGAATGGAAAATTCTAGTTCAAAGGGGAAAATATCCGAGAATATAGTTTTGAATATTTTGAGGGAATTATTTCCATCAGCTGAGATTGAATATGTTGGTTCTCAAAAAGAATCAGGTGATATTATGATTCATCGTAAAGATAAACAGAAGATTTTAGTTGAGAATAAGTGTTATGAATCTCGTCAAGTTACATCAGACCAAGTTAAGAAGTTTATTCACGATGTAGACACACAAAATTGTTCAGGACTATTTCTTTCTCAAGAGGGAGGTATTGTTAATAAGGAAAACTTTGAAATAAATATACACAATAGAAACGTCTTACTGTATATCCATAATGTAAATTATGACCCGGATATTATTAAAATTGCGATTGATATTATTGACTCTTTCAAATCTAAATTAGATGAAATTACAACAACCGATGACTACTCAATAAGCAAAGACACACTCGAAGAAATTAATAAGGAATACCAACTATTTCTTGAACAAAAAATAGCCCAATTGAAAATGGTTAAGGAATTCTCTCAAAAGATGATTAAAAACATTGAAGGTATTGAACTTCCTTGTCTTGAAAAGATGTTATCATCAAGATTTGGGTATATTACTTCGGGTAAGTTTATTTGTGAGAAATGTAATTTTGTTGGAAAAAATCCTCTAGCTCTTTCAGTTCATAAACGAACGTGTGATAAAACTACACAAGAAGTTAGTAATGATTCTCCTTCAAGTCTTCAGTTGACTCTACCTGCGTCACCAGCGCAACCAGCGCAACCGGTGGTCCAACAAAAACAAGGTAAAACACTTACAAAAAAGGTTGGTAGTTCTTTACCAAACAAATAAATCACTCAATACCGTGAAGAAAAATAAGACAAAACAGAGTTATAATTTGTATATTTATAACTATGTTTCAAGATGGTGTTATACCTTACTAACGTAACACATATTGTGTTATATTATTCAAATACTAATTTAGAATCTATACATATAGACATAAAAAATGATAGAGATTTTTACGCAACATTATGAATTCTTAATGACACAATCAAAATCCATCTCATTCATTGTTTTAGTTATAACCTTTGCCTTAATATTCCTAAAGTCTGGTTCAAATATTATTCCCCTAAATATTATTATATTGATCGGTAGTATTTTCCTCTTTCATTACTATCCAGGTTATTATGACATTGTAAATGCCAAGGCGCCTAAACTTACACCATTATTGGTTGTATATGACCTCATACTACATTATTCGCCGTTGATTTACATCATCCTTTACAAAGTATACAACAAGACAGAAATAAACTATACACTATGTTTTATTATTCCGGCGTTATACATTCTCTTGTTTCACTCGGAAATACACAATATCTATTTCAACTATAATCAATACTTATCGTAACTTCCCCAAATCTCTCGTAATCATAGAATCCAAACAAACATTCCGAGAGATTTCAACCAAAAAACCCGACCCCGGCATCCCCGGCACCAGACTTACTCACGAATCCGCGTTCCATATTCACCGAAGGTCCAATCTAACGCCAGATGTTTGAGAGATTGGGTGCTGGAACTATCTATAACAATCCATAAACATCTGTAAACATAAATCTCTCAACATAACAATTCCAAACCATTATAAACATCCGATAAATCTCTCAACTCATACGTTTCAATCCGGGAACTCCGAGAGATTTCAACCAAAAAAACCCGACCCCGGCATCGCCGGCACCATACTTACTCACGAATCAGCGTTCCATATTCACCGAAGGTAAATAAGTTTACTGCGATATCGTGAGCCAAATTGGTGCAAGATGTTTATATAACGTATAAAAACATAACACTAATTATAATAATCGTATCTCACACGATAAAATACAATGACAAGTTTTACAGAAAAGGTATATACTTCAAAAGGTATAAGAGACTTTAATGTTGAACAATTAAAAAAAATCATTTATGAAACAGGTTGCGCTGGATGTCTTGAACCTAAACATCTAATCTATAAAATAAATGAACAGTATCACAACAAAATGGGAACCTATAGATGTCCTGCTGAAATGACATCCTCTGGACAAGATATGTCTTACTGGGAAATTGAGAGAAAACGCGCGTTTGAAAGTTATAAACAAGAAGCATTACGACATATAATACCGCATTGGATACGAATCATTTCAAATTGTAAAAAATTACTAATTAGTGATAAATATGACATGTTTGAAGAATTCAAACGTGTGCATCCACAATTCTCCGGTTACTTTGATTGTAAAGAATTCAGTTGGGATATTATTGGTGATTCACATCATACAAATATTACCACATTTATTGACTGTGTAATTACGTGTCTTCTTAGTAAAGAGACCGAAAATAAACAGTTGCATAAACAAAATGAAAAAATACGAAAACAACAAGAATTACAAAATAAACAACTTGAAGAACAACTAAAAAGAGAATTTGATTGTGAAAAATTATGGATTGAATTGGATAAACATAAACTACAAACAGTTGAAATGTTTATTGAATATAAAAAAGTAGACAAGATAAAATCTGATACTGTTCCAGGAATTGTTAATTTTAAGTTGATAGATTATTTTACAGAAGATAAAAAAAAATATATACAACAGTTACTAGAACAAGTTAAACAAAAACAAGTTTCATATACGAGTATTTCAACCCAAACTCAAGAACTTGATATACCACAATCTACAAATCATATAATACGGAAAAATGATACAATATTTGATAGTAAACATAACGAAAACATAATTATACATATCAGCTAGTGTAATGATGGGAATTCAAGTGAATACTATCCTATGAATACTCAGCAAAATGATAAACATCTTGACAATAAAAAGCGCAGTCGTCCACGTAAGCCTGTTAAAGAAAATCATTAAAACAGTAGTTTTTCATAAATTCCATACACATAAATCTCTCAACACATCCATTCCAAACCATCATAACATTCCATCAAATCTCTCGGAATCATAGAATCCAATCAAACATTCCGAGAGATTTCAACCCAAAAACACGACCTCGGCATCGCCGGCACCAGACTTACTCACGAATCCGCGTTCTATTCTTGCCAACGGCAAAATCCAAACGCCAGATGTTTGAGAGATTGGGTGCCGAATGTGTACGGTTACACTAATTATAATCTATCGGATGTATAAGCATCACCGAGAGATTATGTCAGGAATCCCAGAATTAGTTTATTCTTCTTCTCCTCAAACAAGTGAACAAACGATTTCATCTCAACCGATTGATACCTCTATCTATTTCCACAGAAGCTATATTCCAGAAGGCCAGCGCGTCGTTGTTACAGGTTCATTATATGAACCGCTGATATTGCCACTTGTAGAGAATATGTTTGATGAACCGATGTATTACAATGTAACGCAATTAGAAACAAACGACACCTTTATTGTGAAAGTGAAATCATATGCGAGTGGCGGAATAGAAATCCGAGTGTGTGGTAGCAAACTTTCATTACCAGATGAATGTGTCAAAATAAACATATACAACATATCTGCGTTCGATAGTGTGAGACTGGTTGAAGCAGTCTTTATCGTGGATTATAAAGAGAGATGTAATAATGAGAATTATATTAAAGACGCAGTTATGCTCTCACGGGTTGCTATCAGTTTCGCGTATACTTATTTCAAAATTGATATCTTTACACTACGAGATCATAGTGAATTCCATTGTAAAATCAGACATCATAATTATAGGTTTCACCTCGCAAGTCGTGAACTGTTACAATACGGAAAAACGTGGTATCAGCGTCATTTGAATGCGAGTATTTTATATCCTTGGATATTACGCGATATTACAGAATACATTGAATTCGTCGACACGAAACCTCCTTGGAGCCTTCTTGCGTCCGCGCTTGAGCAAACAAATAATGCCGAGAGATTGAAACCCATTTGGGATAAATCCGCGAGTTATAAAGAATTCGTATTGACATTATTGGATGAAAATGAGAGATTATCAAAAGAAGACGATGATATGAATCAAACCTGTCATATACTATATCCTTGGTTCAACAATATTTCATCTCAATACTTACAAAACCTTGCGGTGACGGACAACTTCATCTTGAGAGAATCCTTTCCCTTTGTTGAAGGATTGAAAGTGGAAATTTTACCAAAAGATGATTACGAATCGATCCAGTCATTACAGATGGGTGGTGATCGCGTCGGATGGAATAGTCGCGACCATTGGTTCACCGAGAGAATCCGGTGAAAACACGAAACCCGGCATTAACGGCACAGACTTACTCACGAATCCAAACGCCAGATGTTTGAGAGATTGGGTGCCGGATGTTTACTTATCAAATCTCTCGTCTATATAAGAAATATTATATTCATTACAACATATAACAATAACAATTCCATTCCATTCTAATGGACTCTCTCAAAACCGGCGATCTCATCCTATGCGATGACCTAGAATACAAAGATTGGGGATTATTAAGCTGGTTCATCAAATTCGCCACAAAAAGCGACTTCTCTCACGTGGCGATGGTCGTGAAAGACCCCGAATTCACCAACCCGCCAATGAAAGGAACCTACGTATGGATGTCCGGCACATCAAACGTCCCCGACCCCGAAGACAATACGATGAAATTCGGCGTCCAATTTGTCCCTCTTGACGAATATGTCCGCACCTACGGTGGCAAATTATACGTCCGCAAGTTACACTGTTGGAAACACTACGAACTCTTCACCACGGAGAACTTAAAGAAAATACACGACGTCGTATACGATAAACCATATGACGTCGTAATCACCGACTGGATTGAATTATATTGTAAGAAAGACCCGCGCCCTCAAAAAACATCCCGGTTCGTGTGTAGCGCATTTATCGGTTATGTTTATACACAACTCACGCTTCTACCCGAAGATACGGACTGGAATTTATTATACCCTAGCTATTTTTCTAGCGAAAATCCGCGCCTCTCGCTCCTCCACGACGCACATCTCTCGCCGGAGGAAGTCATCCACGTCGCACAACTATGACTCTTCAAGCTATAGAATATAAACTATAACATTCCTCCTGACCTCCTCTATCTACCACGTGCTTATCATCATCCTTGATGTAAAGCAGTTCTTTATTTTGTAGATGAAACGGTGCTATATTCAAGTTATACATTTGATTCGCCCACCAGTCTTCTTGGATACGGCTATCCTGATTGATTTGGAGTCCTCGTTGGTGGTTGATAAAAAGATACTTTGAGTTGCTTTTATAAATGTTAGCGATCGCCTTTTGTGCGTCTGTATAATTCAAATGCTGAATAACGTGGCGGAATATGATCAAGTCGCAGTTATATTCGGACAAATCACTCGTGATAGCATCCAAGCATATAAATTCCTGTTCGGGATATGTTTTTTTGTTATGTTCTATTATTTTTATACTGATATCTGCGCCAATATATTTTATATTGTTATTCACGATGATGTCCTTCATAGATACAAAATTTCCACAAGCCAAATCCAGTATTGATTTTATATTATATTTCGCAATGACTTCTGAAAGATAGCTTCTAAATAAAACCGTATTTTCCTCATATGATCCGTGTCCGCTAGAGGATGAACTTGAGTAGATCTGATTAAATCTGCCGGTTCGCGTTGTTATGTCAGACATTACACCGACCGAAAAGAAAGTTAGTTTTATAAATTCTATAACAGTATGTTTAAACCTTTTCTCAAATGTTATATATCCAATTTTACAACCGAACTTACAATGGAAAGAAATGAAATGAATAATGTTCGTGAACCCTGGACTCTCGCTCCTCCGTATCTTCCACACTATAGGAAGATGAACTTATTCACGTGGCGCATCCAGACCAGAATACACGATAAACAACTCTTCCGCAATCATATTCTTCTTCGTATATCCTAACACATTTTCAATATATTTCTGAAATCTATAAATGTTCACATTACATTGTGTCATATTCTCTTTATTCCATTCCAATTGAATCATCGGTTTATATTTTTCTATTGTTTTTTTACCACCTTCTAGGATATAATATTCCCACCCCTCTGTGTCTATTTTCATAAAATCTACAGAAATGTCCTTTTCATAAAATAAGTTATCCAATGTGTCTACATTTATCGTAATCGGCACAATGTCGCGAAAACGTGTTGGGTTTGAACCAATCGTGTGTAGACCATTATGTGACCTGGATGTATTTAAAATGGTTTCGCCTTTATAATTGGATATTCCAATATTATACGTCTTAACATTTGTTATTTTATTTAGAGAAATGTTATCGTTTAATACATTATATGATTGTAAAAATGGTTCAAAGGAATAAAATGTGCTTTGTGGTAAATACTTAGCGTATAATGTATAAAGACCTGTCTGCGCTCCGATATCAACGACCGTAATTGGTTTATCATTTGGAATATTATCATAGAAATAGTTTATTGATTTTTCTTCCCAAACAGGTCTGTTTTTTGTAAATGTATGAGGTGTTAGTTTCAATGTTTCATCCGTTACAGAAACTGTAAAGTTTGGATTACGATGATTGTAATAATAAGTTGCCATTTCGTAGAATATTATTATTAGAATATTATACTATATAACGATGGAATTATTCAATTACAAAGGCGCATTAGAAATCAACCGGGCCAGAATTCAACATCTAGATACGTTGAAATTGAATTTTACGAATAAAAGCGTATTAGAAACGGGTTGTGGCGGGAAAGGCGATATAACACGTTATTTACTAAGCAAGAATGCGATTGTTACATTAAATGACTATCGCCAAGAAAATATAATGTCATTACTGAGTTCATTACAACGAAGACTTGAATTTAATACGTGGGATTTGAATAATCCGTTGGTGTTGAAAAATGATAAAAAATTTGATATTATTATTTGTTACGGAACATTATATCATCTAAACAAACCTGCCGATGCCATCCGCCATTTATCAAATTCGTGTAATGAGTTTATTGTATTATCTACATGCACAAACGGACAAAACGACAATTCCGTAAATGTTACAAAGGAAGACGTTGGTGCGAATAATCAAGCGGGAGATGGGTTTGGTTGTAGACCGGGGCGTTTGTTTTTATATGAAACACTACGCAAAAACTTCACTTATGTATACTGCGTGAAAACACAGCCAAGACACGAAGATTTTCCACTGAAATTTCCTACAAATACTAACCCGTATGCGAGGAATGTTATGATAGGTTCACACATTACATTAGAAAACGAGTTACTAACGGATGAGTTTATAAGTGAGTTCACGTATAACGGATAAAGGATTATATAATTATCCCATATGAATTATATAAAACAACTATTCATCACGAATATGAAGGTTGCGGTCTATGTGACAACCGAGCCACGAACCGATGGATTCGGCGCGCAGTTCCAGAATATTATCTTTGACATTCTATTTACGTATAGTAATACCAAGTATCAATATGTTTTCCCCAATATAAAAAGTTTTGAACACAACTATACGAGAGATTCGGGATTTACCGAGAGATTGATTCGTTATATGAATTTACGTCGCTACTATCCGAATAGAGCATTTCACACGGTTAAGAATTACAAAACCACGTCAACTTATGAATATGTTGAAAATAACCTAACACAATTATTGAAAAGTCAAACGATGAATACTATCAAAACGCATTTTTATGCTGACAAGAATACGTATTTTGATACCCATTATCATAATATAGCAGTTCACGTTCGTAGGTTGAACTCTGATGATTCGCGAGTGGATGGAACTCAAACCCCGGATTCATATTATATCGGTATAATGAAAACGATCCGCGATACACATCCTGTGAATGGGAAGCCATTGATGTTTCATATTTATTCGCAAACAAGGGACGCGGGGGATACCGAGAGATTTATGAAATTATATAATCCTGACGGCGACAATGACCGCATAAAATTCTATTTGAATGGAGACCTTTTACACACATTTCACGGGATGGTTTTTGCGGATATATTGGTATGCTCTCGGTCGTCATTTAGTTATTGTGCGGCACTCTTGACAAATGGTGTTGTTTATTATAAGTCCTTTTGGCATAAACCTGCGGATTTTTGGAGCGTAGCGTAGCGTAGCATCGCCTACCGACTATTCGTTTTTGTTTCCACCGAAATAACAATGGGATGCGGGTGCTCTTCAAGTGCCTTCACCTTCTGATTCCGCGCATAATTGTTCTTGAAATATTGAATCGTTGTTCCATATTCCAAGTAGTATTTACTGCGTTGCCCGATGACCGTGCGGTCTTGTTCTAATGTGTCATAATCAATAATATCTGTGCTTGTCTTCGGTTTCACGCGCGCTGAACTTGCTTGGACCTCGTCGGATTTTGCCGTCATCTCTATATCTTCACCGGCGAAGTGCGTATCAAACTCGGCGATGATGGCATCCACTGCCTTCTGGGCGGACTTTCGCATTCTCTCGGCGGTGTCCAGATTGGCCTGTTCACGTTTATAATCCGCGATGAGGAGTGCGCGGAATGCGTCTTTGGTGCGCGATGATGAAACGGATCCACCACCACCATTACTACTGTCGTCGGTATTACCGCGCGACATCTCGGTTATCATATCCAGGAGCGAAAAAAAGAACGCGATGTTATCTCGGTCAAAACACGATACGTAAACCAGGGTTTTCTGCTGTAGTTTGTTGATTTCAAACCGCTTCTTACAAGCGATATTGCCATTTGCGAGCATAATCCCGCCGATGGCCACGGTTTCTTTGCGCAGGACGTCACGTTCAAACTCGGCGGTGCTTACAACTGGGTTGGTCGGGAGGTTGTTTTTGGTGTCCAGTAGGATGACGACACCGGTGTCCTTGTGACGGAAATGAAAATCGGTCTTTTCGCTGAGGACGGAACCCACGTGGGTGATTTGCCAGATAGAATTTAGATGCGCGTCATTATAGTCCAGCAATTTAGGATAAAGTTCCTCTTCGTAATTCTTGCCTTTGGATTTGTCCTCGTATAAGCTGTAATACCACTTGTTTTTTGCTTCAAGGTCGGCGATTTTCTTGTTGAGGTGTTCGGTCTTGGCGGTGATTTGCCGGTCGGTGTCGGATTGGATGGTCGCGAGGATTTTGTCGAGACGCTGGCGTTCGGCGGCGAGTTGTTGCTTATATTCCGCGACTTTCGCCTCGCCCTTCTTATACTCTTCTTCGCGGACTTCAAAGATGCGTGATGAGAGATTGGCGGTTTGTTGCTTGAGTTCGTATTCTTTGGCCCAGGGGGCGGGGACGGGGACGGGGGCGGGGACGGTGGCGGTGGCGACGGGAGGAGGCGGAAGATGCTCGCGATAATGTGCGAGAGATTTGGCGTGTATAAAGCAACCCAACTCTATTATGTGGCGTTGGGTTGCTTCGTCGTAGTCGGAGAATTGGTCGGACATTTATATAAGATAGACTGATATGTCTATATTATTTTGTGTGTAGTATGTATAGTTGACGAGATAAAGATAAGGAATGGCAACACCAATAACCCCAGAAATATTATTAGAGAGAACAGGAAGAGAGAATGGTCCGGATTTTATGTTAAAGGTTGAAGTTCCCGCCATGAGCACAGATACTGTAATTAACGCTAATAGTAATATTACAGAAGTATTAAATGTTATTGCGTATTTATGCAACAGCGCCAATCGAACGGATGCCGCGGGGATTGAGGACAATCAATCGGTTCCTAAAGCCAATCACGGGTTACACAGCCAGTCGGGATTATACAGCAACGGCAACAATGGATCAGGACCGTCTAATAATAGTTTATGGCTGGACGGTACTGGAGCAGCTGCCACTACTCAAATGATTGATTTGGATACATTACAATCATTAGCCTACGCCGCAAATAACATACCGGTAGGAATACTTGCGCGGACACCGGTGACGGGAGCATTGGGAACTACGTATGCGACCGTGGGCGATCTGGCTATTCCTGCTGGTGTTGCTGGTAATATTCAAGGGAAAGCCTTAACAACTTTTAGTAATGCCATCAAACAAATGATAAACATCCTTGAAAATACCCGCACCATTTTCGGCCCCAAAGGTTGGACCGCATTATTCAGCAAGGTCAAAGGCGGTGGCGGCGCCAAGCGCACCCATCGCCAACACCGCCGTAAGTATTCAAGCAAGCATTATTAAGCCTTCGCTATCGCTCCGGCTCCATCCGGCTCCGCTACCGCTCCGCCTCCATTAAGGCGGCCCCTTCTCAATGACCACCGCCTTCGCCACCCGCTTTATCACCTTGGCGATATTCCTATCATCCCCGTCCAGCACCGCGCGCGACATTTTGATATACTGCGCGTTCTCCGCCGTTGTGCTGTCCTCACACCTTGGATTCTGTTTCGCCCATTCATTCACAAGGACGATATTCTTATGCTCTACCACCCGCACCGCATTCGTGATTGTCGTATTCTCCGGACCTTCACGCTCCCACTTATCCGCATCCTTCACATAAAGCGTCTCTCGGCGCGCATCGCTACAATGTATCGGGCGTTTACATACATCTGTTTCTTTCAATGTATTAATAAAGAGGTTTGACATCCCCTCCACATACCCCACCCGCCCGAAATCGTCCAGGTCGCTGACATTTAATGTAATGGAACTCGCAAAATCGCTGATATTCATCGCGTCTTTACATTGCTCGTTCAAGAATAACTGGAGATTGAATGTATTATTATTATTATTATGACTGTTCGTTGTTCCGTTATAATTATTGCTATTGGTGTAATTCGCAGAAGTGGCCGCGGCGGTGGCGGCAGCGGATGCGGCGGCTGCTGCCGTGGCGGCGGCGTTGACGGCGAGAGATTGTTGGCTACACATCATTTCAAAGACTTTATGCTGAAACTCTTGGTTGTTTTTCAACATATCCATCATCATTGATTTAAAGTCATTGTCGGTCGTAGCGGAGGATGGTGCTACAGGAGGAGAGGGCGGAGTTGTTGACACGGGAACTCCATCACACGTTTTACGATGCTTCCATAATCCGCTCTTGCTTTGATACTTATGACCGCAATTTTCACAGCTTTTATAAACCTGCTTTTCAAATATGAAAGCGAGTTGGCCGGGTTGGCCGGGTTGGTCTCCTGTAGGGTAAAAATCGGGTAAATGTGGTAAAATATCACCTAAATGCTCTTGGGTATTTGGTTCGCTGGGGGGTAAAATGAGAGCATAGGCGTTCGCTCCGGTTCGCTTGGCGTGCTTGGCCGACGCAATATGCCGACGGTAGTCGCGTTTGTTACTGGTTATGAACTGGCAATTATCACAACGGAAGAGGTAATTCTGCGGGGGGTTCGCTGACATTTCCTGAAGGTTCGCTAGAGTTTCCTAGATTACCCCTCGTAAATAAGGCGGGGGGTTGAACGCGGGGTGGCGCTGGGAGGTTTGGGACAGAGCGATGAAAGAAAATGTAACGGAATATATAAAAATGAGAGCATAATGAGTGTGTATTGTTATTTTAAGTGATTTTTATTGTTTTTAAGGGAATTCTAACTTTTCTTGTTTTAAAAGCTACTCATTTGGGAAAAATGCACAAGGGGGGGGCATGTCGAAATTGACGATCTGTAAAAAACTTTTGAAGGCCGTTTTTTTCATTATATCGTGGATGATTCCTCAATGTGGATGTTTCATTGAATGTTCTGGTCGTTCATTGGAACATACCCATCAACCACACCCCACCCCCTCAATGCCCAATCCTCAACGCTTTCCCTACGGGGAATCTCGGCTTACCTTCCTCCGTCAGTTCCTGATACACCACCGTCAAGTTCTTACCAATATATGACTCCCCATCATTGAACCACTCTCGTCGTTGTTCCATCGTACCACGAGGCCGAACAGTGAACTCCTTCCTATCGGCCGTCTCGCACACCCAAATCACCGCGCCAGCATCACGCCCCTCCCCCTCCTTGAAATCAATAATCCGGTATTCGTCCTCCATAAACTCCTTATACTTCTGTAGGTCATTACTGCGGTAATTCGCACGATAGACACCCGCTGCGTTTCGCAGCATAATGCCCTCATACCCCGCCTCCACAAACTCCGCGAACAACCTCCGGAAATCCCCGAGCACCGCCACTTTCTCAGTGCGGACAAGGACGACCACGGTCGCTGCCTCCGTGTCGCTTCGCAAGACTCGGTTCGCGGGCATTCCACCACTATGGAACGCGTCGTTTGCGACACACCCACACCGACGGACCGCAGCGGCAAGAACGCCGAGTCTCTCTGAATACGGCATATTCTCGTTCATTCTGTCATAGATGTCATATACGTGATATTTGACTTTTTTAAGTCGTTCCGCGTCGGAATCTGTTATTTTCTTCTTTTTGATGAGTCCAGCAAGTTCTTCAAACGGCATTTGGTCCGTATACAACTCGCCGTCAATGACGACCGAAGGGTGTTGCGAGAGATAAGGCCGAAGCGCTGCAGCGATATGGGGGAGTCCAGTGAAGAAGGCGCCGGTGCGCGATTGAAGGGCCACCGTGGGCCCAGCGTCGTTACTGCCAGGTAGGTGTGTCGCATACGATACACACCGTAATCCATCCAACTTTGGTTGGACGAAGCACGGGAATGTAATGACTTTCTTCTTTTTACTGCCGGAGGCGGCGGCACCAGCGCCAGTAATGATTGCGTCAGCAGGATTAAATGTCTGGGCGAGCATCGGGAGAAAAGGTCCAGCGTCCGCCGCCGCCACAGCGTCGTCGTCGTCGTCGGCACACCACCCCCCAGAAATATCGCCATACCCTTCACCATAATCCGCCGGTTTCGTCTCTGAATATGCCTCCTTCTCCTTCTTGTCGGTCCACTTGCGCTGAGTCTCCGAGATACACTGTGCGAGAGGCGTTGTTTCATTAGACCGACCGATATTTTTACCGGAGGTATAATCGCGCAACGTCACTTGCTGTT
>JACCEE010839460.1_pt1 | contig 13830 bp, 6 predicted proteins | sample 7449931 | NCBI WGS metagenome assembly JACCEE01 (sample SAMN15323457, study PRJNA562643) | freshwater metagenome | isolation source: river surface water | place: USA:Blue River Watershed | collected 2017-08-19 | reverse complement strand
CGCTGGTGGTGTACGTGGCGGTACTCAACGAGGGCATCACGCGCGAGATGGAGTGGCAGCACCTGCGCCAGCTCCCCGGCCAGGAGGGCCTCACGCTCGAACACCTCTCGGGCAACTTCCAGCGCCTGCGCTTTGCCAACCACACCCTCAAGTGGGAGCGCCACACCGAGTTCACCCGTTACTCGCTCGTGCAGGCCCTGCCTGAAGACGCCCTCACCCATGGGGACGACGACACGCTGATCCAATCCCTGGTGGTGGCACCTCAATGGCTGGCGACCATTCCCGGGCGCACCGTGGCCGCGATCATGATGGCCATGATCGAGGGCGATGTCGATGACCTGGAAGGCATGCGTCAGACCGGTGAGTCGTGGATCGAAGGCCGAGAGACCATGGCCTCGCTGCTGGGCCTGCGGCGCTCCTGCGTCATGACCGACTTCCGCCTGCGCGACAGCGGGTTCGAGCACCTGCTGGTCATCTCGCCGCCCGGCACCACCGAGCTGCGCGTGGGTCGCATCTCGCAACGCCTGCTGGAGCTGGAAACCTATCGCCTGATGGCCTTGCGGGGTCTGCCGGTGGCCAAGGAAATGGGGCCCTTGCTCACACAGGCCGAATCCCAGCTGGCCGAGATCATGGCGCGCATGGAAAACGCCGAGACGTCTGACCAGGAGTTGCTCAACACCCTCATCGGGCTGGCTGCGCGCATCGAGCGGGCCACGGCCACGCACATGTACCGCTTCTCGGCCACCATGGCCTATCAAAGCCTGGTCGAGCAGCGCATCGAGCAGCTGCGAGAAACGCCCATTCCCGGCACGCAAACCGTGGGCGAGTTCATGCTACGGCGCCTGTCACCGGCCATTGCCACGGTGCAGGCCACGTCCCAACGCCTCAGCTCGCTGTCGCAGCGGGTGGAGCGGGCCAGTGCCTTGTTGCGCACACGGGTGGACATCGCCACCGAGTCGCAGAACCAGATGCTGCTGGAAAAGCTCACCAAGGGGCAGGATCTGCAACTGCGCCTGCAATCGACCGTGGAAGGCCTGTCGATCGCAGCCATCGCCTACTACGTGGTCAGCCTGATCCTGTACGTGGGCAAGGCCGGCAAGGCGGCCGGGCTGCCGGTCAACCCCGAGATCCTGGCCGGCGCGCTGATCCCGCTGGTGCTGGCGGGCGTGTGGTGGGGCACCCGCCAGATCCACAAGAAGCTGACCCACAGCGACGGGCACTGAGTGCGCTCAGTCCCAGCGCCAGGACCAGATCAGGTCGGCCGCGTTGTCCACCCCGGCCTGCAGACGCAGGGTGAAACGGCGCGCCAACGTGTAGATGAACTGCCAGTTGCCCCCCGTGGCGTTGAGGTTGCGCTCGTAGCCCACATACCAGTAGCGCGACACCTGCTTGCCCACGTTGACCACGGTGGCCCGCACGGCCCCGTCGGTCTGGCGCACGGAAAACTCATCCAACCCCAAGGTGCTCATCAGGTTGTCGGACGGTGACGAACCCTCGCCGGACAGCAAGGCCACGGCCGCCGTCTGCAGCAGCCCGATGTCGGCGCCACCCAGGCCCGTGGGGGCACGCCCCAGCACCAGCCACGACAGCTTTTCGGTTTCGGACATGGCCGGCTCGGAGTACAGGCGGATGCGCGGATCTTGCGCCGTGCCGGTGATGGCCACACCCACCTTCACATCGCTGTTGCTGGCCACCGCCGACTGCGCCCGCATGGCGAGGATGTCCAGTCGGGGGTTCTCGATCGGGCCGGTGAAGGCCAGCGTGCCGCGCTCGACCACCAGCTTCTGTCCATATGCGGCATAGGTGCCGTTTTCAACGCGGATGGCGCCGTTGAGCAAGGGACGGTTCGACGGGGTCGTGACCTTGAGCGTGCCCTTCAAAAAGGCGTCCAGGCCCATGCCCTTGATCCGCAGATTCTGGCCCAGGTCCACGTCCAGATCGGCCATCAGCTTGCGTTGGGGCGCGCGCTTGGGGCTCCCCTGCGAAACCGCATCATTCATCTCGCCAACCGGGCGCGCGTTCGCCGGGCGGTTGACGACCGTCACATCGTCCCCCACCGTGGGAGCCGACGACTGGCTGATGTCGATCAGGCCCTCGTCCACCCGGGCATGGCCGTCCACCTCGATCGTCTCCGTGCCCAGGGCGGCATTGATGTTCGCGCTGACCACCAGGCGCCGGGCCACCCGCTGCAGCAGCGGGAAGCGGTCGGCCGTCAGGCTCAAGCGCGCCTGCGGGATCTCGCCGAAGGTGCCCTGCCCCTGCGCGGTGATCAGGCCACCGGCCGGGCCACCACGGGCCTCGAAATGCTGCAACACGATCAGGTCGCCGCGCAGCGACATGAGCAACTTGCCATCACTCAGGTTAACGCCCAGCAAGGCCTGCCCGCCGCCCAGGTTCTCACCCACGACCTGGCCGCTGTAGCGCGGGGCCCCCAGGGTGCCGGCCAGTTCGGCCTTGGCCTGCATCTGGCCGCTGACGCGCCAGCCCGCCGGAATCCAGGTGCCCCAGGGGCGCAGGTTGCCAATCGTCAGGTCCAGGTCGCCACGCAAAGGATCGCTGCCCTGTGGCCCGGCCGTCGGGTTCTGGGCCTGCACCACCTGGCGTCCCACCAGCTTGCCCAGGGAGCGGCCTTCGAACAACTCCGTCAAGGTCCAGACGCCCTCACGCGCCTGCAGATTCACCTTCGCCTCGCGAATGCCCAGGCGCTGGGCGCTGTTGCCCTCGATGGTGGGCTCCGACAGGCTGACATCGCCCGATTTGCGCTGCACGGTGGCATCCACCACCCAGGGATCCTGGCGGCTGTGCCTGACCTTCATGTCGCCATGCAGGATCAGATCGCCCCCCCACCCCGCCTGCGGCTGCCAGCGCGCGAGCAACTGGGGCAGGTTGAACGCCTCCAGCGTCATGTCCATCTCGGCCACCCCGACGGGGTCGTTCTGCCGGTCGGCCCAGGTCCAGACACCTTGGCGCAAGTGCAACACGGCGCCCATCAGGTTCAGGCGGGTGCTCCCCAGCGTCACACTCTCGGCGCGCTCATCCTGGCGCCATTGCACGGGCATGGCCTGCATGCGCGCCACTTCGCGGCCCGGCGCCTCGCCCAGGTGCACCACCATGTCCTGAATGCGTCCCTGCCAGGATTGGGCGGTGTCCGTCCAACCCAGACCGCCCTGCAGTGCCAGGTCCAGCCTCAAGCGCTCGGGCTTGAGCGCAGGCGCGTCCTCGTCGGCCGCTGGCTGCACAGGCGGCTTGCGCGTCAAGTTGGCATGCGCCTCAGCCTGGTGAGACTGCACCGAGCCGTGGAGGCGCAAGGTCGCATCCATCAGCTCGACGCTGGCGGTACGCACCTGGCTGATCTGGATCTGCGCCTTCATCGGCGAGGTCGGGGTGCGCATGTCCAGCCCCCAATCGGCCTGCACCGAGGCCACGGACACGCCCTCACCCTCCTTGGGCACCCATCGCAGACCGCTCACGCGCGCCTGTCCCTCGCTGCTCACGCGGGGCCACAGCCCCTGCCCCTGGGTGTTCAGGGTCACCGCGCCCGTGATCTGTTGCGCCCCCACCAGCGTGGCCAGCGGCTGCAAGGTTTGCAAGGCGGTGGCGTTGACCTGCGCCTGCCACTGCGCGGACGCTGACACCTGGGGCAGCCCCGACGTGCCCACTTGCCAGGGCAGTTGCATCTGCGCCTTGGCCAGGTTGCCCGCCGCGTCCAGGTCCACGTTCAAGCTCATGACCTGACGGTTGCGGGGCGACTGCCATTGCACCGTGCCCTTGAGGGGCACCCCGACCAGCCAGCTGGGGGCAAGCTGGGCGTTCATGGTGCCTCGCCAGTCGGCGTCCAGTTCAAACTGCGCCTGGGCAGACAGCTGGTGGCGCCCAGTGGCCTCGCTCGGCCAGGGCAGCCACAGCCGTGGATCGAAGGAGCGAACGTTCAAGGTCCCTTTCGTTTGCCAGGCAGGACCGGAGGGCGTGCTCGACCCCACCTGCGGCCAGCGCCATTGCGCCTCGCTCAGCACCGCGCTCGCCTCGCCAGAGTTCAGGGCCAGACGGGTCACGCTCACCAGCCCCGGTGCGTAGCGGGCCTCGGCTGTGGCCTCCACCGGGCGCACGCCTGGCTGCATGGCTTTCGCACGTTCGGGCGTGGCATGCGACGGGCCGTACTCGCCCTTCAAACCTGCCACCAGGGTGGCTGCCGTGTCACGCCACGAAGGCGTCACACCTTCTGGCGAGCGCACCGGCGCCAAGGTCACTTTGCCCTGCAGTTGCAAGGCAGGCGCGAGGGTGTGCAGCGCCTGGGGTTCCAGTTGCACCAACTCCAGCTTCAGGCTGCGCCCCTGGCCCCAGCCACCGCTCAGCTTCACCTTTGCGGGCTCCTTGCCACGCACGCGAGGCAAGGCCAGTTGCCAGTCCACCTGCAGGGCGTCCAGCACATCGTCGACCGACCGGGCCTCGGTGGCCTTCGCCATCTGCAGCGTCCCCTGCCAGTCCGTCACCGGCAATCGTTGCGCGTCCCAGGCGCCGCCCAGGCTGTTGTGCAGGTTCACGCGGCCCAGCAGGTCGGTGCGCCCCTTCTTGACGGGCCCCTGCGGCTCGATGTCCAGCGTGCCTTGCAAGGCCGTGCGCGGCAAGCTGGCATGCAGGTCGGCCAGGTTGAGGCGTTCCAGTTTGGCGTTCAGGCGCGACACCGGCCACGACGCAAAGGGCTGCACCTGGGCGTTCACGTCCATCGCCTGCTCGGCCTGGTCCGCACGCTGCAAATGCGCCTGCGCGGTCACGCCGAGGTCGGCCAACGCGCCCTTCAGTTGCACATCTGCGCGGCCACTCAGGTCGCTCGACACCGCGCCCGAGGCCTGCAAGGCGGCGTCCACCGCCATGCGGCCTCGCACGTTCAGGTCGGCTTTGCCCTGCACCTGCCAGTCGCCCCAGGCCAGTTGCTTCAGGCGGATGCGATGGCGCGTGGGCAACACCCCATCGTGCAAAGCCAGCGCCGCATCCAGCCCCTTCAAAGGCACCTCGCCCAGCAGGTTGCTGGCGAACTCACCCACTTGCACGCGCCCCAGGTGCACCGACACGGGAAAGCTCAGATTGCGGGGTGCCTGGGTGGGTGTGGTCGACGGCGGACCAGACACCCAGTTCAGGTGGGCTCGGCGCACCTGCAGCCCCTGGGCGCGCACACCGATCAACGAGGACACCTCCAGGTCAGGCACCAGCCTCAAGCCCTGCCAGGCCGGCGCTTCCAAGTGCAAGAAGCCCCCTCGCGGCAGGTCCACCTCCACCCGTTCGGCCTGAAAGGTGCCAAGCAAGGCCCCCTGGGGCGCGGTCACCCGCACGCCCACACCCGACAGCAAGCTCAGCACCCGTTGGGTGGCCCACGCGTTGTGCGCCAGACCCCACACGGCCACCAACAGGGCCAACACCACGGCCACGGCCGCCAGTGGCACCCACAGCCAGGGCCAGATCGCACGGCGGCGCGGCGGCGCCACGGGCGCACCATCAGGCTGAGCCGGCACCGGGTCGGGCAGTTCGCGCGACTCGCTCACAGGCTGATCCCCACGCTGAAGTGCACACGGAACTGGCCTGTCTCGGTGCCCCGGGCCAGGTCCAGCCGCAACATGCCCACCGGACTGCGCCAGCGCACGCCCACGCCATAACCCACATTCGGACGCAGGTCACCCATGCGTTCGGCCGCATCGCCCACGTCCACGAACACCGCCCCCAGCAGGCTGGGCATGCGCTTCATGATCGGATGCGCCAGCTCCACGCTGCCGGTGGCCAGCGCACGGCCCCCCGTGACGACGCCCTCACGCGTCACCCCCAAGGAGCGGTAGGCATAGCCACGCACGGAGTCATCGCCGCCCGCACGGAACAGCAAGGTGTCGGGCACGCTCACGGCATCGCCCGCCGTCACCTGCCCCGCCTCGGCGCGTGCGGTCAGGTGCCAGTCGGCCGGCAAGGGCTTGTAGGCCGTCACCCGTCCATAGGCCCGCACAAACGAGCCTTTGTCATTGAGCGCCGAATAAGTCTGGCCCAGGGTCAGCTCGGCCAGGCTGGTGAAGCCTTGCGTGGGCAAGACCTGGTTGTCCACATGGCGCCAGATCCATTGGGTGGTGCCGCTCAAGGCCGTGGCATTCGCCACCACCACCTTGTCACGCGAGGTCACGCGGGCGTGCTGGTAGGCCAGATAGTGGGTGCGCTCATGCACCTCGCCTTCTTCCAGCAGACCCACCCGGACGCGCTGGCTCGACGTCTCGGCATCGTCACTGTCCAGCAGGCGCGAGGCCTGCCCTGACACCAGTCCACGCACACGCCCCCGCCAGGGATGCGAGGTCAGATCCACCTGCCCACGCGATTCGCGCTTACCGATCTGCAGCGAGGTTTTCGCTTGCCAGTCCAGACCCCAGGCATTGCGGTGCAGATGCTCGCCCGACACACGCGGGCCCGTGTCGCTGCTCACACCCACCCCGACGGTGGCCGCCTGGAAGGGCATTTCACGCAGTTGCACCACGACCGGCGTGGCATCGGCCTGGGTCGGATCAAATCCTGTGGTGACAAAGACGTTCTCGAACAGGTTGAGCTTCTGGATGCGCTCCTGCCAGTCCAGCACCAGCTTCTCGTCGTAAGGCTCACCGGCCTTGAAAGGCGCCAGGTTCAGCACGGCCGAAGCGGGCTGACGATTCAAGCCCTCGACGCGGATGTCTCCGAACACGAAACCCGGCCCCGAATCGGCCACCAGGAACAGCTTGGCCGTGCGCTCGCTGGCGTCCACCGTCACCGAGGTACCGCTCCATGACGCTGTGGGGTAGCCCTGCGCACGCAAGCGCGCCAGGGCACCGTTCTTGGCCGATGACCACACGCTCTGGCGGAACACCTCGCCCACCGGCAGTCCCCAGTCGGCCGACAGCCGGTCCACCAGCGATTGCGCCCGCGCGTCACCCTCTGACAGCGCGACATCCAGCGCGCCTTCGTAGATCATCTGCACCTTGCTGATGCGGGTGCGCTCACCGGGGACCACCTTGAGGGTCACCACCACCGGCTTGCCCTCCACCTCGTCATCGACGCGGGTGGTGATCTGGGCGCCGAAATAGCCCTCGGCTTCGAGCATGCTGCGGGCTTCGTCCGGCGCCGAAATGACCAGGCGGCGCAACTCGTTGCGGCTGATGCGCAAGGCATCGTTGTCGACCAGTTCGCGCTGAAAACGTGCCAGTTCCAGGTGCTGCGTCAGCAAGTCATCCAACGGTTCAGGGGCATCGACCTTCAGCTGCCAGACCAGGGGCGGCAAACGCCGGCGCGGCGTGACCACCGTGGCCGACGTGGCCTCGGCACCCTCCACCTGCGGTACAGACGCGCCAGGCGTGGGTGCAGCCGGTATGGCGGGTGCCGTGGGAACGCTTGATGAGGCCGGCACCGTCGGCGCCACGCCTTGCGCCGTGGCACACAGCGGCACCGCGCTCAAACACAAGGCGATCGCGGGCCACAGCCCCGGCTTCACTGTCACGAATTGGCTCATTTGCTCAGCAAACGCATGGCACTTTCGAGCCCTTGCAGGCTCATGGGGAACATGCGCCCCCCCATCAGCTGGTGCATGATCGAGACGCTCTGGCGGTAGTTCCACACCCCCGGCGGCTCCGGGTTGATCCAGACGTGGTTGGGGAAGGCATTCGTGAGCCGCCCGATCCACTCCGCGCCCGGCTCCTCGTTGTTGTATTCCACGCTGCCGCCTGCCTGCAAGATCTCGTACGGGCTCATGGTGGCGTCACCCACAAAGATGAGCTTGTAGTCCTTGTTGTACTTGCGCAGGATGTCCCAGGTGGGAATCTTCTCCGTGTAGCGGCGGTGGTTGTTCTTCCACATGAAGTCGTAGACGCAGTTGTGGAAGTAGTAGAACTCCAGGTGCTTGAACTCCGACTTGGCCGCCGAGAAAAGCTCTTCCACCCGGTGGATGTGGTCGTCCATCGAGCCACCCACGTCCATCAGCAACAGCACCTTCACGGTGTTGTGACGCTCGGGCACCATCTTGATGTCCAGCATGCCGGCATTGGCCGCTGTGGCGTGGATGGTGTGGTCCAGGTCCAGCTCTTCGGCCGCGCCCTGGCGGGCGAACTTGCGCAGGCGGCGCAAAGCCACCTTGATGTTGCGCGTGTCCAGCTCGATCGAGTCGTCGTAATCCTTGAACTCGCGCTTGTCCCACACCTTGACGGCGCTGCGGTGACGTGAACGGTCCTGCCCAACGCGGATGCCTTCGGGGTTATAGCCGTAGGCGCCAAACGGCGAGGTGCCACCCGTGCCGATCCACTTGTTGCCGCCCTCGTGGCGCTCCTTCTGCTCTTCCAGCAACTCCTTCAGGCGGTCCATGAGCTTGTCCCAGCCCATGGCTTCGATCTTGGCGCGGTCTTCCGGGCTCAGTTCACGCTCGAACTTCTTGCGCAACCACTCCAGAGGCAACTCGCGGGTCAGGTCAATGGCCTGCGTGGCCCCCTGGAAGTAGGTGGCGAACGTCCGGTCAAATTTGTCAAAATGTGTCTCGTTCTTCACCAGGGTCATGCGCGCCAGGTGGTAAAAATCATCCACTGAGGGGCCAATGACCTCACCCTTGATCGCTTCCAGCAAGCTCAGGTACTCCGGGATCGTGACCGGCAGCTTGGCGTTGCGCAAGGCGAAGAAGAAATCGATGAGCATGGGCTTTCCAGAAAGTCTCTGCGCTATTTTCACCTCGGATCGACCCAAACGAAAGCCTGGGGCCTCTTGAAGGCCCAGAAACTGAACGCCCGCCATGGAAACTCGCCATTTGCTGCTGGCCTTTGTCCTGCTGACCCACACGCTCACCACGGGCCTGTGGTGGACAGCCGGGACCTGGATGGGCCTGTCCAGCCGCGCGGCGCGCTACTGGCTGATCGCCACCCTGGGCAACGGCGTGGGCCTGTGTCTGATGCTGATACCCGGCAGCGGGCCCGCGATGCTGCGGGTGCTCACCGCCTGCTCCCTGGCGGCACTGGGCGCCATCTGGCTCAGGCAAGGCCTGCAGGTCTTCCTCAAACTGCCGCGCGCTGAGACACGCCAGTTGGCCTTGAGCATGGCGCTGATGGTGTTCAACATCCTGGTTTGCGTTCCCTTGGGCTGGCAGGCGGCGGGTGTGGCCGTCAGCGCGGGCGTGGTCGCGGCCACCATGCTGTGGAGCGTGCGCGAAGCCTTCCACCCGCTGCGCCAGGAGTTCAACCCGGGCACGGCCTGGACGGCAGCGGTGATGTTCGGGGTCGTGGCCCTGTGCGCCATGCTCACCGGCCTGAGCCAGTTGCGCCCGGACTGGTCTTGGCCCTGGTTGCAAAGCCCCCTCGACACGCGGCAGTTTGTGCTGACGTTTGTCAGCGTGACGCTGTCCATCCTGACCAGCTTCGTGCTGGGCTACATCGTCGTCATGCGGCTGGTGGCCCGGCTCGAACATCTGTCGCAGCACGACGGGTTGACCGGTTTGCTCAACCGACGCGCCATCGAGGCCCTGCTGGATCGCGAGGCGCAGCGCCTGGAGCGCTTCAATCAGCCCTTCTCCATCCTGCTGATCGACATCGATCACTTCAAGCGCGTCAACGACCGCCTCGGCCACCCTGCGGGCGACCAGGTCCTGATCGAGGTGGCGCGGCGCCTGCAGGTCGAGGCCCGCGAGGTCGACCATGTGGCGCGCTATGGTGGTGAAGAGTTCTGCGTGCTGCTGCCGCACACCGAGCACGAGGGGGCCCTGCAGGCCGCCGAGCGTCTGCGTGAAGGCGTGTGCGAACGCCCCATCACCTGGGGCAATGCGACGGTGCCGGTCACCATCAGCATGGGCCTGGTCTGCGCCAACGACCCGAGGGAATCGCTGCAGTCCCTGTTGCGCCGTGCGGATGCCGCCCTGTATCAGGCCAAGGACGGAGGCCGCAACATGGTCGTGTCGGCGCCCACCAAGGACGACAGCGCCACGCCAGACGCCACGCAAGCGTGAGGTGAGCGCCTGAGAGACTCAGGCCCCCCCTCACCCACGCTTCAGCGGTTGTGGCGGGCCATGTGGACCAGCTTTTCGAACAGGCTGAGGTCTTGCTCGTTCTTGAGCAAGGCGCCCACCAGCGGCGGCACGCTGACCTTGTCGTCCTTGCTCTGCAGCACTTCCAGCGGGATGTCTTCGGCCACCAGCAGCTTGAGCCAGTCGATCAGCTCGGAGGTGCTGGGCTTTTTCTTGAGGCCCGGCAGGTTGCGCACCTCGTAGAAGTGGCGCATGGCCGCCTGCAGCAGGTCCTGCTTGATGTGGGGGAAGTGAACCTCCACGATCTCCTTCATCGTCGATGCATCCGGGAAGCGGATGTAGTGGAAGAAGCAGCGACGCAGGAAGGCGTCAGGCAGGTCTTTTTCGTTGTTCGACGTGATGATGACCAGCGGGCGGTGCTTGGCCTGGATCAGCTGACGCGTCTCATAGCAGTAGAACTCCATGCGGTCGAGTTCGCGCAACAGGTCGTTGGGAAACTCGATGTCGGCCTTGTCGATTTCGTCGATGAGCAAGGCGACCTGCTGATCGGCATCGAATGCCTGCCACAAGGTGCCTTTGACGATGTAGTTGTGGATGTCGCGGACCTTCTCGTCACCCAACTGGCTGTCACGCAAGCGGCTGACGGCGTCGTACTCATAGAGGCCTTGCTGGGCCTTGGTGGTGGACTTGATGTGCCATTGCAGCAGGGGCATGCCCAGCGCTTCGGACACCTGCTCGGCCAGCATCGTCTTGCCGGTGCCGGGTTCACCCTTGACCAGCAGGGGGCGCTGCAACTTGAGGGCCGCATTGACGGCCAGTTTCAAGTCATCGGTGGCGACGTATTGATCGGTACCTTGGAATTTCATGCGCTGACTCAACAGGGTTGCTACTGTGTTCGAGTATAGGCGTAGCCTCAATAATGGGCTGCACGTCCGTGTTTCACTCAGCAGCCATTTTCCCCTGCCCGCCCATGCAAACACTGCCTCACCTGCTTCGATCTTTCAGCGTCTTGACCACTGCAGCCTTTCTGGCCCTGGGCGCATGTGCCCAGGATGTCAAAGCGGGGGATGCCCAGGCGGCCCGCAGCAAGGTCGCCATGTGCATTGGCTGCCACGGCATCCCGGGCTACCAGTCCAGCTTCCCCGAGGTGCACAAGGTGCCCAAGATTTCGGGCCAGAACGCGGCCTATCTGGCCGCAGCCCTGACGGCCTACCGCAAGGGCGATCGCAAACACCCCAGCATGAAGGCCGTGGCCACCTCGCTGAGCGATCAGGACATTGCCGACCTCGCGGCTTACTACGCCACCCATGGTCAGGATCTTCCTGCCACCCCCGCCAAGGGGGGTGAGGCCAGCGCACCCGTGCAGGCCCTGCTGACCAAGGGCAACTGCGTGGCGTGCCACGGCGAGAACCTGAACAAGCCCATCGACCCGTCGTACCCCAAGCTCGGCGGCCAGCATGCCGACTACCTGTACGTGGCGCTCAAGGCGTATCACACGGTCAACAACCCGAACATTGGGCGCGCCAACCCGATCATGGCGGCGCAGGTACAGGCGTTCACGCCCAAAGAGCTGAAACAGCTGGCGCAGCACATTGCCACCTTGCCCAGCGATCTCAAAACGGTGCCGCAGTCACGACTGCGCTGAGCTTCTACGGCGCAATGCACTCCGCCCAAGCAAAAGCCCGCTCGAAAGCGGGCTTTTGTGTCTGTGGCCGGTGTGGAGGAAAGTGGCGTCCGCCGCCTCCCTCAGCTTGCGTTCAGGCCGCGTCCACCCAGAGCTTCTGGTCAGCCAGCATGCGCGCGATGACCGCGCCATCGCCCACGCTCGCGTCCAGACCGTAGCCAGTGCGCAGGTTGACGCCTTCCAGCACGATTTCCTGCGAGACGGTGCCCAGCCCATTGACGAGGTCGCCGTTCACGCTGATCTGAATGAGGGTGTCTGAGCCAGTGGTGTCAAAGTGCAGGTACTGCGACAGGTTGCCGGTGCCACCATCGGTGTGCTCGTTTTGCAGCAGATCGCGCAGGTCCAGCACATCGCCGCCGGCGGCGTGGGGCGTCAGGTCGAAGTCTTCAATGCGGTCCACCGTGGTTTGACCGTTCACGACATCGCTCAGGCGCCAGGCGAACACGTCACCGCCGGCACCACCGTTGAGGCGATCGTCGCCCTGGCCGCCGATCAGCAGGTCGTCGCCTGCCAGCCCTTGCAGCACATCGTTGCCAGCCTGACCGAGCACCTCATCCCCATCAGGGGTGCCGGTGACGGTGCGGCCTTCGTTGTCGGTGATGGCGGCGTCGTTCGAGGCGACCAGGTTCATCACCTCGCCCTCCACCACCGTGGCCTGCAGGCGGAGGTATTCCACCGACTCGACCTCGTTGTCGTCCGACGTGGCAACGCGCACCTCGATCTTTGTCTCACCAGGCTGGAAGCTGAGGGGACCGGTCACGGCCTCCCATTGCTGAGTGCCCACGTTGAAGAACTCCAGCGCGGTCGATGAGTCAAGGCCTGGCTGGGCCGCGTCGGCGGGCGTGCCACCCGCTTGCAGCGCCAGGGACACCGTCACCACATCGGCGGCAGCAGCCGTCAGGTTCACCGTGAAGTGCGCGGCTTGCCCTTCAATGGTGTCGGCACCGTAGACCACCATGTAAGGCTTGTCGTTGTCGGTGATGGCCGCGTCGTTGGAGGCGACCGTGTTGACGGTCTCACCGCTGACAACGGTGGCTTGCAACTGAATGAACTCCAGGCCTTCGATTTCGCTGTCGTCCACGGTGGCCACGCGAACCTGAATCTGGGTCTGGCCAGCAACCAAGGTCAGATTACCGGTCACGGACTCCCACAGTTGGGTGGTGATGTTGAAGAATTCGAGCGGGCCGATGGTGTCAACGCCTGGCGTTGCCGCGTTCACCGGGTCGCTGCCGGCCAGCAGGTCGAGCTGGACGGTGACCGGGCCGGGCGACGGCTGGGTGAGGTTGACGGTGAACTGTGCCGGCTGACCTTCCACCGAATCTTGCCCGTAAACGACCAAGTAGGGCTTGTCGTTGTCGGTGATGGCCACGTCGTTGCTGGCATCGGGGTTCGCCGTTTCGCCGCTGATGACCGTGGCTTTGAGCTGGATGAACTCCAGGCCCTCCACCTCGGCGTCGTTCACCGTGGCCACGCGAACCTGCAACTGGGTTGCACCGGCCGCCAAGGTCAGATTGCCGGTCACGGGCTCCCATTGCTGGGTCGTGGTGTTGAAGAATTCGAGCGGGCCGATGGTGTCCACGCCTGGCGTTGCCGCATTCACCGGGTCGCTGCCGGCCAGCAGGTCGAGCTGGACGGTGACCGGGCCGGGCGACGGCTGGGTGAGGTTGACCGTGAACTGAACAGGCTGCCCCTCCTCAGCGTCCTGACCGTACACGACCAGGTAGGGCTTGTCGTTGTCGGTGATGGCGGCGTCGTTCGAGTTGAACGGGTTGGCGGTTTCGCCGCTCACGACCGTGGCTTTGAGCTGGATGAACTCGACGCCCTCGACCTCGGTGTCGTCGACCGTGGCGACGCGGACCTGGATCCCGGTTTGACCCGGCGCAAAGGTCAGGTCGCCGGTGACGGCCGTCCACTGCTGGGTGACGACGTTGAAGTATTCGAGCGCTGTGGCGGTGTCCACGCCCGGTGTGGCGGCGTCCACCGGATCGGTGCCTGGCAACAACGCCAGCCTGACGGTGATGGGACTGGCAGACGCCTGGGTCAGGTTGACGGAGAACACGCTGGGCTGGCCTTCCACCGCGTCCTGGCCGAACACGACCAGGAAGGGCAAGGTAGCTGGAGGCACAGGAGGGGTGGGCTCAGTGGTGACCAGGGCGCG
>JACCEE010145066.1_pt1 | contig 13838 bp, 16 predicted proteins | sample 7449931 | NCBI WGS metagenome assembly JACCEE01 (sample SAMN15323457, study PRJNA562643) | freshwater metagenome | isolation source: river surface water | place: USA:Blue River Watershed | collected 2017-08-19 | reverse complement strand
TCTCCATGCATGCCTTAACTGAGAGAGCCTCAATCTTTGCTTGTGCTGGATCGTAGACACCGCATGGAAGATCGCAGTGTGCGTGAACAGTTACCTTAGGTGTTAGAAAGTTTCTCATGTGCGCGAGGGTACTCCAAGGCCTGCGAGAGCGCACCTCGGCTTATTACCCGTGCATAACTATTATGGGGCAATGGCCAAGTACTCAACGATTCTTGTAGATGGCCGGTCGATGGCCCCCACCATTAATCCGGGGGATTGGCTAATGGCGCGTTGGGGAGATTATGCAGTCAGCGGTTTCTCACTCTTCCGAAATAAAGTTCGCGTCGGTGACGCGGTTGTAGTCGAGCGCGCAGAACAGCCCGGCATTTTTTATATTAAGAGAATTTCAGAGATCGATGTAACAAGCGAGAAATACCCCAAGATTTACGTACTAAGCGATAACCCTGAAGGAACGGATTCACGTACGTGGGGATGGCTGCCAATTCACTATGTGAAGGCGCGAGTGGAGTTCCGAGTGAAGAAAGCTAAGAAGAAGTAGTCTTAAAAAAAATTAAGCGAGGCTAGCTAACTTATCTTTAACGGCGATTGCAGAAGGATTAGTTAGTGCAACACCATCTGAGAAGAGAAGTGTTGGAACAACGCGATTGCCGCCATTTACTTCTTCAACAAAGCCGGCATACTCAATCTCTTCTTCGACATTGATCTCGCGGAAAGTAATTCCGATTTCACCGAGTTGGTTCTTAAGGCGCTTGCAGTATCCACACCATTCAGTGCTAAACATGACAAAATCTTGTCCAGATAGACCAAGTGAATCCTTTATCGAAGATTCACTCATCTTGTAAATGCCTCATCCATTAACGCCTTTGCCTCATCCTCGTGCAAATGATGGCTACCGGTTGCAGGAGATGCTGATGCGCGACGTGAAATGCGGCGAAGAACTCGTGAATCCACACCAGTTCCACCAATTGATTCGGTTGTGCTTAAGGCAACGTGTGGCCATGCACCTTGGTTGGCAGGCTCATCTTGAACCCAGAGAAGGTTGGCGTTTGGATGCTTCTTCGCTTCAACTTCCATCTGCGCAATTGGCAGTGGATACAAGCGCTCTACGCGAACAATTGCAGTGCTGCTGTCATTAAGACGTGCACGCTCTGCAACGAGGTCGTGATAAATCTTTCCTGAGCAGAAGATCAAACGTGAAGCGTTATTGACCGTTGTATCACCGATTACTGGAAGGAATGTTCCAGATGTGAAGTCGCTGATTGATGACGCAGCAGCCTTCAGGCGCAACATAGATTTAGGTGTAAAGACAACCATTGGACGACGCTTTGGATTTGCTGCGTGGAAGCGGAGCAAGTGGAAGTACGAAGCCGGTGTTGATGGCTGAGCAACGGTCATATTCTTCTCAGCGCAGAGAGCAAGGAAGCGCTCAATACGTGCAGATGAGTGATCTGGCCCTTGTCCTTCATATCCGTGTGGAAGAAGAAGTACAACAGATGAGCGTTCGCCCCACTTTTGGAGTGCGGAAGAGATAAATTCATCGACAACAGTCTGCGCACCATTTGCGAAGTCTCCGAATTGGCCTTCCCAAAGCACGAGTGCTTCTTCACGAACAACTGAATATCCGTATTCGAAGCCCATCGCTGCATATTCGCTCAAGAGTGAGTCGATAACGAAGAATTGGTTCGCATCAGAGATAAGCGAACGAAGTGGTGTCCACTCGTTGCCATTCTCCTTATCGATGATGACTGCGTGGCGGTTTGAGAATGTTCCGCGACGTGAATCTTGACCTGCCAGGCGAACTGGGCGTCCTTCTTTCAGAAGTGAACCGAAGGCAAGCATTTCACCAGTTGACCAATCGATGGTTCCGTCGTTGATTGACTCTGCACGCTTCTGAAGCTGCGGAAGTAATTTCGGATGGATATTAAATCCTTCTGGAATAGCAGTCTGTGTCGCTGCAATTTCGCGAATAAGTTGCTCAGAGATAAATGTAGGAACATCCTCTGCATTAGGAACGGCAGGAACTACGAAGTTTGGATCGCTATGTTCCTCGTAGTTTGCAACGGATGCGAAGACTTCCTCAAGCTGTGCCTGGTAATCGCGTGCGATCTCTTCAGCCTCTGCAGGGGTGATATCTCCACGGCCAACAAGTGCATCGGTGTAGAGAGTACGAGTTGTGCGCTTTGCATCAATGAGCTTGTACATAAGCGGCTGAGTAAAGCTTGGCTCGTCACCTTCGTTGTGGCCGCGACGTCGGTAGCAGACCATATCGATGACGACATCCTTGTTAAATTCTTGACGGTATTCGAAGGCAAGACGTGCAACGCGAACACATGCCTCTGGGTCATCACCGTTGACGTGGAAGACAGGTGCTTCGATCAACTTCGCTACATCAGTTGAGTAGCGTGAAGTACGTGAAGAACTTGGTGATGTCGTAAATCCAACTTGGTTATTTACAACGATGTGGATAGTTCCACCTGTGCGATATCCCGGAAGCTGCGAAAGCTGCAGAGTTTCAGCGTTAACGCCTTGTCCTGCAAATGATGCATCTCCGTGGAGAAGGATTGGAAGAACTGAGTAAGAACCCTTTGTATTTAGGCGATCCTGCTTTGCACGAACGATGCCTTCAAGAACTGGGTTAACTGCTTCAAGGTGTGAAGGGTTAGCAGCAAGATAAATCTTGGTTGTGGCTCCAGATTCAGAGGTAAAGATTCCCTCTGTTCCTAGGTGATACTTAACATCGCCTGAACCATGAACTTCATTCTCTGCGTAATGCCCTTGGAACTCCTGGAAAATCTGGCCCACAGATTTACCCGCGACATTTGCAAGCATATTGAGGCGACCACGGTGTGGCATACCGATACAGACTTCATCGAGACCACTTTCGGCAGCTGCTGAAACGATTGCATCGGTCAGAGGAATTACAGATTCGCCACCTTCCAGTGAGAAGCGCTTCTGTCCAACGAACTTAGTCTGCAAGAATGATTCAAATGCCTCTGCGCTATTGAGTTTACGCAAGATGCGAAGTTGTTCCTCACGAGCTGGGCTCTGTGAGACGCCTTCAACTTTCTTCTGAACCCATGCGCGCTCTGCAGGGTTTGAGATGTGCATGTACTCGATACCAACTGAGCGGCAGTATGCATCGCGCAAGATCCCAAGAATCTTACGAAGTGGAAGGAAGTTCTTTCCACCAAATCCACCTGTTGCAAATTCGCGATCAAGATCCCAGAGCGTAAGTCCGTGGGTACGAACATCGAGATCTGGATGGTTGCGTTGCATATAAACAAGTGGATCGATATCTGCCATGAGGTGACCCCATGTGCGATATGCATGAATCAACTGCTGAACGCGAGCTGTCTTATCAATCTCTTCATCTTTTGTAACAGCAAAATCTGCCGCCCAACGAATTGGTTCGTATGGAATACGTAGCGCTGTAAAGATTTCATCGTAGAAATCATCTGCACCGAGTAGAAGTTCGTGGATGCGACGAAGGAAATCTCCTGATTGCGCACCCTGGATAACGCGGTGATCGTATGTGCTTGTCAGCGTGATGACTTTGCTGACTGCCATACGTGCAAGAGTCTCTTCGCTTGCACCTTGGAACTCAGCTGGGTAATCCATCGCGCCAACGCCGATGATCAAACCTTGGTTCTGCACCAGACGTGGAACAGAGTGAACTGTTCCGATAGTTCCTGGATTAGTAAGCGAAACTGTTGTTCCTGCGTAATCTTCAACTGTCAGAGTTCCAGCACGCGCCTTCTTAACAATCTCTTCGTAGGCAACCCAGAACTGACCGAATTCAAGTGCTTCGCAACCCTTGATTGATGGAACCAAGAGCTGACGAGATCCATCTGGCTTTGCTAAATCAATAGCAATACCTAGGTTGATGTGATCGGGTGTACCGAGTGCTGGCTTTCCATCTAGTTCGCCGTAGAAGGCATTCATCTCTGGCATTGCACGCAGTGCCTTAATCATTGCGTAGGCGATGATGTGAGTGAATGAAACTTTTCCACCGCGACCGCGCTTGAGGTGATTGTTAATCACAATGCGGTTATCAATCATCAACTTCGCAGGAATTGCACGAACTGATGTTGCAGTTGGAACCGTCAGCGATGCTTCCATGCTCTGAACAACGCGAGCAGATACTCCGCGAATTGGCTCAAGCTTTGATGCGCTAGGTGTTACTAAAGTTGGAATTGGTTTTGCAATTGGATCTGCAGGTGTTGCCGGTGTTGTTGCAACATTGCGAACGACAGGTTGTGTCTGAACTGGTTGCGCAGGTGCTGCCGGTGTAACAGGTGCAGCTGGAGTTACAGGTGCTTGTTGAACTGGAGCTTGTGCAACGGGCGCTGCAGGTGCAGGAGTTCCTGGCATAGAAATATTTGGTGGAGTTACAGGCTTTGGTGTTGGCGGTGTTCCGGCGCCAGGTGTTGTGGCTTTTGATGCCTGCGGATTATTCTGAAAGTACGTTACCCATTCGCTTGGTACTGAGGTTGGATCTGATTGGTATCGCTCGTACATCTCTTCGACGAGCCAATCATTTGCTCCAAAGTCCTGACCTGATTGCGACACTGAGCGCTCCTTTGCGACTTCTGTACATATCTATTACTACGGGTCCGATACTGCCGAACATGGGTAAGACTATCGGCTGTACGCGCAGCAAATAAATGCGAGCCCGAGCCCAAATCCGCGAGATTGGGCACATTTTCAGGGGGATTGAGAGGCGCCTGACTCGAGATCGATTTCTCTCGACACCCACAACCATTTCCCGACGCTGCTCCAACAGGCGAAGCTGCCCAATTCTTGAGAGAGTTGGCAGATGTCACGCCCACTTGCCGTAATCACCGGAGGCAGCCGAGGTCTTGGATTCGAGACTGCAAAAGCGCTCGCTCTGCAAGGTTTTGATCTCGCACTCATCGCTAAAGACTCTGCACGATTAGAGAGCGCATCAACACACATTCACGCAGCAGCAACACAAGCCGGCGCTCAGGTTCATATCTCTACATTCACTTGCGACTTAGAACAACCAACTCTTGTCCGCGAACTCATCGATTCACTCACCCAATCACTTCCAACTCCACAACTTCTGATCCTTGCTCACGGAGTTATGAGCGAGAAGATGTCGAAGACATTGAAGACTAATGATGCTGAATGGCGCAGAGTGATGGCGATCAATCTTGATTCGGTATTCCAATTGGTAAATGGAATTGCACCAGCTATGGCCGATGCCCGCAACGGTCGAGTCATTATCTTCTCTGCATGTTTAGGAAGAATGTCAGGACCAGGAAATGCAGGCGGCCTTGCTCCATACAGAATCAGTAAAGCTGGAGTTAATGCACTTGTTCGCAACCTTGCACATGAAACAGGACTCGGCGCTCGCGGATTCCTCGTTGATGCAATCTGCCCAAATCATTCACGAACAGATATGGGTGGCCCTGATGCACCACGATCTGCAGAAGAAGGTGCAGCAACAGCTATCTGGCTTGCAACACGACCATTTAACTCTGCAGGAACTACAGATGCCGAGAAAGTTACCGGCGTTCTTTGGGAAGACCAGAAGATAGTTCCTTGGTAAAGCTTAAGAAGTAATTAACCTTCTTCTTTTGCAATTGCTAGAGCGAAGTACAAAGTCGGAAGTGCAAGCGAGAGAATAATCGCAGCGCCAATATAAAAGGCACCTTGAATCTGATAGTAAGCAACACCAACTGCAATTAAATTAGCCAGAATCGTTGGCGATCTTCCATAAACTTTGCCATTTACATACCCACGAGCACATGCAAACAATCCAGCTGCACCCGCGAGAGCAAAACCAATCTCAGCAAGAAGCGGGGTCATCTCTTTCTCTTCGTGAGTAAAGCCCAGCACCGTCAGCCATAGACCTAGGGCAAACACGATTCCAGCTTCTACATAGAGCAGGGCTGCCACTCTGGAGCGATTAGCTGATCGCTTGGGAGTATTGCTAGATGCGGAGTTACTACTCATGAATCTAACTTTATCAGCGCTCACAGCATTTTGCCTTTTCGGATCTGTCATTGAGTCCGGAAATTGAAATGACATTTACCCATGATGGACTACATGATGCGTTAACGCACCTTGCTGCTCCTCCATATTTTTACGAGAACCTGAGAAGAGATTTAGCCACTGCCGATAGAGAAAAATCTCGATTAACCCTAATCAGATTTGTTCTGGAAGAGACGTCGAAATATGGTGAAAACCAATCAAAGTACGAAGTCGCGGTGATCAATTTTGCAGAGATACTAAAATCTTCGATCAGGTCAGAGGATCTCTGTGCAAGATTAGGGCTATTGGAGTTCACACTAATTTTGAAGAGCTCTGTAGAGATTGGAATCTCGCTCGCCGAGAGAATTCTTGATGGCCTCGAACTAGATGGATTTGAATGTAGTTACTCCATCCTTGAAGTGAGTCCGAAGGAGAGTTCACTCGAGATTCTTAATCGACTAGATAACCAAGAGTTACATTCTGTCACCAAGAGTTAATCGCCCTCTCTGCAATCCACAGGGAAGCTGATTTATTGCCTCGTCTTGTCATACATGTCTTAACTTCCCGACATGGAAACGATGGAACCGAATCTGGTCTTTGGGCCAATCGCGCCATTCATTAACGACTCGACGGTCGAAGAAATCTGGATTAATTCACCAGAGAGAATTTTCGTGGCACGTGCAGGAAAGAGTCAGCTGACAAATCTTGTTCTTTCAGCTGAAGCGGTTAGAGAGCTGGTCGATCGTGCTCTGCTATGGAGCGGCCGTAGATTAGATGTTTCGCAGCCATTTGTGGATGCGAGGCTTCCAGATGGCAGCAGACTTCATGTCGTAATCCCTGAAATCACTGCTGAGCATTGGGCAGTTAATATTCGAAAGCATTTACTGCACCATATCTCACTTAAAGAACTTGCAACTCGTGGAGTAATGACGCCAGAGATTGCCACGCAACTTAAGGAAGCTGTGCGTTCTGGATTAAATATTTTAGTCAGTGGAGGAACGCAAGCAGGAAAAACCACTTTGTTAAATGCTTTGACCTCTGAAGTTCCGCTCACACAACGTGTGATAACTATCGAAGAAGTCTTTGAGCTCCACCCAAATAATCCCGACTTAGTTCAAATGCAGACTCGTGGGCCAAACCTGCAAGGAGAAGGAGAGATACCACTTCGGAAATTGATTAAAGAAGCTCTTCGAATGAGACCTTCAAGAATCATTGTGGGGGAAGTCCGTGAAGCTGAAGCGCTCGACTTACTGATTGCACTGAATTCTGGACTTCCTGGGATGGGCACAATCCATGCGAATTCTGCGCGAGATGCAATAACAAAATTACAGACTCTTCCACTTTTAGCTGGTGAAAATATTTCACACAAATTTATTGCCCCCACCGTTGCATCTGCAATCGATATCGTAGTTCAAGTCTCACTTGCCTCTGATGGAACTCGTCGTATCGTTGAGATTTCGAGAGTTACAGGCCGATATGAGAACGATCGAGCAGAAATTGAAAATGTTTGGCAATGGGATGGAGAGGAATACTTGAAAGGCTTGGGATCAATTTCGTGAGAATTAGCGAGAATGTAAAGTCGAAAACTCTGAAAACTACAGCAGCGATGGTTCTAGCTGCCACTTTGGTTCTGCTCTTCTCTCGCTCATTGATAATTGCTTCAGCCTTTGCACTCTTCGTTGGAATATTTATAACGGTTGCTCAACGAAGAGTCTCTGATAAACGAGCATCCGATATTCAGGCCGCAGCACCAGAAATGATTGACCACCTCATCTCTGGATTGCAATCCGGACTCTCGCTCAATGAATCGCTGGCTGGATTGGGTAAGCGGGGTCCTGCAGTACTTGCCCCTTATTTCGCAACATTTCAGGAGAACCTCTATCTCACCGGTGATTTTCACAGAGAACTAGAGACAGCAAAGTCTCAACTTGCGCAGCCGAGTACTGACTTAATCATTGAAGCCCTGCTTATCTCAAAAACACTAGGTGGCACAGAGTTGATGAGCATCCTCCGACTTCTCGGAAACTTCATTCGCGAGGATCTGGCGCTCCGTAGAGAGATTGCAGTTAAACAGAATTGGATTAAGAACTCTGCACATCTCTCCGCAGGTGCTCCGTGGATTCTTCTACTTCTGCTATCTACCCAACGTTCAACCGCCGAAGCATTTTCAAACAGCTCTGGAGTCATGATTCTTTTCGCTGGATTACTTTTGACTGCAATTGCATACCTTTGGATGAACAAATTAGGCGAAATACCTGAACAAGCAAGAATTTTCGCAGGCGAACTATGAGAGATATAACGCTTGTGACCTTGCTCTTTCTCATTCCCGCCCTAGTTATCGCAAACGATGAATTCTCTTGGGAGGTTTTTCTACTGAGAACCATTAGAAGGACTACGGACCGAACTTCGGTGAGAAGCAAACTCTCCGAGCTAGGCGCTACTAGCGATATCGCTTATGAGAATTTTCGACTCAGGGAATTATTCTTCTGCGGAACGTTCACATTTCCAGTAATAATCTTTCAAGTTGTAACCGGATCGTCCTACTTAACAATCGCGGGAAGCGCTCTTGCAATACCATCCATCACGATAGTTGTCATAGAGAGATCGTTAAATCGTAGAGTTATTGAAAACAGAGCTCGGATTGAATCTGATTTTCCTGGAATTGTCGAAATGATGACGTTGGCTTTGTCGGCAGGGGAATCACCTTTAACTGTCATGAAGAGAATTTCTGATCGGGGAAGCGGACCCCTGACTCGTGAATTCGAGTGGGCGATTGATCAGGTGGCAAAAGGAACTCCATTTAGCCAGGCTCTCGATCAGATGAGTCGGCGAGTCCACTCAATTGCAATAAGACGATTTGTAGACGCGATTGTTATCGCCATCACTCGTGGAGCTCCTTTAATCGACGTGTTGCATAGTCATGCAAAAGAGGCGAGAGACTTTCAACGTAATCAAATCTTGAGTGCCGCTGGAAAGTCGGAGATTGCAATGATGATTCCGGTTGTATTTCTAATTCTCCCAATCTCAATTCTCTTCGCCCTTTGGCCTTCACTTTCATCCTTAAATCTCTTTGCTGCAGGATGAAAAAGACAAAACAAAACCATCAATTCGAGAAAGAAGGAAAAGAATGCAGAAAATAAGTGAAATCTCTGGAGAGGTCGCTATCTCGATTTCAAACTACTTAACGGTCAAAATCTATGATTTAAAGAGAACCAGGTTTTTTCAGGCGATAAACAATGAGCGTGGTGATGTCCCAGGGTGGGTTCTTGTTGTACTGATGACTACAGGGTTAGTCACTGCAATCTGGACAATTGCAGCACCACGTCTCACCGCCATCTTGAAGAATTCACTTGATGCGATGAATGGGATTCGATAGCAATTGTTTCGCAGAATCAAGAGGTTAATTCAATGTGAATCTGGAGGTACAGAAAGTGCAATGGTATTAATTCCACTTTTGACTCTCTTCCTGATTGCCTCACAACTAACAATCGCTATTCACGGCAGAAATATGGCAAAAATTTCGGCACAGGATGCAGCTTCTCAGCGAGCAATTAGTGGCGATTTTCTGGAGAGTGATACCTACCTCCACATTTACTCGCCTGACTCCAATCACAATTTAGATCTAGTAGTCAGTCGTGAGGAGCGATTCTTACCTTCGCTCATTCCGGGCTTGAGCCAAGTAATTGGGAAAGATCCAGGAATTAAAGTAAGCGGCTTAGCTGTGGTTGAAAATCAACGATGATATTCAACCTTTCTCTCAGTCGAATCAAAAACCTTGCTGTCCGAGTTAAGAATGTCCTCATTGATAGCAGAGGAAGCGCTTCCGTTGAATTCTCAGCCTTGGCGATTCCTCTTTTCATCCCCCTATTCATATTTATCGCTCAGTTCTCTCATTCAAGCGATGCACAAGATTCATTGCGCACACTGGCTAGAGAGTCCGTTCGAGCATTTGTTTCAAGTTCTAGTGATGAAATTGCATTTGGTGTTGCAGAACAAGTCATCGAAAAGGGTGGAGCCATCTTGGGGCACGAGAATATTAAAGCTCGAATAATCTGTTCTGCATCACCTTGTATCTCACCTGATGCACGGGTTCTTATCCGCCTAGTTTCTAGAAGCTCTACAAATTTACAGACAGAAGTCTCCGCAATCGAATATGTATCGCCATGGGCATGATTAGTAAAGCCCAACGATTCCTTCTCAGGGATGAGAGAGGTTCAATTTCAATTCTGATTATGGGGTTATTTCTCCTCTCTGTAATCACACTGATGGTCCTAACAGATATCAGCTCTGTCTATTTGGCAAAGCGAACTTTGACACAAGCAACTGAAGCAGCAGCGCAGCGTGGGGTTCGCAACCTTGACTTAAATAGATACTACGAAAAGAGATACACCGCCGTCAGATTTGGGTTGAATCTATTGGGCGATGGTGAGAAAGATCCGGGAATCCCCATTGATTGTGTTAAGGGAAGGACGGATGCAATTGATGCACTCAACAGTTGGGTGGAGCTTGACGCAACTGTTACGAGAAAGAATATTCACTCAATAAGGATTGAAGAGATATCTTGCGATGGTTTTGAACTTGGAATATTCACCTCGGCAAAGGTGAAACTCCCATTTGCCCCCGCGTTCCTCAATCAGTCAGAAGTGGGAATCACCTCACGGGTTGGGATATTTGATGAGAGAAAAATAACCACTAATTACTATGGATTGAATCTGGGATAAGAGTTTGTTCGCCCACATTCGGTAGGTAATAGGAGTAAAAGTTCTCGCTATCCTTAACCTATGGCTCGCGAATACAACCTCGAAATAAACGAGATAAGCGCGACCCTTACTTCTATTGAGAAGGTATTGGATCTGCCGAAACTTGAGGCAGAAGCTGTTGAGTTAGAGGCAGCAGCTGGTGTTCCAAATTTGTGGGATGACCCAGAGAAGGCTCAGGTTGTCACAAGTAAGTTATCGAGAGTTCAAGGAACTATCTCAAGACTTAAAGGGTTGCGCCGTCGCGTTGATGATCTGCCTGTTCTCTTTGAGTTAGCTGCAGATGAACCGGATGGTTCGGGGTTGCAGGATGCGGAAGCTGAGTTGGATTCAGCGAAGAAGGCAATTAGCGAGTTAGAAGTGACAACACTTCTCAATGGTGAATATGACATGCGCGATGCGTTGATCACCATTCGCTCTGAAGCCGGTGGAGTAGAAGCTGCAGATTGGGCAGAGATGTTGATGCGCATGTATCTGCGCTACTGCGAACGCCATGAATTTAAGGTCGATGTTCTTGAAACATCGTATGCAGAAGAAGCAGGAATTAAATCAACGACATTTAGAGTCAGCGCTCCATACGCCTATGGAACTTTATCGGTAGAGCAAGGCACTCATCGTTTGGTTCGTATCTCTCCTTTTGATTCGCAGTCTCGCCGCCACACATCTTTTGCTGGTGTTGAAATTGTTCCCGTTGTTGAACAGAGCGATCACATTGAGCTAGATGAGAAGGAAGTTCGCGTCGATGTGTATCGTTCATCAGGTCCTGGTGGACAGGGTGTAAATACAACTGACTCTGCTGTGCGTTTGACTCACATTCCAACTGGAATTGTTGTCTCATGTCAGAACGAACGTTCGCAGATTCAAAATAAGGCAACAGCTATGGCTGTTCTGCAATCAAAATTATTGGAACGCCGTCGCCAAGAGGAGCAGGCAAAGATCAATGCGCTTAAGGGTGATAACTCAGGATCATGGGGAAATCAGATGCGTTCCTATGTTCTTGCGCCGTATCAAATGGTGAAAGATCTTCGAAATAACCACGAAACAGGAAATACTGCTGCTGTATTAAATGGTGAAATTGATGATTTCATCGAGGCTGGCATTCGCTGGCGCCGCTCCACACACGCGTAATGTGATTTATTCCTATCTGTGAATTCTCGCAAAAAGGGCGAATTTCCCGAGTTATCGCTACGTACCTACTTAAACTAGGGGCAGGGCTCGACCGAGCAATTAACTCGACAGGGCATGTAATAAGGAGCAGTTGTGATTCGCTTTGAAAATGTAACGAAGATTTACTCGGGGCAGGAACGACCGGCCCTCGATAGCGTGAGCCTTGAAATCACCAAAGGCGAATTCGTCTTCTTAGTTGGATCTTCAGGTTCCGGTAAATCAACTTTCCTTCGCCTTATCTTGCGCGAAGTGCGACCAACTTCTGGTGTTATCCACGTTGCTGGAAAAGACCTCGGAACACTTGCAAACCATAAGGTTCCAGAACTTCGCCGCCAGCTTGGAACAGTCTTCCAAGATTTCCGTTTGCTGCCTAATAAGACAATCTCAGAGAACATCGCATTCTCACTTCACGTTCTTGGATATTCGCAGAAAGAGATCAACCGCGAAGTTCCAGAGATGCTCGAACTCGTGGGACTTGAAGATAAGGGCGATCGTCTGCCATCAGAGATTTCAGGTGGAGAACAGCAGCGTGTTGCGATTGCTCGTGCATATGTAACTCGTCCTGCAATCATCATTGCCGATGAGCCAACTGGAAACCTCGACCCAGCGCTCTCAGTTGGAATTATGAAGTTGCTCGATCGCATTAACCGCGAGGGCACAACAGTTCTTATGGCTACACACGATTCAGGAATTGTGGATCAGATGCGTAAGCGCGTTATCGAACTCGATGCAGGCCAGGTTATTCGCGATCAAGTTCGCGGCGTCTACGGATATACGGGATAAGGGGCAGCTCATGCGCGCAGGATTCTTAATGAAGGAAGTCCGCATCGGACTTCGCCGTAACCTTACGATGACCTTTGCCGTAATTGTTACCGTTGCAATCTCTCTCTCACTTCTTGGAATCGGATTGCTTTCGAATTCACAAGTAAGTGCGATGAAGGATTATTGGTACGACAAGATTGAAGTATCAGTATTTCTCTGTGGATCACTCTCTGAATCACCATCATGTTCTGGTGGAGTGGTTAATGAAGAGCAGCGCGCTTCCATTAAAGCCGATCTTGATGCACTTCCAGTTGTAGAGAGCGTTTTCTACGAGTCACAGACGGAAGCGTATGAGCGCTTTAAAGAGCGATTTAAGGACTCTGCAATTGCGCAGAATGTAACTGCAGATCAATTACCTGAATCATTTAGAGTTAAGTTGAAAGACCCAACACAATTTGATGTTGTCGTCAGTGCATTTAGTGGACGCCCTGGCGTTGATATCGTGCAAGATCAGCGATCAATTCTTGAGAAGTTCTTTAAGCTTCTCGGCGTTCTCCGAAACGGTGCACTGATTGTTGGTCTTCTCTCAGTTCTTACCGCAGCACTTCTGATTAGCAACACACTTCGTATCGCAGCATTTAACCGTCGTCGCGAAACTGGAGTTATGCGACTCGTTGGAGCATCTTCTTGGTCGATCCAACTTCCATTCCTTCTCGAAGGTGTCTTCTCAGCATTTATCGGTTGGGGCCTTGCAACAGGACTTCTTGCATCGCTGAAGTTCGTTGTCGACACGAAGGTTGCACCGCTTCTTACCTTTACCAAGTTCTTTGGATGGGGAGAAGTTGCTGCTGCCTCTGGCTGGTTGCTCCTTACAGGCCTCGTGGTCTCAACGATCGCATCGCTCATTACCCTTCGCCGCTACTTAAAGGTTTAATTAGCCACTAGCAATTACTGCTAGAAATTAATTAAAGAGGGAGGTGAGCTCATGGTTAAAGAAGTTGGTCAGAAGCTCATCGCTCAGAATAAGAAGGCGCGCCACGACTTCTCGATTGAAGATGTCTACGAATGCGGCATCGTCCTTATGGGAACTGAAGTTAAATCACTGCGTGCAGGTCGTGCATCTCTGATCGATGGCTTTGCCATGATTGAAAACGG
>JACCEE010204335.1_pt1 | contig 13841 bp, 9 predicted proteins | sample 7449931 | NCBI WGS metagenome assembly JACCEE01 (sample SAMN15323457, study PRJNA562643) | freshwater metagenome | isolation source: river surface water | place: USA:Blue River Watershed | collected 2017-08-19 | reverse complement strand
CTTTAACAATTTTTGCAACTGAACTCGAAATTGTGCTGCATTCATAAAACCGACGACGCGTAGATTTTTTTGTTCCGTCCCAGCGATAAAAAACATCACCACTGGGGGCCCAACCAAGTTAAAGCGTTGATATAACTCTTTATCTTGAGCATTATTGGCAGTGACATCGACACGTAACAATTTGAATTGCTGCAATAATTTCTGTACCTCAGCATCAGCAAACGTGACGTGTTCCAATTCCTTGCACGAGATGCACCAATCCGCATAAATATCCACTAAAACCGGTTGTTGACCCGCTGCGGCGATGGCTTGAGTTAATTCTTCACTGCGAATGTTCTGAAAAGCTGTTTTGACTTCAGTCGCTTGATTTAACGAGAGATTTTTTAACGGTTGCAACGGATTTGTACCGCCACTTGCCGCGCCGATCATCAGTAAAATCCCGTAAATCAGCAGCACCACGCCAATCCCTTTCCGAAATTTCTGCCCGCCGAGCGATTCGTGGGTGTGATGACGGGCGTGCCAATCATGGGGTAATGGCGAGGGGATTTTGGTGTCGGTCAAATTTTCCAACGCGCCCAAAAAGACCGAAGAAACAATCAGTAACATTGCCCACAACAATAAAGTCAATGAAGGTGGAATCACGCGTTCAATCATCCAAATTGCCACGCCTAATAAAATGACTCCAAACACTGATTTAACTTGAGCCATCCAACCGCCTGATTTTGGTAGTAAATGCCCTGCGGAAACGCCGACGAGTAATAAAGGTGCGCCCATTCCCAAGCCCATGAAAAATAACGCTAATCCGCCGAGCAAGGCATTTCCCGTGTGTCCAATATAAATTAATGCCCCCGCCAATGGTGCTGCGACGCAGGGGCCCACGATGAGCGCGGATAAAACCCCCATGATTGCCACGCCAAACCATTGCCCCCCCTGTTGACGGCTGCTGATTTGGGTTAAACGGCTTTGTAAATTGGCGGGTAATTGGAGTTCATAGAAGCCAAACATCGAGAGCGATAAAAGTACAAAGATCAATGCGAAACTGATTAATATATAAGGATTTTGCGCGACAATTTGTATATTTTCACCGATTAAACCCGCGATCACGCCGGCAACCGCATAAGTGAATGCCATCGCTAACACGTAAATCAGCGAGAGGGTGAAGGCGCGGGAGGGAGTGATTTTGTTGCCCTGCCCCACGATGATGCTTGATAAAATGGGGATCATTGGGAAGATACAGGGGGTAAATGCGAGTAGTAAGCCAAAACCAAAAAAAACGAGCAAAATGTAACTAAAACTGGCATTTTGAAGTAGCGCGATAATTTGATCAGTTTCTGATAATTCAATTAATTCAATCGGTTGTGGTGCAGAGACGGTTGGCGTGGCGGTTGGCGCGGCATTTGAGAGGGGGAGCGAAAATATTTTGTCAATCGGTGGATAGCATAAGCCGCTGTCAGCACATCCTTGATAACTGACTGAAATTTCTAATGTTTTCAGTCCTTGTAATTCCGTCACGGGCAGTTTGATTTCAACAACGCGATGATACACTTCCGTTTCGCCGTAGGTGGGATCATTTTTGATTTCTCCCGCCGGTATTTGCATATTTCCCAGTTTTCCACCGCTGTTGAGCACAAAGTTGAATTTTTTGCGATAGAGGTAGTAGTCGTCTGCAATTTGCCAAAACGCGATTATATTTTGAGAGTCATCAAGCCGCAGCGAGAGTTTAAATGCTTCATCGACCGGCAAAAATTTGGCTTCACCGCGCACCGTCTCAGGCGTATTTTTTAATAATTCGGTCAGTTGTGGGCTGTCACTGAGTTTAAGCTGTTGGATGTCAAATTGCGGTGAATCGGCGGCGTGGCAGAATCCGCTCAGGAGTAGGAGAACTAGAAACAGTATTTTCATAACGGGAGTGTGGCGAGTTGAAGTGGGTCTATTATACGCAATCTGGGGCGCATCTCTAAAATAACCAAGTTTTTTACCGCATGATTGGAAAGTGGCGAGCGTGCGTTGGAAGGGTCGAAAAAATATTTATTGTGAATTCAATAGTTTGGGCAAGAATTGAAACTGGAGAGTTGCTTTTTAGCGTCAAATCGCGCACAATATGCGTCTAGTCTAAGCCGACGTGGTGGAACTGGTAGACACGCTGCTTTGAGGGGGCAGTGGCGCAAGCTGTGACGGTTCGAGTCCGTCCGTCGGTACCACATTATCTCATCTATTTTATCTTGTTCATTCGGACAATTTTTTATCATCAAAACTGCCCGAAACTTCTCCCGCTTTTTTTAAAATTGCTTCACCAAGGCATTGGCACGTTGTTATTCATGAAGCCCATGGGTCTGGAAAAGTTGTTAATTCCGTGACTCATCACCATCATGTCATGACGCATTTGATCGGTGGAGGCAGTCATCACTTGCATCGCTTCATTCATGCGAGCCATAGATTTATTCATATTGGTCATCGAAATATTCATTGCAGTCATCGAAGTATTCATTGTGGTTACTGAAGTATTCATCGTAGTCACTGCGGAATCCATGCGCGACATTGATTCGCTCATACTTAGAATTGATTTATCCATGTGCGTAATTGAGCCGTCCATCCGAATCATTGCTTGTTCCATGTAGCCCATGTGTTGCAACATTGGTGGCAGCGTATCTAATTTGGCAGAAATTTCGGTCATCGTGCCGGTCATCGATTCAATTTGCGTTGAAAGTCGTTTAATACTTTGCGACATCGAACGCATGTGTTCTCCCATGTTGGGGTCGATGCTGCGAGCTATTTTGCTCATATCTCCGGTCAAACTGTAAATTAAGAAAAATCCATACGCGGCGAGAATGGCAAATGCAAATAACGCGGGATAGACGACAATTTCCCAACGGCGCGCACTTTGTTGAAACGAGCGTACGAATTGCTCCATCTGTCCGCGACTGATTGCTGCGCCACATTCCATTGTGAGTGCTTCTAATTTTTCTATCGGAATTTCTTGATTGGGTGGTAAATAATTTTTTTGCCCACTGTCAGTGACCATGAACGTCGCTCCTCTCTTTGGATAGACTATTATAGAGCGTTATATTTCATGAGAGTATAAAACTTATTTATTGACTTATTGTAATTTTTGTTGCTGAATCCGACAGTTACTGAGGTCAGCGGGTCGAAAAGTATGATTTAATTAGACTTAAACTCGCAAGCAGTCCAAAACGTATCCAGACCGCGATAATAACGCCCCAAAAAATAGGTAGCGGGTAGCGATGATGAAAGAACTTACGGTAAAATCTAACCATGCCACGATGTTTGTACCATAATACTTTGAGCGGTTCGCGGCGGCTGCAAAAACTTTTTACATGAGTCACTTCGATGTGGGGTGCGAACAAAATAAGCCAGTTTTGGGCATGAAATCGCATGAACCAGTCTAAATCTTCACAATGCAAAAAATACGTTTCGTCCATTAAACCCACTGCTTCCATTGCCGCGCGCCGTACAAACATACATGCCCCAGAGATACCTTCGATTTCGACAGGATGAGTGGGCAACGGATCACGCGACAGCACAAAACTTTTGAATTTCGGATGATGCGGAAAAAGTTGATCTAAATGCAGCACTCGCACTAAAGAACGCCATGGCGAGGGCACACTGCGCCGACAGCCGGATTGTTCACTGCCGTCAGGATTGCGCACCAACGCCCCTGCCATGCCGACGCGTGGATACGTGTGTAACATCTGTATAAATTGTGCCAAAGTGTCGGGACGAATCATACAGTCTGGATTTAGAAATAATAAAAACTCGGCTTGGGTCTGGGGAATCACTTGATTGGCTGCCCGGGCAAACCCAAGATTTTTATTATTTTCAACCACTTTGACGGCTGAATCGGATGGTAAAAATTGACGTAATTGTGTCACACTATCATCTGCTGAGGCATTATCGACCACAAACACTTCAACGGCAACGGTAGAAGTCAATACTGCCTGAACACATTGCGTCAATAATTCGCCCGCGTTGTAGTTCACAATGATCACAGAAACCTGTGGAGAACGAACCATGAGATGAAAATTTTAGAGAGATAGGAACGACTTAGCGTTTCATAGATTCAAAGAAATCACTGTTGGTTTTGGTTGCTTTAAATTTGTCGAGCAGGAATTCCATTGCGCCCACTTCGTCCATGGGATGCAGAAGTTTGCGTAACACCCAGATTTTTTGTAGTTCATCGAAGGGAATCAATAATTCTTCGCGTCGAGTGCCAGAACGATTGATATTAATGGCGGGGTAAATGCGTTTTTCAGCAATTTTGCGGTCAAGGTGGATTTCGTTATTCCCAGTCCCTTTAAATTCTTCGTAAATCACATCATCCATTTTCGATCCGGTGTCAATCAAGGCGGTGGCTACAATCGTTAAACTGCCCCCCTCTTCTACATTCCGTGCTGCGCCAAAAAAGCGTTTCGGTCGATGCAGGGCATTTGCGTCCACCCCACCGGTCAACACCTTGCCAGACGAAGGCACAACGGTGTTATACGCCCGTGCCAGCCGCGTGATCGAGTCGAGTAAAATCACCACGTCAAATTTATGTTCGACCAAGCGTTTTGCCTTTTCAATCACCATTTCAGCCACTTGCACATGTCGCATCGCAGGTTCATCAAAGGTGCTCGAAACCACTTCACCATGTACGGAACGCATCATTTCCGTCACTTCTTCAGGGCGTTCATCAATCAGCAACACGATGAGGTAACATTCTGGATGTTTGGAAGCAATTGATTGTGCGATACTTTGCAACATCATGGTTTTACCAGACTTCGGCGGCGATACAATCAAACCGCGTTGTCCCTTCCCAATCGGCGCAATCAGATCAATCACCCGTGGCGTTAAATCTTCGGTACTGCCATTGCCCATTTCCAACGTAAATTTTTCATTGGCAAACAACGGCGTGAGATTTTCAAATAAAACTTTGTTGCGCGCCTGTTCTGGAGATTCAAAATTAATCTCGCTGACCTTGAGCAGGGCAAAATAGCGTTCACCATCTTTCGGCGGGCGAATTTTTCCGGAAACGGTATCTCCGGTACGTAAATTAAAACGGCGGATTTGGCTGGGCGACACATAAATATCATCGGGGCCCGCGAGATAAGAACTGTCAGCAGAGCGTAGAAATCCAAAACCATCTTGCAAGATTTCTAACACGCCATCGCCGAAAATATCTTCTCCCTTTTTTGCGTGAGCTTTGAGCAGGGCAAAAATCACATCTTGTTTGTGAGAACGGGCAGTGCCCTCAAGCCCCATCTCTTGGGCAATTTCAATCAGTTCGCTGGCAGGTCGTTTTTTAAGTTCTGTTAAATTCATAATGTTGTGACATATTGTGACAATGGTTAAAAATAAGGAGATGTGCCAAGGTCAATGGCTTGAATTTGATGGTGTAGGGGTGAGAATACGATAAGTCATGAGGGTTTTCAGGTCATACTGAATTCAAGCAGAATGATTAGCGATGTTATCTGGCACAGCAAAATGTTTTTGCTCACACAAGGCATTGAACGACATGGGTTAGGATTGCCGAGCAGCCTAATCGCTATCTCAGCAATGTCTTGACAGGAAATACTTGATAAGAAAAAACTAGAAATTACAAATTACTGTCGATGAAAACAGTCAACTGGTTTTTAGCTAAAGCCCCGACCTTAGTCGCTTCAACCTGCCCATTTTTAAACAACATCAAGGTGGGGATACCACGAATGCCGTATTTGGGTGGGGTTTCAGGATTCTGATCGATATTGAGTTTAACGATCTTCAGCTTTTCTAAATAAAGTTCTGCAATTTCATCCAAAACTGGGGCAATCATCTTGCAAGGTCCACACCACTCAGCCCAATAATCCACTAACACCGGGACGGGTGATTTCAAGACTTCATCTGCAAAAGTTGCATCAGTGATGTGAACTATGTGTTCGCTCATGAGTCCTTATTCTGTTTCATTTTTAGTTGATAAAATCTAACAAAACATGTTAGAGGTTAAGAACCAATGCAAACTTGGGTGATTCCAAGTCAGGTCGAAACCGAAGCAATGGTATGGTTTAGATTGAGTTCTTGGTCAAGTCGCGTAAAGGTCATTAGCCATCCCACGACTGATTTTACAATAGTTTTTGGGAATCTCACTAACGTTACTAATATTCGTTCCGATCATTTTTTCTTAGGAAATGTTAGGAGTGCTAACATTCACTAACTGTCACTGAAAATAAGTGGAGTTGATCTACCAAAACCCGTAATAAAATATCACGAACACCTACGATGTCACGATTAATCCACTGTCCATTCAACAACTTAATGCGTTTTGCCGAACCGATTTTTTCGCTCATATCAACGACGTGATTCTGTTTCAGTGGACAATTCCAACAAGGCAGTTTATTGTATGCGTTTGAGATTAAAAAGTAAATAGATTTTAGCAGAGCAGCAGCAATGTGTTTTCAATGTCTAATAACTTTTTAGCATTTCAACGATATATGGGAGTTACGCATTCGCCTCGTTCCCTGCTCCAGCGTGCACTCCGGCGGCAAGAATAACCAAAATACATAGTTGAATTCATTACACAATAAATAAATTGTCGCTGGAGCAACCCGGTCGGCATTACCACGCGGGAGCATGGGAACGAGTCTTAAATTTAAACTGCGTCACGCCCAGATATACTTAAACCACTTAATATTATGAATTTTTTATAATACTCAGTTCAAAATGTATCAAACACGCAACAATATGAGATAATAACAGCAACATGCAGCAATGAGAAATTTAAGGATTCCCAGATGGGTTTAGACATCATTGATAAATTAAAAAAAGCCCCACCGAAAAAACGCGCCAAAATCGTTTTGGAGATGCAGAAGAAAAACATCGAATTTTTCAAACGCCGCTATCCTGACGTGGGCAATGCCATTGAGCAAATTGGGACGGGACGTTATGAAGTGCGCATCGATCCGAATTTTTTAGACATCATCGACCAAACGACTGGACAAATCTGCCATCCCGCCGGACAATTGTTAAAATATACCGAAAAACTCGGCGCGCCCCATCATACCGGTTGGATTGACAAATTATCGATCATTCCAAATATCGCTTGGGGAATTGAACACGGGGATCGCTTGGCGCAATTTATCCAAAAAGTTCAAACGGCACTCCCGGTCGTCGTCGAACATGCCGCGGGCGGGATCGTCAGTTTACCCTACATGCCAGACAGCAAACGCTTCTCAGGCGTGACAGTATTTTTAGGCATTTTCACCGGATTGCATATTTTAAACTATCTTAACAATACGAACTTGATTGACGCGGTGTTTATCGAGCCCGATGTTGAAAAATTCGCACTCTCTTGCCTTTTCATCGACTATCCCGCATTAGAACAAAAAATCGGTCGATTGGTGCTGCACATTGGGCCCAACATGCCACAAAATTTGCCAGAACTGTTAATCGGTCAAGCTCCGATGACGGCGACGGCGTGGTTGCGTTTTCTGCCTGCGTACCCGTCCAAAGATTTCGACAATTTGATTGCCAATTTTGAACTGCGCTGGCGGGCATTGACGGAAATTTTTGTGCCTTTTGACCGGGAAGTGCGCAATATGTGTTACGGGGCGCGGAATTTGAAAAACAAGATGCCGATCAACTTCATGCCGCCGCAACTCTCTGAAAATAGCCGAATTATTGTCATCGGTGCGGGGCCCTCACTGGGCGATAATGTCGAATGGTTGAAAGAAAATCAAGATAAATTAATCATTATTGCGGCTCACTCGGCGATGCGTACCCTCAATAAACATGGCATTCGTCCTGATTTTCAATGTAACTTGGATACGGAATTGGACGAAGGTTTTTGGGAATTGTTGGAAATGCAGCCCGATATCCCGTTCATCTGCTACTTTAAATCGGATGAGAAATCGGTGATCAGTTATTTCAAAGACCCGTTATTATTCAATGAGTCCGGCAAAGCGAATCCCGTGGCATTTTCTCGCCCCATCACCTTCACGCACCCCACGACGGGTAATAGTGCCACTGCCGTTGCTGTGTTTGCGCAACCTAAGCAATTGTTTTTCTTAGGTTTAGACCTTGGTTTCCGCGATCAGGAACAAGATCACGTCAAAGGTTATTGGGAAGGACAAGGACGGTCACGGGAATCTGGCACACCGGTTGCTGCAACTGCCAACTTTCCAGAAAGCGAAGGGCAAATTTTCACCTACGCATATTACAACTCAGCCCGGTTCACAGTCGAAGCCGCATTGCACCATCATCCTGAAATTGAAGTCTTTAATTTATCCGATGGGGTCAAAATCGAAGGCTCAAAACCACAGCATACCGAGCAATTAACGCTGCCAGACTATCCGGAAAAAGCTGATGATTTAGCCAAGTTTCGCGCCGCATTTACCACAGAACATGATGGCGTGTGGCGACCTTATTCTCGCAAGGGTGAAGAGATGTTAAAAGCCTTCCGTGATGCAGTGAAAGAGCGGATGACTTTGAAAGAATTCAATTGGTTACATTTCAGTCGTGCGCTGGACAGTGCGTGGAATTATGGCGTGGCGAAATCGTTGGAAGGTGATCCGGAGGATTTACGCATCGAAGCCTATTCCAAGCTGATTCATGATTTATTATCCACGTGGTATCGGATGATTGTTTTTACCAAAACGCCCACGCAAACGCAGCAAGGCTATGAAATTGGGCTGAAAATTTTGATGGAGACGTTGGAAGATTTGCAATGGCCCGAGGAATTGAATGAATGGGCAATATTAGACGAGGAAGCAGAAAATATGGCTAACGAACCATAAAATGGTTATTCTGGACTTTAAAACCTGACAGATTTCCGAAACCTGTCAGGTTTAGAGTCATGAATAAAATCAATTTTGTAGAAAATTTAAACAGGCTTTTAACATAAATATCGCTTAACAAAATAGTTCTGATTTTACAGCACGCCGTTTAAAAAGTGCAAGGACTACAATTCATCGGAGTGGCAGTCCTACAGCTAACTATATGAAATTTAAAAGTTTCTGCATTATAATTTCTGAATAATACCATACCCCCTCTGATTGCTGCAAACTGCCACATCTTATTTATCACCACTCGTTCAGGCTGTAAAATTCTTCATGAGTTGTCATCATTATCATCCAATTTTTTGGAGGAGTATTGAACTATGCCATCAACCATCAATGCCAAAGATATTTTTAATATCAAGAACTTACAGCTTATTCAAGACGAATTTGCAGTTAAAACGGGCGTTGCCTCACTGATGACTTATCCAAATGGTATCCCAATCACCGCACCCAGTAATTTTTCGCGACTGTGCATGAACGTGATTCGTAACACACCGAAAGGATTAGCAAATTGTATTCGGTCGGATGCGATTATTGGACGTTTTAATCGGAGTGGTCCAATTATTCAACCCTGCCTAAGCGGTGGATTGTGGGATGCGGGCGCGAGCATTAATCTTGGAAATCAACATATTGCGAACTGGTTGATTGGACAGGTTTTGAATGAAGCGCAAGACATTCGTAAAATGATGGATTACGCCCGTAAAATAGAAGCTGATATTGATGAGTTTAGCAGCGCGTTATCCACGATTACCGTAATGCCACAAGAGAAGTTTATCAACATTGGTGAAGTCTTGTTCTTATTTGCGCTGTATCTCTCAAAATACGCTGAATTTGTTTTGGAAAACAAGCACTTCGATGTTCAAGAATTACAAGAACGGCTGGATGAAATTATTCATGAAGAACCAGATGTCAATGTGCTTAAACCCACTTGGGAGAAATTGCAGGCACTCTTCCCTGTCGCAACTCGTTGAAATACATCGTTCTGCATTCATTCAACCTGCGAGATTGGATAACCTAACAGGTTGAAAATGCTCATCATTTACTTGGGGAGGCTACGCATTTCTTGAGTCAATAATTTGTATCCTTCCATCACGGGAGACGTGGGTACAAACTCATCAGACAAGGCTTTTGACGTAAATACCACGTTGAATCCAGAGCCAAAATTGAGATCGTTGCGGGAATTAGGCACGGAAATTTGCGTGGGATCGCTGCTGGTCAAATACGCGCCACACGCTTCTCCGCCATCGCAAATAATTCCGTCATTGTTCATATCCGTGCCTGCGACAACCAAATATGTCCCTTTCGAGATACCGGTAAATTGAAATTCATACGTGCCATTAGATGAATTCACCGAAACTTGTTTCACCGCTTCTTTAGTCGTTGTATCTACTAATAAAATATAGTAATGTCCCGCGCTGTTTGAAACCGTTGTAGCATCACCGACTTGCATGATGATTGGAATATTCACAGTGTTCGCGTTAGATTGGAACGCAATCGTTGCGCTGTACGTTCCCACGCTGAGCCCTTTACGATTCACAGTTATTTTATATTCTCCCGTTCCATCTGTGGTAATGGAGAGGAAACCGCCAGAATTTTCATACACTCGCTGTAATAGTAATTCCCCGCCGCCGGCATTGCTGACAGTTAATGTGGCGGTGGTGGCAGTCAATCCGAAGTTGAGCGCGCTGGGATTCACGACCAATTGCGGTTGCGGTTCTGTCGTTCCTCCGCCCAATAAACTCGCTTCATACACGGCTTTTTGCGCATCTAATAAACCGTAGCCAAAAAAATCATCGCGTCCCCGCGCGCCTAAATCTTCGGTAATCTTGTTATTAATCAACAGCATGTTGACATCTTTGGGCGTGAGATAAGGATTTACCGCTTTCATCAAGGCAACCACCGCGGCAACATGGGGACTTGCCATTGACGTACCGATCATATTTTCGTAGGAATATTGGAGATTTTGCCCTTTTTCATCCGTGCCAACCGTGCTAAAAATCCCGTCAGGCATCCCATCACCATTGATATCCGCTGTGCGCGCCCCGCCCGGAGCCACGATTTTTAATGTTGCGCCATAGTTGGAATAATCTGGATGTTCCTTATTAATATCAATCGCGCCGGTCGAAATCACTTCGGTCAAAGCCGCAGGATACATCGGAACACTGGTGCCTTCATTGCCCGATGCTGCCACAATAACCACGCCCATATTGTACGCATCGGTAATTGTGCGCCGAAAACTGGTTGAAACTTCCGCACCGCCGAGACTTAAATTAATCACATCGGCTTTTTTCGCGGGCAACGTACCGGAATCATTAGTTAATCGCGCCGCAAAACGAATGGCTTGTTCGATGCTGTAATCATCGCCCGCCCCGCCTTTTCCCAAAACTCGCAGTGGCATAATCCGCGTATTCCAACCCACGCCCGCAATCCCTTTACCATTATCGGTAGAAGCGGCAATAACCCCCGCGACGTGTGTACCATGAAACGTGCTGTTGCCATTGACTTCGCCCAAATCGCCGGGGTCGTTGGGATTATTATCCAGTCCATCGCCATCAAGTGAAATTTTGGTGTCAGAAATAAAATCGTAGCCTGCAACTGTTTTGCCTTGAATATCAGGATGATCCAATAAAACGCCGGTATCGATCACTGCCACCACAACATTGCTGCTTCCAGTGGTCATATCCCATGCTTGCGGCAACCGTAACAACGGATAATTCCATTGATAGTTATATTGGGGATCGTTGGGAACACGTTGCGCTTTTAAAATATAATTGGGGCTGGCTTCTTCAATATCGGATCGGCTGCGCAATTGCTTGATTTTCATCAAGAGATCATATTTTGCTTTTAATTCCGGCGTGGCAAATTCGATGTCTGGAGCAGAAAAACTGTGTAATTGGGCTGCGTCAAAATGGAATAACATGGCGCGAGAAGTATCGGTGCTTTGCGTGGTCATTCCGAATGCGCTGAGTGAGTTTAACGTGCTTTGGGCAGAAAATTGCTGCGTTTTCAATTGAATAATTGCTTGATCGGGCATAAATTCGCTGCTCAAACGTAAACCTTGCGCACTCGAAAGCCGTTGCCCAATACTTAACACGTAATTGGATGCCCCAGAAACCGCATTGACTTGAATGTAAAATCGCCCGTTGGAGGGCACCGTGAGGCTTTCGACTTCCGTTTCGCCGACCGCCGCATCGACCGCCTTGCCGTTACTGTCCAACAAAATTAAATCTAAGTCGTTGAAATTTAAAGAAGCCTGTGCAATATATAAATTCAGTGCTTGCCCTTTGCGTAAATCTGCCACATAAAAATCGTTGACATCGCCGCGCACTTTGGAACGTCCTGCTGCCCCAAAATTCGGCTGATTGACATAGCCACCAAGAATCACCGGATTTGCGAGGGTTTGCGCGGTGGCATACGTGTCGTTACTATTGGTATAAAGTGCGCTGGTATCATTGACATCGACATCATAACTGGTATTGTTTGCAACGGAAACTTTGCCAGACAAGGAATAGGTGGTTGTGGCGGAGGAATCGCTGGGAACATTGGCAGCAGAACTGTCATTTCCCCCATCGCAACCCACGAGCCATTGACTGAGCAGGATCAGCCATAGCATTTTCATAAAAATTTTCATGACAACCTCATTAACTGAGCAGTTTAAAAGTGAATTACTTTTAATTTTAGCACGAATAACATAGCCAATGGATGCAGGATTCAACTTTTTGCTGTGATATTTAAGTGATTGTGACAGCAGTTGCAACTCAAAAATATCAAAGATAAATCTTTTGTCATACTTTCTAAAAATTCATTTGCTATCATCTCCCAGACAATTTCTATACAGTGAAAATGAGATTGAGTGATTTCCATAATTTAACGTACTCATCACACTGCAACGTGAACCAAAAACGTTTGTCTTTCTCAACAGATTTATTTTACTTAGGTAAATTACATGGAAGAATCCAAAGAAACCCAAAATCACATCTCGCAACGTTTCAATGCCGAATTGCGCGAGTTACACCATCAAGTATTAGGAATGGGCGGACTGGTTGAAGAGCAACTCTCAAATGCCATCGTGGCGTTGATTCACCAAGATGAACAACTGGCACGGCGGGTTTATACCAGCGATCATAAAGTGAATGCGCTTGAAGTGTTTATCGACGATGAATGCACGCGAATTTTGGTGCGGCGACAACCCACTGCCAGCGATTTGCGTTTGGTGATGTCTGTTATCAAGATTATCAACGATTTAGAAAGAATTGGCGATGAATCGGAACGGATTGCGCGGATGGCGTTACAAGTGCATTCTGATCCAAAGGCGAAATTTTTCTCGTTGATTCAACATCTTGGCGAACACGTCCGTCAGATGGTGCATGATGCGTTGGATAGTTTTGCGCGGCTTGATGTGGAAACTGCATTGCAAGTGATTCGTGAAGATCGCAAGGTCAATGAGGAATATGAAAGCATCATTCGGCAATTGATCACCTACATGATGGAAGATTCTCGGACAATTCCCGCAGTTATCAATATCTTATGGGTGGCGCGCAGTTTGGAACGGATTGGAGATCATGCTCGTAATGTGTGTGAATATCTGATTTATTACGTTAAAGGGCAGGATATTCGCCACACCACGATGCAAAATATTGAGGTTGACAACAATCGCTCGGTCTAAAGTTATATGTATTGATTGAGAATTACAAATCAGTTGGGAGATTCACACCCTGCTCAACTTTTCTAACTGATTGATTTTCATCATAGCCCCAAAAAATAGCAAAGGACTACCAAATCTTGAGGGATTGGCAGTCCTCATTTCCGCCCACTCGACTTTTTGCTTGTTTCGATGCTAAAATATTGAAATACGTGTCAATTGCGTCAGTCAATATTTTAAAAAAACACAATCAATTCAAGCTACTGTGGTGACACAATCGGCTGTGAATGATCTCAACATCAAATTGAACAGTCAAGTGTGCGCCTTTTTTAAAGCCAGTAGTGTCGTTCTCGCCGTCGAGGAATAAATCATGCGATTGTTTTTATTAAGTT
>JACCEE010282239.1_pt1 | contig 13842 bp, 16 predicted proteins | sample 7449931 | NCBI WGS metagenome assembly JACCEE01 (sample SAMN15323457, study PRJNA562643) | freshwater metagenome | isolation source: river surface water | place: USA:Blue River Watershed | collected 2017-08-19 | reverse complement strand
TGCTACATCACAACCAAATAATTGAAATTTAAAGTGATTATCTAATTTTTTATTTTTACATATTTTTTTACTAATAGCAATCATTACTTTATTCATTAAATTTTCAGCGCTTGCATCCCATACTTTACTTAAACCATTTTTCTTTTTATCTAAATGATCTCTAAAATCTTGTAATGTTAATGGATTTTCTTGATATACTTTTCTATCAATATATCCTGTTGTAATATGTTTGTTAAATGCAATGTCGTGTTCATCATAAAAGTCAGGTGTATAATAGAGAAAACCATCTTTATGAATATATCCTTCTATTTTACCATTTACGCACACAACTAACAAGTAATATCTAAAATTAATCTTACGTTTGGAAATAATATATGGATTATAAACATAATCTTGTACCAAATACCAACCATCTTTAAGACCTTTCATAATTTCGTTTTTATCTCTAGTTAATTTAATACCTTCTTGTCTTTGGGCATAGTTTTTAAGAACATACATTTGGTCTGATCTTTTTGTTTTATTGGTTTCATAATGTTTAGGAAATTCATTAATATCTGATTTATTTTCTAATAAGAAGGTGGTTGGCATATATTTAGATGCATCATTTTTATATTCTTCTTTTAATAATTGCCATAATGCTAATTTTGAACCAATCCAATCACACCCATCAATTAAAAATAATTTTTTACCAGTCATTTTATTTTCAAATGCTAAAATATCTTTTTCACACGAATTATATGAACATGGGATATAGAATTCATAATCTGATTTGTTTCTTGACATGTTTCTTTCTTTCATAACCTTTTCTAATAATTGAGGATAATTACCACATGAGGAAGTGTAATTAGTAAAATTTTCATTTAGTTGATTTTGATTCAAGTAACATAAAACTATTATTGTACTTATTGCTAATAGTAAAATAATATATAGTTTCATTAAATGATATTAGATATTATCTTTTTTATAAATTAAATTTTTTTACTCCATATATTAATAAACCAAAAATTATACTTCTAATTATTAAATTGGGATATGGACTATTAATATTTTTAACATATGGAAATCTATTATAAATAATTTCAATAACAAACTTGTTATTTAATAACATAAATAATAATACAAATATCATAATATCTCTATATTCAAAAGTTTCTGTCTTTTTTATAATTTTATTTGTTTTTAATTTAATTTCAGGTTTATTTTCACCCTTAATATTAATATCAGGATTATAATTAAGCTCTGACATTTTTTCATAATTATTTGATATCATCATATTTTTTGTTAAATTAGACGGAAGTGGCTCATTATTATTTTGATAATTATAAAAATTTTTATTAGAGTTTATATTTTTAAAATTTTCTAAATCTGTCTCTAATGTTTTAATAAATTTATTCATATTAATTGGATTAACTGGGTTATTTTGATTAACTTGATTAACTTTATTGTCTGACTTACCTAAATTAAGTGGGTCAGCTATTTTAACTTGTTTTTTTGATCCATTTAAATCACTATTTAGTTTTTGATTATTATAATTATCTAATAAAATTTCTTTATTTTTATTAATATTGTTATTTGTAGAATTTAAATTTATTTCTGAATTATTTAAATTTTCCATTATTTTATCATAGTCTATATCAGTTTCTGTATTTTTATTATTATGATTTTCTATTTGATTTGTTTTCTTTAATGCGGAAACAGATGTACCAACCTCATTATCGAGATCTATATCAAATTCTTCCATTATTATAATAATAGATATTAATTAAATTTGTGTTTTTTAAACTCATAATTTTAAGTCTGTTTAATATTTGAGCTGATATTATATAAATAATCTAATACCTTATATTTATTATAAATTATTTTTCTACCAATACTATCATTTTTTTCTTCAAAAAATTTTTCAGGTGTTTTATAACTTTTTAATACAGTTGACAAATGAATTATTTTTTTAACTTCATCTAATGATAAATTACCTCTATATTCATCTGATTTCATACTAAACCAAATGCATTTTTCAATTGTGTCATCAATTAGATTTCCACATAAACTATGATTACCATCTAATGATGTTGTATACCAAATATTAATATTGTGCATTAGAAATGGAATCTCTAATTTTTCATACTTTTCATTATCAAAAAATATTTGTGCAAAATTATTTAAATCACCGACAACTCTATCTTCAACCCACTTACCTTCATCACATGTTACAATTTTAGTATGAACTCTATCAAATAATAATCTTTCAATATCTTTTTTAGATACATCACATAATGTCATTGAATCACTTAGTGACGGTAAATGATTTCTAAATATTATAGCATTTGAATAAATTTGTTCACCATTAATATTAACTAAACTAGCTAATTCATTTAGGTTAGTATCATTATGGTAAGTAGTTTCTTTCTCCAAATCAATGTATAACATTTCATATAAATAATAAGGTTCTTCGCCAATTATTTCAGTTTTAACATGTAGATCTTTAACTTTATAATTATTAACATCTAATTTAGTAGCTATAACTTGTAAAAAATTATCAGCATTAGTTTTAACTGTTTCAAATAAATCTAGTTCCATTAGTTTTTTTGAATATTCTGGATCCATCCAAGAAAGATGTTTAATAGATCCTTGTTTAATTACAAGTACTTCAAAAGTTTCATTATTTTCCATAACAACTTTTTCTAGATAACTATGATCATGAGATATTTTTTGTACAGGAGTATTAGGTTGCATTTATAATATATAAAATATATAACTAAGTTTTTATATATTATTTTGTTAATAAAGTATTTTATTTAGAACCATTAAAATATTCATATAAATTATTTATTTTTTCTTTAGCTAATATTTTAACAGGTAATTGTGAAAAAAATTTATGATTATTTCCATTTTCATGAGGCATAAAAGTTTTAGAATCAACCAAATATAAAAATCTTCTTGTTTTTAATTTTTTCATTCCTTCCGCTTTTAATTCTTTTATAGTTATTTCATTACCATTATAATTTCTTTTAACTTCGTCATTATTAAAATTAATTGAACCTAATAATGCAACATTTGGATCAGAATAAGCAACTAATTTACTAGCAATATTTGTAGCATCTTTAGATTTTGGATGAATTAATGATCCAACATTATATGGTTCTTTTAAACTTATCCACATTTCGGCACCATTATTTTTTGTTGAATTTTCAATTAAATTAGTTATTGTTTTTAATTGTTCTAATGTTTTTTCAATATAACCTATTTTTTTATAGGTGGTCTCAATACTTTCTCTTTTTTTATGTAAATATTCATAATTAATATAATCTAATGGAAAATTTCCAGAAATTATTTCATTTTTATATGTTTCTAAATTATATCTAATCCATGCCTTAACTTCTTCATCTACATCTGATTTTACAATAAATTTATTTGTACATTCTATATTTACACGTCTAGCAAGACTTTTATAATGGTTATTTTGACCAATAAGTATATTCATTTTATCTTCATTTACTTTACTTTCAATTATATCAATAAAGTTTTTTTCCCAAAATTGACTCATTTTTTTATCTACCTCTTTAAACTTATCATTTTTATCTTCTTTTAATTTTTGATATTGTCTATATAATTTATCAAGATTTGGATTTCTAAGAATGTCTTGATTAATTATATCCAAATCTATAATATTAAATATTTTATTATTTAATCCATCACTAAATTCCTTTTTAGTATATGGATTTAAACCTATGATATGACATGATAAACATTTGGAATTTGGCATTTAAATAATGATTGAAAAAAATTTTACCTTAATTATAATTAAAATTAATAGGCTTTATAACAACTTTAGATATTTTCATAATAATTAATTTTAAAAAATATTTATATTATGTTAATATAATAGAATGTCAGATACTGTAATTACATTAAATAATACGACACAACCTATTAATATTAAGTATGCTAGAAATAGTCATGGATTCTCCGATCCAAATAATGAAACTAGTCATTATTTGTTTGAATTAGTAATTGATGGTAAAAGTATTGGTAAAAAATATTTTGGAAATCTAGAAGAAATTAAATATTCTCATTTAATTAAATTAAATCATAGAATTAAATTATCTAGTATTGAAACATATAAAGCAACATTAAATATATTTCCATCAGATGATCATATTATTTATGAACTTGAAGGTCAAATTAATCAACATGAATCTAGTTCGACACAACGTAGTGATAACTTATATATAGAATTTACCAAAAATGATATGGGATATGCGATGTGTTCATGTTTTTATACAGGTTTAGATCGTAATAAAATATTTGCTTCCCCGCCCAATTAATCATTATTTCCTTTATTAAATAAAAAAAAATATTTAGTAATTATAAGATATATGAGTTATAATTACGAAATTAATTATAATATTCAAAAGAAAAAAAGTGATCAATCTAAATACACATACAAAAATAACGAAATTGACTCTCAAACATACATTTTTGAACTAATTCTCAAAGATAAATTTAATCAAGTTAATGTAATTAGAAGAATTAAAAAATGCAATCAAGGTAATTTAATCTCTTCTGATGATAATATTCAATATAATATGATTGAAAAATATAAATTAACAGTTTTAGATGCTAACTATCCTGAAAAACCAATTATTATTAAAGAATCAATTGACCATACGATTTCTACTAATACTTTTATTAATAATGAAATATATTTAGAAGTTAATCAAAATACAAATAATTTAATGGATATTAATTACCATATAAATTTAAATCAATAATATAATTAAAGAATAGTTAGAATATTAATAGTAATTTAATATATCTAGATGTTATCAATCACGCGAACTGCAACAAAAATTCCTAGACTTACACAAAAAATAGATTATTATACAGTATTATCACTCAAACATGCATTTAATTTATATGTTGATGATGAAAAACTTGTGAAAAATTCAGTAAAAAATAAAAATTCTGATTATGATGATGAAATAGAATGGTTAAATAAAAAATCAATACAACACGCGTTAAATTATTATAAATAATAATGAATTATTAAATTTTATTTATTTTTGAATTAGTTACAAGTTGTAATTGTTTGCTCAATTTTTCTCTTCCGAGTGTTTTAAAATCAAAATTACATTTATGATTTTCAGGTAATCTACATTTCATACATAAATTTTGAAATGAACATTTACATGTATAAGATACTATACTTGTTTTCTTTTGACAATAATCACACAATGCCATTATAAATATTGATATTTTATCAAATAAATAAATTAAATATCAATCTTTTTACTTTTTATCTTAATTAGATTTTACTTTTTCTTGTGTCCACATATTAATAAATAAGTTAGATTTGTTTTTAATCGATTCATAACTAATTGAACAAAAATTACCTTCAGGATCTTCTGATTTAATATCCATACCTACAAAATAAAAGTTAAATTCTATTTGATTAATAATTTTATCATCTGATATGTTTAAATATTTAAATATTGTTTTTATATTATTACTATTTGTTTTAAATTTAATTATTCGGTTATTTAATGATGTAAAATTATCACATAATTTCAGATTTAAAATGTCATTAATTTGAGGATTATTTTTTAATATTTTAAAATTATTATTCAAATAATTCAAATTATAATCAATAAATGCCAAATCAATTAAAATTAGATTAATAATGATTTTTTTCTGTAAATTTATTTTGCCAGAATTTAAAATTTCTACAATAGTAGTTGGTTGTAATTGTTGACTCAAATTTTTAATTAAATTATCTTTTTCAATATTGAAGGACATTAACGATACTATTATAAATTCATTAGTATCATTACTTTGACCTAATTCATTAACTAGATTTTGGTAACTATACATACCTATAAAATCTACTTTTTTATTAAAGTTTAGTTTTCTTATAGAAAAATTAGTACGTATAGTTGATCCATTATTAATATTATAATGATCTAATTTTTTAAATTCATCTAATATATGAGTTCCATGTTGTAATATATGTGTATTGCTAATATCATAACCTGTTTTAATTCTAATTATGTCAAATATTAATGATACCTGCGAGTTTGGGTTCATTTTTTCAGACAAAGTAACATTATCAGTTTTAATAAAAATATTAATTGTTCCCATTACAATTGTCAATAAATACTTTAAATAAATATTTTTCAAATTTTTTTATTCTATAATTATAATGATGGAAAATACTGATAAAAATATATTAGATTGGGAAGATAAATTTAATAATTACTGCGAACTCGAAATTAAATGTATTAATAATATCAATTCAATATTGGAAATTAAAAATAATCTTAAAAAATTACTTGGTAACCAAAAGAAAGATGATCTTATTTTTTATAAGTCTCTTATTGATAACTCTCATTTTTATCTATCAAGTTCATTAAAAATAAGAAAAATTAAATTATTAAAAGATTTAAATTATATTTGGTCACAAATAGACCAACGTAAACAAATGGATGAAGTTAATAAAAGTAACTTTATGGCGTTATTAAAAGATTATAGAAAAATGGCAGAAGATATAGCTCAAGCTAAAAATAATAACACCATGTTAACTTGGGTTAAAGATGATAAGGTTGAGAGTTTACAAGATTTAGAAAATGATTTTAAAGAAATTATGAATTATCATACTAAATTAATTCAATTCTTTGCATCTAGTGTTGAATTAGAAAAAGCATTTTATTGTGGAAAATAATTCAAGAAATCAAATATATTATTTTAAACATTTAATTTTTCTAAAATAATATATATTTATATGTCACAAGAAGAAAATAAAAATCCAGTTGTTGAAGAAAAAGATTATGCTTGGAAGCGCGAACAAGAAGATATTTTAAAAAAATGGGCTGATAAAGCATTATGTTTTAAAATGATGCATGAAAGAGCACATAGAAAATTTTGGTGTTTAAATGCATGGTTTAATATCCCAGTTATTATTATTTCAACTATTACTGGTACAGGTAACTTTGCTTCAGGTAGTTTTGGTTCCAATAAAGAATTTATCATATTTATTCTTGGTGCTTTTAACATTTTTTCAGGCGTATTAGCTACCATTGCCACATATACAGGTGTTGCACAAAAGTTAGAAGCTCATAGATTTTCAACAGTTTCATGGGATAAATTTTCTAGAAAATTACAAATTGAATTGGCTAAATCTAGAATTGATAGAGCTAAAGCAAAAGACTTTATTAAACAAGCGGCTGAAGATTATGATAGATTAATTGAAATGTCACCAATATTACCTAATGATATAATTAGATGGTTCTCAACTATGATTGAAACAGGTGAATTCGAAGAAGATTTAAGTGAATGCGCAACATTTTGTTATGAATGTTTTTGTTTTCCTTGTGGTTGTAACTATTGTAAGTGTTTCACATGTTGTTGTAATACAAAACCAGTTATTTCAGAAGAAGATTTAGCTCTTAAAGCATCATGGAAATTAATTGAATTACCAGAAGTAATTGGACATATTAAACCAACTGAAATTGCTGCTGAACCAATTCCTGAAACACCACCACCACTTGTAATTGTTGAACATAAAAAAGAAGATGTAACTAAAGATGTTAAAGTTGAAAATATGTACGATATTTACAATTTGAACAATGGTAATGATTCGGCTGTATAGTTTATTAAAAGAATTAATTATCAGAATCAGAATTAGAATTATTAGATTTACTTGAACCACCAAATATTAATATTATTATAACAAAAATTATTAAAATAATTAAACTTAATCCTGAATAAATGATCCATGGATCTGTTTCATTTAATTTGGATAATTTTGTTAATACATCCATTTGGGCTGATTGGGCTTCTGGTTGGGCTGGTTGGGCTTGTTGAGCTGTTGTTTCCTCTGGAACTGTATCTTTTTTAATTGGTTGTGGTTTAATGGGTTCTAATTGGGATATTGGTTTAATGGGTTCTAATTGGGATATTGGTTTAATATTATTATTATTATGTGGTTCAGGAAATTTATCTGAAACAGTATCATCACCTGATTTTTCAAATTTATTTTCAACGGTTTTTTCAATTGATTTACCTGAATCAGCTGTTTTTTCAGGTAAATCTCCTGCTGCGGCCATAATTTTTTCTAACCCTGCACCAGCAAAAGTATCTACAAAATCTGTAGCTTTATCATAATAAGCTGCACCTTTTGAACCCATTGTTTTAGCTTTTCTTTCTACTTCATCATAAATTTGATTATATCTTTTAGCAATTCTATTTTCTATTTTATTAGCAATTTCACTTATATTCTTTTGATCAAAAACACATGTCATATACAAGTTAGCTACAGCTTTTTGATCAATATCTGAAAATTCAAATGAACCTCCTTTTTTAGCTTTTCTTTCTGCTTTAGATGCGGCTTCAGCAACTCCACACATGATATCCTGTATTACTATGGAGTTATCAGCAGAAGCATTAGATTGACATGTTGCAAAGTTAGCTTGTTCTATTTTTGTTTTAATATCATTTGAAACATCATCATTATCATTTATTTTAAATGATTCATCTAATTCTAATTTTTGTTTAACAGTACCGTCTAATTCATAACTTGTGCTAACATTACATGTGTTACCAGCACTAATTAATGAACCACTATCTGAAGGACATTGACTTGCTAATTTTTGAGCTTTATCTGGATCATACCCAGGCATAGCATTCATATAATCATTTAATTGTTGAGTATTAGCAGCTTGTAATTTTGCCAAATCTGTATTACCTACTTTTGAAATAGTTTTATCAATGTTAGTTTTAATTTCATTAGAAACTTTACTGGCATTGCTTTGTTGACTTTTTACTTGAATTGATAAGTCGGATTGTGATTGTTGTCTAATACCGCTAATAGTTACAGTATCACAAGTTATACCAGATAAGAAAACAGTATTTGATGCACCAACAGCAGCAGCTGCATTACTAGCATTTTTTTGTACAACGTCATTTGCAATATTATTAATTAGTTTAGTCAATGAATTAACAACCATAGATCTATCTATTTTTTGATTATTTTCGTAACTTTTTTTAACTTTAACAGAATCACTAATATTTGTTGTATTACCACCACTAATTAATGCAAAATTTTCTCTATATTTTTCTTTACAATCATTCAAACTTATAATTTTGTCAAACATTTATATTATTATTTTAGAAATAAAAAAATAATCTAATATTTATTATATAAATATGGAAAATATATTAAAATTATTATTGTTATTAGCTACTATTTATTTACTTACAACATGTTATAATTGTGGTATGGTAGATAGTAAGCAAGAAAAATTTAATAATATATTATCTTTAAATTCAACTAAACCTGTTGATTTAACAATGTATGTTAATGATGTATCATATTCATTTATTTCACTTAACCAATTAAAAGAAGAATATAAGAAACCAATTGTTGCTGCTTTAGAAAAAAATGCAGACTTTATTAATTATAAAGAAAATATTGATAATTTTAAAAATGGAATAATGACAAAAATACCCGTATTCATTGTTAAAACAATAGATATTCAAAAATTTACTGAAGGTAAAAAACTTGAATTTATGGTAGTTCCAAATAGTGTTCCTAATTTTGTATTATTACCTGTTATTAATTCAAAAGATATTAAAAATAATTATTTATATTATGATGAAAAATTAGATATGTTATATTATGCTGAAAATGGTGTTGTTAGTAGCAATGATATTATTAATATAACAAACGATGGATTTGTTAAAAAATTTAATATTATTAGTGATCCTGAATTTTCTAATTTAAATATCTATATTTTAACACCAACTGATAAAGAAGGAACTATTAATGTTAGAATATCACAATCATAAATTATGAATTTAAAATATTTAAAAAAGTAAATTATATAATAAAAATTATTATAATATAATTTTCTATAATAGATATATTAGATATATATGGGAAATACAATCCAAAAAAGTTCCAGTGATGGAAGATTTAGTGATTCACTATTGGGTCAAGAAATTAAAAAAATTATGACTGAACAAACAGTAGCATATAAAGGTACTGATGTTAAAGTTAATGTTGCAAAAGCATGTTGTCGTGATGTAATTAAACCTGGTATTAAGAATCAATTAACAAGCATTACATCGATTGCTTTTCCACGAGTACTTGACGATGATTCTTGTAAAAATGAAGGCGTATGTTTAGCAACTGAATATGTAGGTTTTCAAATAGATGATGATAGAGAGAAATATTGTGGTAACGGAGATAAACGCGGTATTGTTGGTAATATTGATATGTCAACTACACGTCCTGATACAATTGGTTCTTCAACTTGTGATTCTTTTATGATAGATTATTGTGCTAAGAGTTTATATGATCAAGGATGTATGAAAATAAGTAAAAATAGTAAAGGTGACCCCGTACCAGTTTTTCCTAGTAAAGAAAATAATAAAATGTGTTGGACAGGTAAAAAATTATCATATGGTCCACCCGAATGTGCTTGTTTAAATTCTGCTGTTGGTATAAATTTAAATTCAAATCCTTCATCATCTACAATTCCACCATTTAATGATAAAAATCCTTATGGTTTATCTGGTATTGACCAAGATCAATCAAATTTACATACCAAATATAGTTTAAATATTTTTAAAACTCCATCTAATTTACAATATCCTGTATCTGCCGATGCCAGATGTACTCAAAGAACTACTGAAAGTAATGGTGGTATAGCGTCTGCATACAGATTAGGAAGAGATAGTGTTAGTGGAATCACTGTTTGTTTTAATCAAATTAATTTAACTGATTCAAATATTAATAAAGCTAGTTTAGAGGATATTAAACAAAATAATACATGTGGTGCTGGTTCATCTGATAAAGATAGTGGAGGTGTTAATGTTGACCCAAGTAAACAATTAACTGATGCTCAAAAAGCAGAAGCTGATAAAAAAATACTTGAAGATGCTGAAGCAAAAAAGAGAGCAGAAGATGAAGCCAAGGCTAAATTTGTTCAAGAAGAAAATAAAGCCAAAGCTGCATTAGAAGCTGAAAGAAAAGCAAAAGAAGAACTTGAAGCTATGAAGAAAGAAATGGAAAAAGCTAGACAAAAAGCAGTTGATGATGCTGCTAAAGCATTAAAAGAACAAAAAGCATTAGAAGAACAAAAAGCATTAGAAGAACAAAAAGCAATGAAAGCACTACAAGCTCAACAAGCACAAAAAGCTCAATCAGCTCAACCAGCTCAACCAGCTCAACAAGCTCAACCAGCTCAACCAGCTCCTACCCAAGTACAATCAGCTCAACCAGCTCAACCAGCTCAACCAGCTCAACCAGCTCAACCAGCTCCTACCCAAGTACAACAAGCCCCTACCCAAGTACAAGCTCAACCAGCTAATCAAATATCAAGTTCTATGGGTCAACCTGCACAACTTAAATACGAAGAAACTTCTGCTAGTAATAATAGAATGTTTTATATAGCTGGTGGTATATTTGGTATTGTATTAATATTAATTCTCATGTTTTTTATATTTAGAAATAAATCTTCATCAAGTTCAGATGATTCTGAAAGTTCAGAAAATTCAGAAGATTAAATTATTATCTACTTTTATTTATAATAATGAGTTTTGTACTTATTGGTTCTAAACAAAAATCATCTAAAATTGTTTCAGAGGAAGAAGCAGCAACAAAATTAATTGATCAAGAATCCAAACAAATTAAAAATGTTGATTCGATTCTTGAAGATAAATACAAAGTTGATAATGCAGATTTAAATAAACCAAACGCATCTGGTTTATTAGAACTAAATAACTCTAATATTAGTCCAAATAATTTGTCTGTTAATAACCAAATAGAAAATGATATTAATTTTCCATTAATTTTTTTTATTTTTATAATAACTATATTAATTTGTCTTGGTGGATATAGTATATGGAATATCTATTTTAATTCAAACTCAAACACAAAAGTTAATTCTTATAATAACGATGATGATTAAATTAACAAAATGTAAAACTAAAATCTGGATATAAATCCTTTATTTTAGGAATAACGATACCAAGTGCACCTAGTATAATATAATTAATCATATATTTATATTCTTCTTTTTCACAATTAAGTAATGTATTTAATTGATTTAGCAAATATTTTTGAATATTTTCTAAATTTTCATTTTCTAATATAGAGTCTGATTTATTAAATAGTTCTTCTGTTGAAATGTTTTCTCTTTGTTCATTACTAAAGTTTTGAAACCAAAAATCTCTTAGTTCATAGTTAAACTTTATTAATTTGCTTTTAGTTAAATTCAAAAAATCTAAATAATCAATAAAAATAGAAATCTTGGAGAAATTTTGAAAAACATCAAGAGCCAAGTTTTCAACAGATTTATTATTTTTAACAAGTTCTAAATCTATTAGTTCAATTGAATCAAATAAAAATAATGGTAATGGTTCAGTTGATATTGGATGAACTGATATATTATAACTTTTAAGATATTTTAATGATTCCCTTTCAAAACATCTAACAACTTGTTTAGTATCATGATAAACGATAAGTTCATGATAATTTTCTAAAGGATACATTAATTTTCTTTTCCCATTTTCTTCAATCCAAAAAATATTCATACTAATAGGATCTCTGTCTTCATTACAAAGAATTAAATATTCATCTGGGTTTAAATATCGATCTTGATATGTAGATGTTAGTATTGGCGTTAGTAGTGTTGATGTTAGTTTGGGTTGGTCGATTTGATTAACCTGATCAACAGAATGATTTTTAACAAGTTCATCAATTTGATTTTTATGTTTATTGTAAGCTTTTAAAATTAAATTATATGTGGTACCATTTGTTTTAATTTCTTTCAAAGTCCTTGGATTAATATTCGGATTTAACTTCCATTTAACTAGTTCATCGACAGTTAGTGGTAATTTACTAATATGACTTTTCATTAATATAGTAAATTATTTATAATAAATAAAATAAATATCAAATTTTACATAGGCTTTAAAAAAGTTGAATTATTAATATTTTGAACCATAATCAATTAACCATTAATAATAATTACAATGTCAACCCAAGTTAATTCTGATAATCAACACACAGAAACTTCAAGTCTTAAACATGGGCAATTTAAAGTTCAATGCTATAATGAAGATAATGTTCTTCAAGATTACATTGTTAACCCTCTAACACAAGAAGAACTAGCAGATGGCTGGAATCTTGTTCTTCCCCGAGAAAAAAAGGATTCAACAATTCATCATTTTAGTGTTTATCTTTCACAACTTCCTCCTCATCTCTGGTCATTTCTTAAAATAGTATATGATCAAACCGGAAATGAACATTATGGTACAATCCGTGATAATATTTACCATTATAGTATTAAATCATCAAAATATGATGATGATATTAAAAAACTATATAAACTAGTTATGCAAGACTACCCATGTAAAGATGCGGTCTCAAAACTGCACACACATCTTGAACAACAACGTGTTAAAGGATGGGTTATGATCCGTGCTAAGAAATATCTAAGTTCTTAAATTATTTTTCATTTAATTATTTATGTTTTATATTTAAATAATCTAAAAATAAGAATAGTTGGAAAAGATTTTATGACTTTAATCCAAATTATTCTATGTCAAATCATCATTGGTCTTACACATATAGAATTAAATATACAATCTAAAAGTAGTTGATATATTTAGTTTTTCATTTAATAAAAAAAAATTGAAATTTTAAAGGTTTACTGGTTTCTAAATAAAAAAAATCTTAATGGCAAATATGACTACTAAAAAATCATATAAATCTACTCATACCGAAACTGTTGCCTTTGTAGATGGCCGCCAGACAAACAGTTTCACCTCTTTCACTTC
>JACCEE012337625.1_pt1 | contig 13843 bp, 14 predicted proteins | sample 7449931 | NCBI WGS metagenome assembly JACCEE01 (sample SAMN15323457, study PRJNA562643) | freshwater metagenome | isolation source: river surface water | place: USA:Blue River Watershed | collected 2017-08-19 | reverse complement strand
AGCTTATTTTCCTGAAATCAACCGAAAAATAGTTATTAATACTATTCCTGCCAATCCTGGACGCACATTATTCGGTGAAGTGGCAGTTGAGTTTTATGAATAAAGTTTTATAAGTGCTTGAAAAATAAATTATTTTCACAGTTACGTTAGCTGCGATTTCACCACACTTAGTAAGGCACTAATCATCAATTGCGCGGTTTTAGCTCCGGCATCTATATAGTTTTTACTGCGCTCTCCCAAAAAAGAAGCGCGTCCTTTAGTTGCCAACATGTATTTTGTCGATTCCATTCCGGCAATGGCAATATGCTCAAGTGCCGCTAATACGTCGCCTACAGCCTCATAGTTGTTAGCTGATGTTTGTAATTGAACCGCCACCGGAACTAGTACATCCAGCATGGTTTTTTCCCCAACATCGGATTTACCGCGTTGCTTCATCGCCTCAATGCCACGCATAAAAACTTCAGCAAATGTTACTAAGTTTAATGGCTGTTCACTAGCCGATTTACTCATGCTGATAAATAATGTGCCGTACAAAGACCCAGACGCTCCACCGACGCTAGACATTAACGTCATGCCAATTTTTTGAAATGCCGTCGCCCACTCCAATCCGTTCCACGCCTCGTTTTGCGCCATCAAAGCGCGTAATCCGCGTTGCAAATTGATAACGTGGTCGCCGTCACCAATGGCTTGGTCTAACGCAGTAATTTCGTCAGCATTATCAGCAATGATTTGGCGAATTGTGGTAATTATTTCGGGTAATATAGCCGGAGTTAACATAATTATCTCTCAATTAAATTAGAATTTAATGCTTGCACAATAGTGGCAAATTCTTCTTGTTTTGGGCGATATAAAAAAAAACCTAATAGCGCAAGCCCAGTAAATAAATATAAAGTATTAAAATCATCGCCTAAAATAAACATCACAAAACCTAATGTGCCAATACTTTCCATTATTGCTTGTGAAATAATCACACTGATTAAATAACGTTGATAAGCGGATTTATTTCCCGGCATGGTTTGATTCAGGCGAATACAGATATGGCGAATTAAACGGGTTAATGGAAAGGTAATAATAGCTATAGCATAAAAAATGCTTCTAATGATAATTCGTTGTTGATCTGGCATTGCCTGTTGTAAATCATTAGCCATACTATGACACAGTACAATATAAATGATTTGCATAGTAATAAACACGGCTATGATTAACCACACAAGAGTAAAACGAGTTGGCGAAGAATTGGATTTTATCGAGGTTAACATGTTAAGTTTTATGTCTATAAGTATTTGTTTTTATAGGATTTCATCAGCACTTTAAATACTAAAAAATCATAAAAGCTGTGCATAATAATAGGAATTAGCAAATTTCTATTACCAAGATAATCTAATGCCGCGCCTAAATACAAACTAATTAATGTTGCCAAAATAGCATATAATGGCGTAACCGCATGAACCAAGCCAAATAATACACTACTGACTATTAAAGCGGTAGATATTTCCCAACTGCGTTCCAGCCAAGGTTGTAACAGCCCACGAAATAGCGTTTCTTCAGAAATTCCGGCAATAGCAGCCAAGATTAATAGGTCTGTCCAATGACGTTGGTATAATTGCGGACATAAAGTTTCGAGCAAGAGCTGTTTAATATTGTGTAATGCTTGAAACTTAAGTTGTTCAGTGATTAAAAACAATAGAAATAATGGCAATGTTCCGAGTATGCCAAATAAAATAGCGATTTCTGAAAAATATAAATCCGCAAATGGATTAATATCAACAAGCCAGCCTAATACACAGGCAATTACAATTAATCCAGCTTCAAAATAACAAGCGGTTTTAAAAAACTTGTCATCGGTATTAAAATCGGTTCGCATAATTTATACCATAATAAGATAAGTTTTAACTAAAATTCGCTACAATAAACGCTTTACCCTTAACAAGAGAGCCATTAATGGAATGTTTTATTTATAAAAGCCTAAAAAAAGACGGGCTGTATTTGTATTTAGATAAAAAAGATGATTTTTCTGCTTTACCGGCGACTTTATTACACAGTACCGGAACATTAGCGTTTGTGATGGCATTGGAATTAACGCCTGAGCGTAAATTAGCCCGTGAAGACAGTCAAAAAGTGCTGACTCGTCTAAAAGAACAAGGTTTTTTTATACAAATGCCTCCGCAATCTCAATCATTGGCTTAACCTGTTGTTTTAATAAGTCAAAAAGGTCGAGACCAAGGCAATGGTTCGACCTTTTTATTTTTTAAAACAAGGAGTTATAATGTATTTACGGCATTAAGTTCAGCAAAAGCCTGCTCTAAACGAGTGACCATACTCACTTGTGCCGCGCGTACCCACACGCGAGGATCATAGTATTTTTTATTTGGACTGTCTTCACCAGTTGGATTGCCGATTTGACCTTGCAAGAAGCCTTCATTTTTCAGATAAAATTCTCGGATACCGTTCCAGTAAGCCCATTGGGTATCGGTGTCGATGTTCATTTTAACCACACCATAGCTGATAGACTCTGCGATTTCTTCTGCGGTTGAACCTGAACCACCGTGGAATACGAAGTCTAAGCTGTTCGCTGGTACGCCGAATTTTTCTGCAACGTGAGTTTGTGAATCACGCAGAATAGTAGGGGTCAATTTTACGTTACCCGGTTTGTAAACGCCGTGTACGTTACCGAAAGAGGCAGCAATCGTGAAACGTGAGCTGATTTTGCTCAAATGTTCATAAGCATAAGCCACGTCTTCTGGTTGTGTGTATAACGCTGAATGATCCATTTCGCTGTTGTCTACGCCGTCTTCTTCGCCGCCGGTGCAGCCTAATTCAATTTCTAACGTCATGTTCATTTTGGACATGCGTTCTAAATACTGCGCACAGATGTCGATATTTTCCGCCAAGCTTTCTTCAGATAAATCCAGCATGTGTGAGCTGAATAAAGGTTTGCCAGTCGCTGCGAAGTGTTTTTCACCCGCTTCTAATAAACCATCTACCCAAGGTAATAATTTTTTTGCCGCGTGGTCAGTGTGCAAAATAACGGGAACACCATACTGTTCAGCTAACAAGTGAACGTGCTGTGCGCCGGAAATCGCGCCTAAAATATTCGTTTGTTGCCCTTCCAGTTTTAGGCCTTTACCCGCCACAAATTGTGCGCCGCCATTAGAAAACTGAATAATCACCGCAGACTTTGCTTTTGCAGCGGCTTCTAATACCGCGTTAATGGAGTCGGTGCTGATGACATTTACCCCCGGCAACGCAAAGTTACCTTCTTTACAAATTGCAAAGATTTTTTGTACATCATCACCAGTAACAACACCAGGTTTTACTACGTCTAAAATTTTTTGTGCCATATCGATTTAAAATCCTATTTTGAGAATAATTAACTTAAAATCAAAGACCTGTCAGATTTTAAAAACCTGACAGGTCTGCTTAAGCTTAAAATAACCGACTTTTTACGCTTCTAACGCTGTTAATCGTGCTGCCAGTAAGTCTTCTAAAGCAACCAATGCTTTCGCGAAACCATCAATACCTTCGGCTAATTTATCAGTTGCCATCCGGTTTGCAGCGTGCATACTGTCGAATGTTGCTTTATCCATAGATAATTGCGTAATTTCCAGTGTTGCGGCTTTAGCGGCATCTAGTTTACGAGGTAATTCGGCTTCAGTTGCTTGCAACTCGGCTAATAACGACGGCGCAATCGTTAACAAATCGCTGCCTGCAAGTTCTGTAATTTCACCAACATTACGGAAACTTGCCCCCATCACTTCAGTTTTATAACCGAATTTTTTGTAATAGTTGTAAATTTCAGTTACTGATAACACGCCGGGGTCTTCTGCGGGGGCGTAGGCATCACGGCCGGTATCTTTTTTGTACCAATCCAAAATACGACCAACAAAAGGTGAAATTAAGGTAATGCCATTTTCAGCACAGGCAATCGCTTGGTGCAAACCAAACAATAAAGTCAGGTTACAGTGGATACCTTCTTTTTCCAAAACGGCTGCCGCTTGAATTCCTTCCCATGTTGCAGCAATTTTAATCAACACGCGCTCTTTAGAAACACCAGCTGCTTCATATTGTGCAATTAAGTCACGACCTTTAGCAATTGTGGCTTCGGTATCAAAAGAAAGTCGAGCATCTACTTCGGTAGAGACTCGTCCTGGGATAATTTCGAGAATTTTTAAACCAAAGGAAACCGCTAAACGTTCAAACGCTAAAGACACAACTTGTGCTGCATCCGCCGCCGCGCCTAAGGTAGCTCTAGCTCCTTTCAGAGTATCATCTACGATACCTTGGTATTGTGGCATTTGAGCAGCGGCAGTAATTAAAGAAGGATTGGTTGTTGCATCGCGCGGGGTAAATTTTTCAATTGCTTGAATGTCACCTGTATCCGCTACTACAACAGTCATTTCCTTCAGTTGTTCGAGTAAATTTTTTGCCATAAAGAGTACCTTTTATTATTAAATTTAAAAAACCGCATTTAACTTGAAATCTTACCAAGATAAAAAATAACCTGTCGTTTAAAGCAGGCGAGGAAGACTAGCCGTCGAAGCAATTTTTAATGTTTATACTGAAACGTTTTTAGAGGAGAGATAAGTCAACACCAAAGAATTGTTCGATTTTTGCTAGATTCCGAAAAAACGAACCTTTATATTGCCATAAATTTATGTGTAAGCAATTTTCTGGTATAAACCTTGTTGCTTTAAAATAACAAAAACAGTAAAGAACAAGGTTTATTAGTCCAACGATTAACATCTGAGTTAATCGTTAAAATTAACCACGGTTACGCAAATATTTTTCAACACCAGTAACAGCAGCTTCTTTCTCAGAGGCTTCTTTTTTAGCTAAATAGCGAGCAACACCTGTGGGTGCAGTTTTGTTTTTTTCTTGCAAATATCTTTCAACGCCTGTTAAACCGCTATTCGTATCTGAAGCGTAAACCGCGTCGGAAGTGCTTTGTTTTGCTTTGCATTTTTTAGGTTTTTGGCTTAAGAAAAAACCACCTGCAATAGCTAATACGGCTAATCCTAGCAAATAAGTTTGTGAGGAGCTTTTTTCAGCACTCTTTTCTGAGCTTGTCGCTGCATTTTCTTCAGATGCTGAAGCCGCAGTAGCTGATTCTTTTGACGCGCCAGCGTCAGCAGAATCAGAATAAATCACAGTTGGTTGAAAATCTGCGGCCGGATATTGTTCTTCAGCTGCCACCACAGAACTAGCCAATAGCAATGCAGCAAACAGGCTTTTCGTCAAAATTTTTTTGTTCACGTTGTTCCCCTAAGGTCTTAAAAAGTAGAGCAAAAACTCCCCATTTGCAAATACAGAACAGGGAGTTTTTATTACCAAAATAGCAATAGAACTCCTATGCGCTATTCATATTTTCTGAGTTAAAGCACTGCTTCCACGTTTTTGACAACGTTTTCGACAGTAAAACCAAAGTGCTTCATTAACACACCGCCGGGAGCAGACTCACCAAAAGTATCAATACCAACAACAGCACCTTCCAAACCTACATATTTACGCCAGAAATCAGTAATCCCAGCTTCAATCGCAACACGTTTTACCCCAGGCGTTAATACGCTGTCTTTATAAGCTTGCTCTTGACGGTCGAAAACATTAGTTGACGGCATAGAAACAACTCGAACTTGAATACCTTTCTCGGCTAATGCAGCTTGCGATTTTAACGCTAAATCCACTTCTGAACCCGTTGCAATCAAAATAACACTGGCATCACCTTGCGCTTCAGAGATGACATATCCACCATTGCGGATAGCAGCGATTTGTTCGTCAGTACGTTTTATGAAAGGCAATCCTTGACGGCTTAATACTAAGCTAGTAGGACCTGTCATACGCTCTACCGCAGAAACCCAAGCAACTGCTGTTTCTGTGGTATCGGCTGGCCGCCATACATCCATATTTGGGATATAGCGCATGGCAGAAGTGTTTTCAATCGGTTGATGCGTTGGACCATCTTCCCCTTGCCCGATAGAATCATGGGTTAACACCGCAATAGTGCGAATTTTCATCAACGCAGCCATGCGTAGCGCACTTTTTGCGTAATCAGAGAACATGTGGAATGTGCCACCGTAAGGCAGCAAGCCACCATGTAGTGCCATGCCATTCATAATTGCAAACATGCCAAACTCACGCACACCGTAAGAAATGTAATTTCCCATTTCTTTACCGCTTACATGTTTAAAGCTACTGCAACTGGTTAAATTAGAACCTGTTAAATCCGCAGAACCACCTAAGAATTCAGGTAATGTGGGAGCTAATCCACCGATAACTTTTTGTGATGACTGACGCGAGGCTAAGTTTTCTGCTTTAGCATTGGTTTCGGCAATCAGTGTATCTGTTGCTGTTTTCCAATTAGCGGGTAATTCACCCGCCATGCGCCGCTTAAATTCTGCTGCCAACTCTGGAAATTCCGCTGCATAAGCAGCGAATTTTGCATCCCACTCGGCTTCTGCCTTAGCTCCTTTCGCTTTGGCATCCCAACCTGCATAAACTTCGGCGGGAATTACAAAAGGCTCATGTTCCCAACCTAATTCTTTACGAGTTAACGCAACTTCTTCAAGTCCTAATGCTGCACCATGGCAATCATGGCTACCACTTTTATTGGGTGAGCCAAAACCAATAATCGTTTTGCAACAAATCAAACTAGGTCTTTCAGTTTCTTTTTTTGCTAACTCAATCGCGGCATTAATTGCCTCAGAGTCGTGACCATCTACGGATAACACATGCCAGCCATAAGCTTCAAAACGTCTGACCGTATCATCGGTGTACCAACCGTCGATATGTCCATCAATAGAGATGTTATTATCATCCCAGAAAGCGATTAAATTGCCTAAACCCCAAGTTCCTGCTAATGCACAGGCTTCGTGGGAAATCCCTTCCATTAAACAGCCATCACCCATAAACACATAGGTATAGTGATCAACGATTTTATGTCCGGGCCGGTTAAATTGATTCGCTAACAACTTTTCTGCCATTGCAAAACCAACGCCATTGGTAATGCCTTGACCTAAAGGTCCCGTTGTTGTTTCAACTCCAGGTGCGTAACCGTACTCAGGATGTCCAGGACATTTTGAATGAAGTTGACGGAAAGATTTTAATTCATCAATAGGTAAATCATAGCCGCTCAAATGCAATAATGAGTAAATCAGCATTGAACCGTGGCCATTGGAGAGAACAAAACGATCTCGGTCTGACCATTTTGGATTGGACGGATTGTGGCGAAGATGATTGTTCCACAAAACCTCGGCAATATCGGCCATTCCCATTGGCGCGCCTGGGTGTCCAGAATTTGCTTTCTGCACCGCATCCATGCTCAAAGCTCTTATGGCATTCGCTAATGTTCTGCGCGAAGTCATATATTTCTCCTTTATTAGTTATTTAGTAAGTTATTTAAAGGGTGACTTATATCAGCGTGTTGACTGTATCACGTTATTTTTTTGCTTAAGTGCAAGCACAAATAAACGAGTGATAATGATATTACCACTCGTTAGCTGGTAGCGTTATTCCAAATTAGCGTGTCTTGCTCGCATTTCTTCTTCAGCGATGCCTTTTTCATGAATAACATGAGAAATCATAGCTTCTAAAAAAACCAACGTTGACAACTCAAACACAGTTCCCATTGGCATACCTTTTACTTTGCTATAACTTTCCGAGCTTCCAACTTGGAAAACACAGTCCGCTAAATCGCCAATAGTTGAGTTATCTTTTGCTGAAATTAAAACAATATCAGCACCGACTTCTTTCGCCTTTTTAGTAAATGCCAACAATTGTTCAGTCTCTCCAGAGCCTGAAATTACTATTAACAAATCACCGCGTTTAATACTTGGTGTTACAATTTCGCCTACGAAACTTACATCGTAGCCGCTGTGCATAAGTCGCATGGCAAAAAAACTGCCTACTAATTTTGAGCGTCCCGCACCTGAGACAAACACTCGTGCTGCCCCATCCAGCATCTTAACTAACTTTTCATCATAAGAATCATCAGTTGCTTCTAAAACGCTGGTAATTTTGTCTAAAATAAGTCGCTGATGCATGGGATTACCTTTTCATGCCGCGTCAACCAAATCACGAATTTCTTTCGCTGCCGTTGCTGGGCAAGCAGCACCATAAATTGCAGCACCGACAACGATAATGTTTGCGCCTGAAGCAACCACTTGTTTTACAGTGGATTGTTTAATGCCGCCTGCAACAGAGATTCTCATATTTAGCCCTAAGCTTGCGATGTCTTGCAAATCGCTGAACGGGGTTTGACCTGCTGCTTGTGCATCAAGACCTGTATGAATACCAATAATTTGCGCACCTAATTTAGCAGATTCGCGTGCGCATTCTACTTTGTTGGGGACATTGATTAAGTCAATTTGAGCTTCTGCATTGTGCGCTTTTGCTGCTTTAAGAACACCTGCGATCGTTGCTAAACCGGATACTCCCAACACCGTACAAATGTCAGCACCTGCGGCGTAAAAAGGCGTTGCTTCGTATTCGCCTGCGTCCATTGTTTTTAAGTCAACTAACAAAAGGTGACTTGGAAATTTTTCTCTTAATGCTCTAACAAGCTTAACGCCATTGTGTTTAATACAGGGGGTTCCGATTTCAAAAATATCGACATAAGGTGCTACTTTAGCGGCTAATGCAATAGTTGCGTCGAAATCTAATGAATCTAATGCCATTTGTATTAATGGTTTTGCCATGATATGTGCTCCGATTGGTTATATTTATTGGTTGTATTAATGGGGTACCTAAGTTATAAGTTTCATAAAGCTAAAAATGACTTAATGAACCTTTAAACGCTTTAAGGTAAACAACCGAGGTGACTTAACAAAACAGTCACAACAGTCTGGGTATTTACTTAAACACGCTCATATAGCACTGCTAACTTTCAATGCTCTGCACAATCGCTAATTGTACGGGTAAAATGTACTACAGTCTCTCAAAAGTGTTTATGCGGGGGTAACTGTAAAGTAGAAAGGGCATGGCTGTCAATGCCCTTTCTTAAGTCATCAATTCATTGTCTGTTCATTTTAAATTCTTTTCAAAATTACAGCGACTAAAAAGTAAACTAATGGCTTATTTACAGGGTTTAATTCATACTATTTAGTCAACTGACAGCGGCATTTTAAGGGCAGTGACGCACAAATTGTTAGCCTTGTCAGCCTGTCTTTTAACGATACACCAAAGTTACGACCACATTTTTAAGGTATTTTACTGATGCAAAACTTTACCCATATTCGCGCTCTTATTATCGACATGGATGGCGTGTTATGGCACGGCGAGCAGCCGTTGCCCGGTCTAGTCGCGTTTTTTCAACTGTTACGCGAAAAACAGCTTCGTTTTATTTTAGCCACTAATAATGCAGGCATGACTCAAGATGAGTATGTCGTCAAACTTGCACGCATGGGGGTTACGGTTGCTCCAGATGAAATTTTAACCTCAAGTATGGCAACGGCTTTATATCTTGCACAAAATCATGAACCTGCAACAACACGAGTGTTTGTTATTGGCGCAGAAGGGGCGCGACAACCGTTGCTCGAAAAAGGTTTTACCCTTACAGGTCTTTACGAAATCAACACTCCACAGACCCCTAATGCGGGGGCGGATATTGTGGTGTGTGGATTAGATAAACAACTTTCTTGGGATAAATTAGCCACCGCAACCCTGAATATTCGTGCTGGGGCGCAGTTTGTTGGCACTAATGCAGATGTTACACTGCCAACAGAACGCGGCATTACGCAAGGGAATGGGGCAATTTTAGCCGCTCTTCAAGCGGCAACTGAGGTTGCGCCTATCATCATAGGCAAACCAGAACCTATCATGTATCAACAAGCCATCACTCTGTTAGGCGTTAATGCTGATGAAGTGGTAGCCATCGGCGATAGACTGAATACCGATATTTTGGGGGCAGTCAATGCCAAAATTCGTAGTTTACTCGTCTTAACTGGCATTTCCACTGTAGCGGAACTTGATACCCTTGATTACCGCCCAACTTGGATTATGGCGGATATTCAAGAGGTTACTGAACAGCTTAAAAAACTTTAAATAATTCCAAATGCTATGAAAAAATTCCTTAATCACGTTGACTCCTTGCTTGACGAAAGTTTAGCCGGTTTTGCAAAAGCTCACGCAGACATTATCAGCTTAAATTGCCAACCACATTTTATCCAACGTTTAACCCCAACTCGTATCAATAAGGTTGCACTGATTTCAGGCGGCGGCTCTGGACACGAGCCTTTGCACAGTGGCTTTGTAGGGCAGGGGATGCTGGATGCGGCATGTCCGGGGCAAATATTTACTTCCCCTACGCCGGATCAAATGTTAGCTGCTGCTCAGGCGGTAGAAAACGGTGGTGGCGTGTTGTTTATCGTTAAAAACTATGCCGGTGATGTTATGAATTTTGAAATGGCGGCGGAAATGCTCGATTGTGCTAATGCCACCGTGTTAGTAAATGACGATATTTCGTTGCCAAAAAATCATAGTATTGGTCGGCGCGGCGTTGCTGGAACAACCATTGTAGAAAAAATACTTGGTGCGGCCGCCGAACAGGGGGCGAATCTAGCCGAATGTAAAGCGTTAGGCGACAAAGTGGTCGCTTCTACCGCCTCCATCGGTGTTGCCTTAGCCAGTTGTACTGTTCCGGCTTTAGGTAAACCTACTTTTGTATTGGCGGCTGATGAAATCGAAATGGGGGTCGGTATTCATGGCGAACATGGTCGAGAAACTGTTAAATTAAGTTCTGCAACCGAGATGATAACGCCATTGATTGCGGCTATTGTGTCTGAATTAAAACCGCAACCCATGCAGCCGATACTGCTGCATATTAACGGTTTTGGCGCAACGCCGTTGCTAGAGCTGTATTTAATTTACGACATTGCCGCGCGTTTATTGCAACAACACGGTGTGATAGTTGCCCGTTCATTAGTGGGGAACTATACCACATCACTTGATATGGCAGGCTGCTCAATCACCGTTAGTTTAGTCGATGAGCAGCTTCTTCTGTTATGGGACGCACCGGTACATACTGCAAGCTTGCGCTGGGGCTGCTGATTATTGGCAGCCAAACGGAGCGGCAGCGCCAGCCTCGCTGACATAAATATCCTTTTCATCAGCTTTGACTATTTTGCCATTGCTAGATACTTCGCTGCTGCGGGTTGCAGGTCTAAAGCAAGCGGGTGCAGCAGTGGCGGCAGGCGGCTTTTTAACCGCTAAAGCCAACGCTTCAGAACGGTCAGTCTTGGCTAACACAAATACGCCATCTTTACGCCAAGTCACCTCGTAACTTCCCGGGGATACTTGCACAATCTGCTTGTCGAGTAGGGTTAAGCTATCAGGAGAATAAAAAGCCACTGTAACTTTATGGCAATCAGCACGATACGCATGGGCAATAAGCTGGCCGTCCGGTGAAGGGATTACCGTTGGCTGTAAAAACACTCTCAACTCAGGCGAAAAAAATTTATCCAAGCTATCTTCGACGCACTCATCTTCCGGTAGTGGCAAGATACTGGCAATTAAAGTGGCGTGACCTTGTAAATCGATTTTATGCAGTTGCTTGGCGGCGGTCATCGCGACATAAGACTCGGCTAATAAATATCCGGCCTTTTTCATATAATACAAAGATTCCAATTGGTTAGGTAAGCGAGTGGCGATAGCGCGTCTTTTTCTACCATCGGGTTTAACCAAAAATAACTGATAGGAAAAATGACGTTTTTCGGTCGCTCCCATCAGTGGCTCAAGACTTTGACGCTGTTCAAAAAAAGTAGTTCCTATTGCAAGCTCTGAATTATCGTCTGCCCACACCGCATGTGTATCATAACTGACCGGCTCCCAGCGATAAGACGTTAAGCTGCACGCGCCAAGTAAAGTGGTGATGAGTATTAAAAAATATCGAATCATAATATTTTAGGTATTTAAAGTTAAAAGTGAGTTCTTACAGACAACCTGCGAAAAATTATTACCAGCAATTTACGATAAAACATAATTGCCAAAGGACACAATCTGTGTACTACATCATCAAATCAACAAAAAAGTGCTTATAAAGACTTTATTGGGTCTATTTCATATCTGCGCTTTATGATACATTTGTAAACAGCACATAAGGGGCATTGCTTTGGTAAAAAACAATACACAGGCGCAGACATGAGCAATTCAAGGTTCAGAGCTATTCCAAAATCAGTCACCTTCAAAATTCCTTTCAAGTTGGAAGAAGCCCGTTTATTAGATTGGTTGGTTAATCTTTCCCATGAAGGCAGCAAAGAGGCTTGTTTATTCACTTTACATTTAACCCAAGCGTTAAACCAAAATACTGACCTTAGCTCTAAAACACGTCTTAGTTTTTTAAAACTAATCAATCAATATTTAAAATCCTATATTGTACATTTAGACCACCCCTGCTGGGACGCAGGCTTTCCATTAGCCGTGCAAGAAAGAGGGTATGCTGAAATAATAACTTGGAATTATTTAAGTTTAGGTCAAGGTTTCTTTATTGGCGCAACGCAGGCTAATAAAAAAGACGACGAATTGTTCGCATTATCCATGTCGCTGCATTGTTTAGGACAGGCACAACTGCACATCGCCGCTGTTTACTCCACAGCCGACCAAGGTTTTTGGGCATTGGCGTATCAGAATTTTATTTTTGCAGAAAAAAGAAAACTCCTAAATAATGAAACCAGCAGCGATGATTTTGAAAATCTCAGCGTTAATACATTATTTGTGCGATTATTGGCTTTTCAAGCGTGTGACACTAATCAGTTTCGCCCACGCGACATGCGTACTATTTTCAACTTCTTAACCAAAGTATGTACTAACCTGCCTATTTATACCCTGTTCAACGGTGAAAAAGACCTTTTTTTGTTTGACACCAACACCGACATCCCGCCAATACATGTCAAAAAACAGACCGAATTTGCTAACGAATCCACACGATATTTTTCGCCAATTGCCGTTGCACATAACATCAATACGTTACTAAAAACTGGCGATTTGTGGTCTGGGACAGCAAAGTCCATTAATAACACTTTATTTCGTCGCGTCATAAAAACTTTAGAACAAAAACAAAAACGAGTTTATACACGAAAAAGTGAAAGTCGTTTATTACTAGGGGTCATTGGCTTTGAAGATATTTTAGGATTTCTTTACCGAGTGACGAAAAAATTTAACGATTCCGCCGCTATTGTAGCAAACTCTAGCATTGCACCCGCATCAAAAAACTTGCAGATACCAGACGAAAGTACAAAAGAACAACAAGCCAGCAGTCACATTTGGGCAGATCAGCATAAAAATGCCAATCTCGCTAATAAAAAAATCTCTTTAAAAAAATTAACCGTTTTTGATAGCAGTGCTAATGGCTACTCTTTACACTGGAATCAGTCCGATGTAAAAGCTAAAGTGGGGGATATTTTTGGCATTATTTCAGACGATAAAAAACGCTTAGAAATTGCTTTTATCCGCCGCATTGCAATGAGTGATGACCATGAGTTTAGATTTGGCACTGAGGTGGTTGGATTTGAATCCGAACTGGTTTATGCCCATCTTATCAGTGATAAACAACACGGTAATTGGGCTATTTTTTTACCAGGAATTGCGCTGCTTAATAAACCCGACACGCTTATTTATGCAATTGGGCAGTTTAAGGTAGGTGATGGGGTGTTTATTTACAGTACGGAAGGAAAAAAACTTGCGGTGTTAGTCAGTGAACTGCATTCAACCGCAGTTATTTCTCATGCTGAATTGGTTTATTCTCCCAGCAAGAAAAGCTAAATTTAGTCAGATTTACATACATTAACGTTGCATGACGGGAATGGTGTCATCAAAAAAACCTTACGCCTGCCGGATTCAAAAGCAGTACCACATT
>JACCEE012770712.1_pt1 | contig 13845 bp, 15 predicted proteins | sample 7449931 | NCBI WGS metagenome assembly JACCEE01 (sample SAMN15323457, study PRJNA562643) | freshwater metagenome | isolation source: river surface water | place: USA:Blue River Watershed | collected 2017-08-19 | reverse complement strand
TCCTGTAAGCGGATTTATGCGGACTTCTAACAATAATCGCAGTTCTGATAACAAATCTCGGTTTGATCGGCTAAACAAGTCGCGCAATAATAACAATTAAATATTTTTTTATAGTATTTTAGATGTAATATAAAAATTTATAAAGCTTTATATATTAAAAAAAATTGATCTCCCTATAGGTCGACTACTTTTTTTATTAGAATACATAGCAAAGCTATGTATTCTTACAAAAAAAATTGAAAATTTAATAATACTGATTATGCATATAGTTTATTTAGTAATAATTATTCCGAAATGTTTTCGACTACTTATGGTAACTTTAATACCCCTCTCATTACTCCTATTGGTATGATTACTGGTATGAGTAGTGATGGAAGGTTCGTTATGCGATCCAATCCTATTATTAATATGAATGATTTTTGTCGCCCCCGTTATGATGCTCCTAAATATGAAACTCGTTCTATTGGTGATGTGATGGATTCTGCTGAAAAAGTCCGCGAACAGGCTTATGAACATAATAAATCTATTAGTAAAGAAATTCAGTTGAATGAACTGAAAGCTCAAAATGCTATGCGTGAAGAAAATGAGAAGAAGCTGGCATTTGAACGGGCAAAGCGTGATGCAGCTGAGAAGGCTCTGGCTGAAGAACGTGAAAAGAAACTTGTAGAAGAACGTGCAAAGCGTGAAGCTGCTGAACAAGCTCTTGCTCAAAAACTTGCCGAAGAAAAGAAAGTACATACGCTTACAGCAAAGAGTCTTAGCGAGTATGATAAGCTTATGCGTAAGCTTGCTATGAAAAATCTGTCTCTCAGCTCTAATACTTCTACTGTTAGTTCAAATAAATCTAGTAAAATTAGTAGTGTAAAGAGTTCTGGAATGTCAACTGTATCTTCGGCAACAAGTGTTTCTAAAATGTCCTCTATAGAATCGGTTATTTCTGACTTTGATGGTTTTAATGAAGATGATGAAACAGAAATTACATTTTCTGATTCTGCTTCTAATACTGGTAGTAGCAGTGATAGTGGATCTGAATCTGAAGATGATTCCGACACGGAAACATCTGCTTCTAGTAATACAATTATTCATAAAACTATTGATCCCAATCAAAAGTCTCGCTTTTCTAATTGTACTCGTTGTGCAAAGTGTTTTAATGGTGTATCTAGTGTGGGCTGTATTATTGTAGCTAAAACCAGTGACGATCATAAAATTATTCTTGGTAAGAATGTTGCTGAAAATGCTTATTGTGATTATTCACAAAAGCTAAAATCTAATGGTAAGCGTTGCGAGCTTCCTTCAGAACGTGCTGAAAAACTTATTAAGCGGTTAACTGATATTGATTATGATATTGATCAACACGATTTTATTGATATTCCGATTAAAGATAATCTTCATGTCCATCGTGTTTATATTATTGATTATAATAGTTTTAAAACAAAGGTTAAAATCAATGTTACTACAGAATATAATGATATTGCTTTGTTTTCAATGAATAATATTAATGACAATATGGGTTTGTATGAAAATAAACAAATTTATGATAGCAAGAATAATCTATGCAATATTAATAAGCGTATTCAAAAAATTCTTGAAATTTATAATAATTATTTTTGTTAATTTTTTAATTAAGTCTATATATTTTTTTATAAATAAACTTTAAATCTTAAATTTACTTTTAAGATAATTCATAATTTCTGTTTGATATGTTTGGTCGGTTTCAAAATCACGATCACAATCTATAATAACAACATTATTTAGATTACAAAGCCAATCTTCATGATATTTATGTAGCTTTTCAAGATATTCAAATGAAATATTCTTTTCTTCTTCACGTCCACGTTTTTTAATACGTTCGTATGCAGTTTTAGGATCACATTTCAGATAGATATATATTTCATTAAAATTATTATTAACATATTTTGTATAAAAATCATACCATAAATTATACATACTATGTTCAACCTCATCAAGAATTTTATCATCGTGTAACATCTTTTCAAAAACGTTACGATCTGTGCCAAGTGAACGATCTAAAAATACAATACCATCTGAACTACGAATAGCATCTTCTATTTTCATCATACGAGTAATATATGCAAGATTTTGAAATGTATAAGCCCAACGATTAGTATCTTTATAAAAAAGTCCTAAGATATTTTCACCTTGATCATTTTTAATATTTAGCCACATATCAACTGGTTCTGAAACAATAGTAGAGTTTTCAAATGTTTCCTTTAGAATTCGAGTAAATGTAGATTTACCAACACCGATATTACCCTCAATAGCTACTATTAATTTATTCATTTATTATTGTTTATTTATATAAGAATAATAGATTTATAACTATATTTTTCAAATTTTTATCTGATATATAATATATATAATGACAAATTTAAATATTAAGAGCTTTATTAAAATATTTGTTTTATTCATATTAATTGATATAATTTGGTTAAAATTTTTTGCTGGACCCAAATATACAAAAATGATTTTAAATATTCAAGGAGAACCAATGAAAACTAAAATGGGTCCTGCAGCATTAGTATATGTATTTATGACTGTATTATTAATGTTATTTGGTAGTCAATCAAATATAAGAAACTTTTTATTAGGATCTTTAACATATGGTGTTTATGACTTTACTAATCTTACAATATTTAATAAATTTGATACATTATATGCAGTATTAGATACATTATGGGGAGGTATATTATTTGCAATTGTTGGAAATATAAATAAGAAAATAAATTTTTAATTATTAATTAATTATTAATTATTTAATAATATATTTATGTTGATTTTTTAATATGTTTATCTAATTCTCTTTTTGTATAACTTTCCATTCTGAATAATTTATTATTATATCTTTGTAAGCCCATACCGTGTTGAAATACACCTTGATTTTTCTTTTCATAATCTGGTTTTTCTTCATTTTCTTTCTTCTTTACAACAGTTTTGGGAACTTCAAATCCGAGACTTTCTGGATTTATTAAGAAATCTTTTAACTTCCATTCTGGATTTTTATTTACTGCTTGTTCTTTGTAATCACGAAATGTTATACTACGTGTTTTCATATTAAAATCCCAATCTTCTACTTTGGTAAAAATAAATTCACCATAAAATGGTTTCATTACATTATATATTTCTTTATATGGAAGGTCTTCTGGAACCATTACACCTTTATATTTCTTTTCTTTATTAAGGTCCATTACATAAAATACACCAGATAAATAACCACCTATAACTTGAGCAAGAGTTGCATTAATTTTTTCATTAAATTTATTCTCAAATATATCTCTTGCTTCATCAATATCTAATAATGATCCAATCCAAAATATATCACCATTACCTAAAAAGAATGTTACACCTAATTCATCACGACCATCAATAATTTCACTTGTAAATAGACGAGTGTTATCTTGATATCTATAATTCTTTTCTTTTAATTCATATGTTGATGCCATAGTATCATTTGTTGGATGATATACATAATATACTGATGGTGACCAAGTTCTTTCTTTTTTACCATCTTTTGTTTTATATGTACTCATAGTTTCACCAATTGTAATATTTTCACCATGTCTAATTAATAAACCAATGTAGTTTTTATAGCCTGGTGTATATGAGTGAGCTGATGTTTCAAGACATAATCTGTTTAATGCTATGTAGTGATTATTTTCTTGTAAATTTTCAATATATTTTTCATCTGGAAGTTCTTCATGAGTACCAAATGACATTTCTACTGGCGCAAGAGCTTCTTCATAATATGGTTCACCAGTTGAAGCCCAAGTATTACAATATTCATTCATTCTCTTTGGAATAGATGCTCTTTGTGTATCATATTCACTAACGTGTATTGTTCTAATATCTAATTCTTCTGGTGTCTTCTTTGTTTTATAATGTTTGTTAATTAAATCAACTCCCATTTTAGCCCACATATTTACATTACCAGGATTACAACCCATATCAATAACTGCATTAAAATTTATTTTACCTGATTTTTTTAATTCATCTGAAAATTGTCTCATTTCTTCAATAATTGGATATAATGTATATGATATTGGTTCATATATACTTCTATAATCCCATAATTCTGTAGCAGAATTTACATAACCACATCCACTATCTTGACATAATTTCATTATATCAATTGAACAAATTTCAATAGCACAATCTATAATAATATCATTTGCTGTTAATTTATGATCTTTAGTAAATATTTGTTTATAATTATTTTCTTCAACACGAGTACTAACCATATTAACTTTTAAATCTTCATCAAGAGCTGCTTTAACTACATAAGTTAAAATACCCTTTATTTCATCTAAAGGTTTTAAATCAATTACTGTTACTTGTTCTTGTTTTATTTTATATATTTTTAAGATCATATATAATAAAGCTGGTCCAACTGCTCCAATACCCATTAAATATAAATGGCCTTTACCAAAATCACGTGACTGATACATCTTTTTTAATGCCTTTAATCTATCATTACGATCGATGATCTTTTCTAATTCCATAATATATTATTATGATAATAAAAAAAAATTTTTTTATATATATTATTAAATTAGGCTATAGGCCTATTAATATTATATAGTATATAGTATATAGTAGGAACAAATTTATTATATTCTATTTATACATAAAAATGCGTTTATATTATTTTTAATTTATTATTAATTATTTAATTTATTATTTTAAAGTTTATATTATATATATTATATAATGGGTAATTATCTTGGTATTTATAAAGAAGCTGTTGTAGTATTTAATCCAATTATTTCAAATAATATTTCTGGTACTGTTGTATTTAATCAAATGGAAGAACATGTACAAATTACTATCAATATTGAAATATTAAATAATTCTGTAAAAGATGGATTACATGGTTTTCATATTCATGAATCTGGAGATTTAAGAGAAGGATGTAATAGCTGTTGTGCACACTATAATCCAAATAAAACTTTACACGGAAATTTAAATGGTGGGCATTCTGGAGATCTTGGTAATATAGAAATTAAAAATGGTATATGTAAAACAACAATAAAATGTAAAAAATTTAGTGTAGATGAAATTATTGGTCGTAGTTTAATTATTCATGAAGATGCCGATGATTTAGGATTAACAAATCATAAAGATTCTAAAACTACTGGTAATAGTGGAAAAAGATTAGCTTGTGCTATTATCGGTATTGGTAAATGTTAAACTTATATTAAGTTTAACATTTTCCAATAGCCTGAGTGTCCATAATTTAAAATACATTGGTGTCTTAAATTAAGCACTACACGGTATTGGAAAATGTTAAACTTAACTTTAATTAACTTGATTAGTTGGTTGAGTCATTATAATATTATTTTCATCTAATCTATTCATTTCTATTTCTTCTTCTGGTATAATTAATATTGATTTATATACATCAATAATCATATCTTCGACATAATTTAATGTTCTATTTTGTAAATTATAAAATAAATTAAAAATATATCCTAACATATTATATTATAATATAATATATTAATTAGTTAATTAGTTAATTAGTTATTTAGTTAATTAGTTATTATTTTAAAACTTTGATTGTGTTATTTGTTTCCAAAATAATAATAATAAAGATATTGCTACTATAACTGTACCCGAACCAAAATATTTAGTATAACTCATTTGTGTATAACAATCTGTTATAATCAATCTTTCTGTAAATGCTAATGTTTCTGAATCTTCTTCATATTTGTTATATTTTTTATTATTCTTATTAATATCTTTTGTAATTTTTTCTTGACATCCAAATTGTGATCCCACTAACATTAAATTAATAATAATTAATGTAAATACTAAAATTAATAATTTTGATATTCTTTTACCTTTTAATTTTAAATACATTATATAAATAAGTAAAATCATTTTAAAAGTATCAGATGAATGATCAAAATAATCTCCAAATTTGGTTACCATATCATAACGTCTTGCCATTTTTCCATCAACACAATCAAAATAATAAGCCATAAACCATGATATAGATGATAAAAAGTATTTATCATAGTATAAAAAATATGAAGCAAATACACCAAATACTAAACTTACAGATGTTAAATGATTAGGTGTTAGATTATATTTATTAAATATTGGTAATAGAGTATCTATATGTTTATATAATTGTACATCAATTGGGTTATCTAAAAAATCTGGAATTTTATTAACCATTATATATTATTTATACACAAAATATATTTAATAAAAGGGATATTTTTTAACCACTCCTTGAGGTCCAGAAAGTAATAACATATTTGGGTTTATATATATTTTATCATATCCATTTTTAATCATATTTTCATGAAAAATTATATGTTCGCATTTATATACATTATTTGATGGAGTATAATCAATATCTTTATCTAATATTTCCATTTTATAAAAAGACATTCCTGCAAATCCTGATTTTACCTTCTTAATCGAATCACCTACTTTAAATTTATTTACTTGATAAAACATTGGTAAATAATCTAATTTCCTTTTTTCTGTATCTATATTATCATCTTTATAAGCTAAATAATCATAATATATTGGATTACCTAATGATAATGTAATACCATTTAATCCATTTGCACTTATTGCATCCCAATCTTTATAATGTGAAAATGTATGTGCTATTCCATCTATACTTATTGGTCCACCTAGATCTAAATCTATTATACAAAAACAATCAAAATCATTATATTTCTTTATTTTTTTTAATACTTTATTTCTATAAAATACCATTTTTTCCATTCTATTGCTTGAAAAAATTCCATGTTCAGATGCTCCTTCTGTTTTAAATATACAATCTGTTGCTTCTTCACATTCAATTAATTCAAATTTATCATTTTTCTTACATAATTCTTTTAATAAATCTCTTGTTCCATCTGCAGAATCATTTTCAAATATTATTACTTTATAATCATTAAAATAATTACCAATATATATAAATCTTTTTTCAAGATCATCTATTTTATCAGCAATATTAATACATAATCCACCAAATATTACTTTTTTTGTTTTCATAATTTTATAACCATAATCTATTCTACTATAATATTCATCACAATTTCTTTTACATTTAAAATCTTTTTGTGGAAAAATTGTTACATCATTATACCATTCAGGATTCATTAATTCAATCAATGTTTTTTTTTGTGATCTACAAAAAAATTCTATTAACAATAAGATTAAAATAAATATGATGATATGTTTTAATCTTAATTTTTTGAATATATTTTTAACTTTATTTATATAATTATTATAATTATTCATTATAATAATTATTGCGAAATAATTATTTTTTTTGGGTTTTTAATTATTTATTGATTTTCTAAATATCTAGTTGAGCATAAATAATAATGTAATATTGCTAATAATAATACATTACCACCTGCAACAAATAAAAATGATCCAGTCATTTGTATTTTATCTACAAATAATCCAAAGAATAAATATATTAAAGCTACAGTAAATAAACCATATGTAACAGATGATTTAACACTGTTACATCTTGTGTAGCAATAATTAAAATAATCCATTGATGTTGCAATAACAAAGAATACAACAAATAAGAATAATAATTTCGTTGAATCTAATTGCTTAATATCTTTTACAAAAAAATATCCTAATAATGATATAAAAATAGATGATAAAAATCCAACATTAATTGAACGATTTATATTACAAGACATTTATTATATACTCGGATTAGAAAATAAAAATATATTATATATTAATTTATTAATTAAAAATTTAAAAAAATTGAATTTTAAATCTATTATTGTATATATTATTTGTTTATATTTATATTTAAAATGACTACTCCACAAAATTTTATTTGCCCTATTACTCAAGACACAATGATTGATCCCGTTATTTGTGCGGATGGGATTAGTTATGAACGTACTGCTATTCAACAATGGTTAATAGATCACGATACATCACCTATGACAAATAAGCCTCTTTTATCTAAAACACTTATTTCAAATATTACTCTTCGTAATACTATTCACGATTATAATAATACAAATTCTATTAAAATGTCTACAAACACTGTAACAGGCAAAAAGCAATATGATATTGATATTACAAATACATCATTTTTCTTCAATAATAAATATTATGTGAATGTTAATATTAAAAGTACTAATATTCAAAATAATGCAAAATGTATTGTTTGTGTAGTTGATACTTCAGGTTCAATGAATGAACTTGCAGCGATTCCAAATTCTACAGAAAGTTCTTGTTTTACACGACTTGATCTTGTAAAGCATACACTTAATACTATTGTTGAATCTCTCAATTATGGTGATATGTTTGGAATTGTTACTTTCAGCAATGTTGCACAAATTAATCAAGAATTAATTGTTGTAAAATCACATACTAAACAAATTATTCTTAATAATATTGCCTCACTGCAAGCAGGAGGTATGACAAATCTTTGGGAAGGACTTCGTTTTGGTATGAATATGCTTAATACTGTTAGTATTCCTGATTTTACATCTAGTATTATGGTGCTTACTGATGGTGTTTCAAATATTGATCCTCCACGTGGTCTAATTCAAACTTTAGAAAATGCTCTTGAAAGTAATAAACAAAAATATACAATCAACACATTCGGATATAGTTATGGTGTAGACAGTGATCTTCTTGAAAAGATTTCACGTATTGGTTCTGGTGTATATGGTTTTATTCCTGATTCAACTATGGTTGGAACTGTGTTCATCAATATGTTATCAAATATTAGTATCTCTACTACAAGCTATGCTACTGTAGATTTTGTCTCAACTAATGCTAATGAAACTAAAATTCTTTCTAACAAAAATATTGGTATGATTTCTTCAAATCCAACTCATATTCTATTAGAATCACTTAAACCAATTATTGGAAAATTTATTCTTAACTATGATGGACATATTATTGATAATGAAATTACTCAAACTATGATTACAGATAGTAATAATGATGATGTTTCTCAAGTTCATCGTATTAAACTTGTTGATATTCTTAAACAATCGCTTAATACTAAGACACAAGATCTTATTCTTACTTTTAAAGACCAACTAAGTAGCTTTACAAATAATACTTTTATTCAGAATTTAATGATTGATCTTCACAACGAAGATGAAAATCTTGGTCAACTTGGTAAATCTCTTGAAAAACCAGAATGGTTTCAAAAGTGGGGATTTCACTATTTAAAATCTATTATTCGTGCTCATGAACTTGAAAAGTGTATGAATTTTAAAGATAAATCAATTCAATATTATACTACACAAGATTTTATTACAGAACAAAAACGTATCGAAGATATCTTTTGTAATCTAACACCACCTAAACCAACTGGTCATATCAGTAGTTATGATAATAATGTAATAGCACCAACAAATATGAATGCTTATTATAATCAACATGGTGGATGCTTTGATGGATATGGTCTAGTTAAAATGGCAGATGGTTCATATAAACGTGTAGAAGATATCGTGAAAGGCGATAAGGTATATTCATCTCTTAGTTCTAATAAGACTGCAAGCATTGTATGTGTACTAAAGCTCAAAGTTTATGGTAAAATCCCGATGAACTCAATTAATGGTATGTACATTACTGAATATCATCCTATTATGTATAATGATGAGTGGACGTTCCCGGTAGATGTCAATAAATCAGTTATGGTTACTTCAAAACAAGTTGATTATATGTATGACTTTGTACTTGATAATGGTCATACAGTAGATATTAATAAGGTTACTGTTCTTACTCTTGGTCATGGATATACATTTAATGATATTGTGTCACACGATTACTTTGGTGATAAGATTATTCAAGACCTCGTTGAACATCCAAATTGGATTAATGGTACTATCATTCTAGATGATTATAAGTTTCTTCGTAATGATAATATGACTGTTAGCAAACTTCTATTCTAATCATTTTTAATAAATAAAAATTGAAATAAATTAATAATTAATAACTTTCTTTATAATACATAACTTTATTAATTAACTAATAACTTTATAATGCTATCAATGAATAACATTGCTCTTACTTTGGCCTTTGGGTCATGTCTCTTTATAGTATGGTCGTTACCATTTTTACTTTTGTATTTTACTGGAATACGTTTATATAAGATTACGAATAAGAGACAAATACCTATGATATTTTCTCGTATCGCTAAAACATGCTCTTATACTGAGGATGGTAATCCTCGAGGATGGATATGGGGTAAGTATTATGTTGGATATATCATGGAAGAAAAAAATTCTAGTAATCACGGTAATTCTAATACATATTCTATTTTTATTGTATGTGCGCCAAAGTTTTTTGATGAATTAACAGATCCAAACTCAAAGATGGGTCTTAAAAAGAAGGTTGTTAAACAAAAGAAGGATGATAAAGAAAATAAAGATAGTTCTGATAGTTCAGATAGTTCAGATAGCTCTGATTCAGATTCTGATGATTCTAGTAGTTCAGAATCAGATAGTTCTGATGATGAATCAGATTATAATAAGAAAGACAAAAAGAAATCAAAGATTAAATTTTATGAGAGACAAGGTAATTTCTTTTGGTTAACTTATAATAATCGCGATATTAATGTTGAAAAATATATTGCTCGTGAAAATCAAAAAAAAGTTATTTCTAATCTTAAAAAAGAATACAAAAAGTCTTCAAACGTAGTCAGTGTTATTTACGGTGATCCTGGATCTGGTAAATCAATGATTCCTATTCTGTTGGCAAAAGAATTAAATGGTTATCTATGTGATTCATATAATCCTACTGATCCTGGTGATGATATCGCGATTATCTATAATACAATTATGCCGACTGTTGAAAAGCCTTTAATTCTTGTCCTAGAAGAGTTTGATATTATTATTCATCGTATTCATAATAATCTAATTCAAGCTCATAAACATATTCCAATCCAAGTGAAGGATAAAACTTCTTGGAACACTCTTCTTGATAGAATTGATCGAGGTTTATATCCGAATATGTTTCTTCTATTGACATCAAATTCTGATCCATCTGTTATTGATAAACTAGATTCTTCTTATTTGCGACAGGGTAGAGTAAGTAGCAGATATAATCTATAACTAAAAAGATAGTTAACTAATAATTAGTTAATTAAGCAATAAATAAATCTTAACATGTTCTACTATGACCACAAGCTTTACATGTTTTTGTAATTGTTTTCTTTGTTGTTTCTGTATTAAATTCTGGATTATTACATTTAGGACATAATACTTCTTTCTTTATGTATTCTTCAATAAAGTTTTCTAGATTGTCTACTGTATCTGTCTTACGAAGGAATACGCCGTCTTTTTTTATTAATCCAGTGTTTGATTTCTTTTGAATAAATTTTATAAGGTCATCTGGTTGAGAATAAAGTTGTTCTGCAATTTTATCTATATTAGCAAGCTTTGTTATACCACCATTGTTATTGTGGATTTGAATTTCAATTTGATCTCTCTTGTAGCGAAATGATGGATCTGGATTAGATTTTGGAATATTTACTTTAACCATTTTATATTTTATTATGATGATATATACTTAATAAGATTATTATTTATAAAATCAGTTTTTTTTCTTTTTGCCATTAATACTATATATTTAAAAAATTGATAGAAATTAAAAAAATTGAAAATATATTTACATTACTATTATCATATATATAATTATAATAAATAAAATGTCTAACATGAAGAAATCTTTTTTGTATGATTCGTCTCTGTCAAGTGATGAAAAATTTAATATATATTATAACACATTAAAAGAATGTGAAAATACAATGGATCATGAATATTATGAATATTTAGAATTTTTAACAGAAGAACAAATTGAGAAAGTTTCGGCTTTAAAAATTAATAATTATATGTTTTTCAGATATCTTCCAAATATTGAATTAATTAAAAAATATTATACCCAAGATAGTAATAAATTTCATGGTGTTACTAAGAATATCCAAATTTCAAGTGAAGAAAGAAAAAATTTTATTAAATCTGTATTAGAAAAAAAGATTTAAAATGTTTCTACTATATTATTTTGTGAATCATATATTTTACCAATACCTTCTGCATCTACCATATATATACTTCCTCTGTGTATTTGTTTATTATCTTTTACTATAATAGAAGTTTCCTCTGTTAAAAATTCATTAAATTTATTTTTTAAAAAATCTTCAATTTCTATTCCCATATAATCTTCATCTAATGCAAATTGCATATTTGCAATTGTCATACCAATATCAGATATAAAATTAATATTATTATAAGTATATACTGCATATCCTCGAGATTCACCAAATATTATTATTTTTTTTATATATTGTTTTACTTGTCGCTGTGCTTCTATTTCTCTTAATATTAATAATATTTTTTCAGGTGCATTAATTACATTCACTACTTCATGCGTAATAACATCACGATCATTATTTTCAATAGCTTGAAGAGTTGTTACAGGATTTACATGTACAGATATTTTAGTATTATCGACTAATATAACACAATATGTTAAACAAGATGTAATTGTATTACCAAAACATACTTCTCCTTCTGGTGGACTAACGTGTATATTATTTTCAATAGTAATATTACTAAGTCCTTCATAATATTTTTGTATATTCATTCTTGAATTAAGGACATTATTATTTATATCTGTGAAACAATAATTTGCATTACCAATAATTGATTTACATCTATTTGGCAAATTATTTGCACCAGCATTATTAAATGGACAATTTCCACATTGATGTGCATCACTAATATTTCGTGTTTCTTTTGTATTACATTCTTGTATTTTAGATTCATACATTTCTTGTAATGTACCACCACTCATTTTTTTTAATTCAAGATATTTATTCTTGTATTTTAAATATTTTTGTTTATAATCAGACATCTTATATTATTATGTAATAAAAAATTGAAAAATTAATTATATTTAAGTACATATATAAATTAACTAATTAATCAACTAATATATATAAAATGGTAGATACTTATCTTCTTCGTCTTACCGACACTCTTATCGAGAAGCGCAAAGCTCAAATTAGTGCAAGTGGCTTTCGCTCGATGACTAACTCTAATCATATGTGTGCAATTCTAAAGGATGGTGTCCCTATTTCTTATGGAACAAATGTTTACGCAACAAATGGTTGTGTAACAGAGCATGCTGAAGCACAGGCTTTGAGGCGATTGTGTGAAAGGATGGGTCGCAATGCAAAGAAAATTAAAATTGATATTCTAGTAGTACGTACAAATGGTTCAAATTCTAAGCCGTGTAATCGTTGTCTAAATTATATGGATAGCTTGACTGGACGTTTTAATATTAATAATATTTATTATACTGATCAACAAGAAGAAACAGGTATTCGCTGTGTAAAGTTTTCAAAGCTATTGAATGAGGAAGAGCGGCATATTTGTGCATATGATCGTAATATTGTTCGTCGTTATCATGGAAATTCTGCTGATAGTTTGCGGAGTAAGAGCCCTCAATTTATAAATTCAATTCATCAGAATCGAAATAATCAAGTGAGGTGTTGATAAAATTTATTTATTAGTTTACCGTAAAGTGCTTAATTTAAGAACCCTAGGGGTCTTAAGTTTGGCACTGCGCGGTACTTTTTATTTTTTAATATTAATAATATTAAAAAAATTGATGGCAACAAAATCAAAAAAAGCTTTTTTGATTTTTGCCATGAATTTTTTTATTAAAATCTAATCCTATGGATTAGATTTTTACAAAAAAAATGACGGCAACAAAATAAAAAGAATAAATTAATACTATATTAAAAAAATTGAAGGCAACAAAATCAAAAAAAGCCTTTTTGATTTTTTGCCATGAATT
>JACCEE011634317.1_pt1 | contig 13868 bp, 18 predicted proteins | sample 7449931 | NCBI WGS metagenome assembly JACCEE01 (sample SAMN15323457, study PRJNA562643) | freshwater metagenome | isolation source: river surface water | place: USA:Blue River Watershed | collected 2017-08-19 | reverse complement strand
CTACGTGATCACCAGCAAGCGCAAGCTCGCCCAGCTGGTGAACGAAGGCAAGGTGAGCGGCTGGGACGACCCCCGCATGCCCACCATCGTCGGCCTGCGCCGGCGCGGCTACACGCCCGAGAGCTTGCATGTGTTTGCCGAGCGCATTGGCGTGAGCAAGAGCGACAGTTGGATCGACTACAGCACGCTCGAAGGCTGCCTGCGCGAAGACCTGGAAAACAAAGCCCACCGCGGCATGGCCGTGCTCGACCCCGTCAAGCTGGTGCTGAGCAACTGGGCCGAAGCCTTTGGCAGCGACAGCTACACCGAAGACTGCACCCAACCCGCCTTGCCCCACAGCGCGATTGCTGAAGGCCAAACGCCACCGGCCGAGCGCGTGTTCAAGATCGGCAAAGAGGTGTGGATCGAGCGCGAAGACTTTGAAGAAGTGCCACCCAAGGGCTACAAGCGATTGTTCCCCGGCAACGTGGTGCGCCTGAAAGGCGGCTACGTGATCGAATGCACCGGCTGCGCACGCGACGCGGCTGGCCAAGTGACCGAAGTGCACGCCAAAGTCATCCCCGGCACCAAGAGCGGCACCCCCGGTGCCGACAGCGTCAAAGCCAAAGCGGCCATCACCTGGGTCGGCGTGGCCGACGGCATGCAGGCCGAAGTGCGCCTGTACGACCGCCTGTTTGCGGATGCGCACCCTGATGCGGGCGGCAAGGACTTTTTGCTGTCGCTCAATCCGGAGAGCCTGAAAGTGGTCACCGCCTACGTGGAACCATCACTGGCCGCTGCACAGCCGGACCAGAAGTTCCAGTTTGAGCGGTTTGGGTACTTTGTGGCGGATCGGCTGGATCATGTGGCGGGAACGAAGCCGGTGTTCAATCGGGTGACGGGGTTGAAGGACAGCTGGGGCAAGTGATTTGATGACCCGCCCGCAGACCATCCAAATTTTCCTTCCCTCGGGCGACCCACGCGGGATGCGCGTGGCCGAGATCACGACGCGCATTGTTCGCGTGATCGAAGTGCCACGCAGCCAATTGGCCGACTTCATCAAAATGCCCGAAGCCCAGCAGGTGGGCGTGTACTTTTTGATAGGGGAATTGTCCGAAGCAGGCTTGCCGCGCACCTACATCGGGCAGTCAGGCAGTGTGGGCAAACGCCTGGACCAACATCATCAAAACAAAGACTTTTGGAATCGGGCTTTCGTTGTCATTTCGCTGACCAACAGCATGACGCAAACGCACGCCCTTTTTCTGGAATGGTTGGCCATTGCAGAGGCAACAAAAGCGGGACGCTTCAGCTTAGAAAACGGCAATACCGGCTCACAGCCCTATACGCCCGCGCCACTGCAAGCCGATTGCCACGAAATTCACGAAACCGCCGCTACTCTGCTGGCGACGCTGGGCCAGCCGATCTTCGAACCATTGAGCAACGCTCCCTCCGCCAAAGGCGAGGTAGAACTGTTCTTTTGCAAAGGTTCAGGTGCAGATGGTGTGGGTGAATACACCGCAGAGGGTTTTGTGGTTCACAAGGGCTCCAAAGGGCGCGCCGAAATCGTTGCATCGATACAAGGAACATCGCACGAGCGTATGCGAAGCCAATTGGTCACAGAAGGCGTGTTGGCTGTGCAACCCGCTAGCACAGGAGCTTTGCTGGTCTTCACACGCGACTATTTGTTTTCCAGCCCCAGCACAGCGGCTATGGCGGTCATGGGTAGATCAGCCAACGGATGGATCGAATGGAAAACGGCATCGGGCAAGACTTTGGACGAGGTCAAGCGACAGGACGTCATTGGCATGGATACCAACTGAACGCGAAGCACGCCCTAAAGTCGAGGTACAGACGGCCACAGCTGCACAAAATCAAACGCAAAATTTGCTCGATATCGGCCATATCAGTAAGGTATTTTTTGTCGTCGGCTGTGGTTAATTTCACCTGGCGCGCACTAGCTGCGACTCAAACAGCTTGATTTTGTCTTGTGATGTGCTCATCCCCCTGAAATTCGCGCTCAAGCTGCTCAATGCTGGGCAGGCTGGTTTGCAGCTCGGCAGGCAGTGCTTCGAGCAATTTGTATTCGGCAATGCCCATGGGCTGAGTTTTGTCGCCCAGTGCGTATTCGGCCACCACTTTGTTTTTGCTCTTGCACAGCAGCAGGCCAACGGTCGGGTTGTCGTGTTCGCTTTTCACTTGGCGGTCCACGGCGGTGAGGTAAAAACCCAGTTGCCCCAAATGCTCAGGCTTGAACTTACCCGCCTTGAGCTCAATCACCACATAGCAGCGCAACTTCAGGTGATAAAACAGCAGGTCGATGAAGAACTCGTCGCCGCCCACGTCCAGCAACACTTGCCGCCCGACGAAGGCAAAGTCTGCACCCAGTTCCAGCAAAAATTCGGTGACGTGTTTGACCAAGGTATGTTCCACCTCGCGCTCTTGCGCCTCGTAGGTCAACCCCAAAAAGTCAAAGCGGTAGGGGTCTTTGATGGATTCCAGCGCAAGGTCTGACTGTGGCTTGGGCAGGCTGGCTTCAAAGTTAGTGACAGCAGCGCCACTGCGCTCATGCAAGCGGGTTTCGATCTGCATGGCCAGCACGTTGCGCGACCAGTTGTGCTCGATCGCTTTGGCGGCATACCAGCGGCGCGTCTCGGGGCTGCGCAACTTGTCCAGCAGCGCCAATTGGTGATACCACGGCAATTGTGCAAGCACCGCTTGCACAAATTCTGCATCGGGCTACGCCTCGGCAAAGGCACGCATGTACTTGAGGTTGCGCGGTGAAAACCCTTTCATTTCCGGGAAGGCAATTCGCAAATCGTGCGACAGCCGTTCAATGACCTTCGCGCCCCAGCCTTGCTGGGCCTGCCGCGCCAAAATGTCACGGCCGATCTGCCAGTACAACAGCACCAGTTCGCGGTTGACGGCCAGCGTGGCGCGTTGCTGGGCGCTGTGCAGCGTGTTTTCAGTTCGGCCAACCAGTCGGCATAACCAGCAGGTGTTGGCGTGAGTGCAATGGCTTGATCTTTCATGCCTCTGGCTCCCCAACAACCACCCCATTGCGCAGCTTGTCCAAGAAGTTAGCGCCACCCATCAAAACTCCCCCATTTTGTATTCACGCTGCGTCGCCTCGTCTTGCGTTTCCAGCCAGCGGTCGTAGTTGGATTTTTCTTTTTCTTCTTGCAAAACCTCCAGCACGGGCCTGCCTGTGCGTGCGTCCACAAAACGAGCGCCTGTGGTTTTTTCAAAAAACCGCATGAAATCTTCAGGACGAATAGTGCTCATGGTGGTCTCAATCCATTGCTTGGGTGTTAGCGTGGTTGGGGTAAATGAAATAGCCCTTGGAGTCCCACCCGTCTACGGCACCGCGCACATCGTTGGCAATTTTCCAAATTTGGCTTTGCAAAGCTGCGCGCTGCTGGATACTTGTCATTCTGAAACCTAGTTGTTGTTTGGGGTGAATTGGGGGCGTTTGGTTTGGCTTTTGGGTTCAGTCATTCGTCGATGGAGCAGACGGCCACAGCCGTGCAAAGTCAAACGAAAGTTGCCGGTGATGCCGAATGGTCAGCAGGACCACCGTCTCTTGGGCGTCCATGGCTGCGTAGAGCATCAGATAGTCGCCATGCAGGTATTCGCGCAGCGCATCCGGCGCACCCGCAGGCATGGCCGCCAGCAGCGCCAGCGCCTCGGCCGACTGCGGTGGATTGACCAGGTAGCGCCGCCCCATGCGCGGAAAGCACCGCAGGTTGGGGATGACAGTGGCGCGAATCTCGGCCAGCAAGTCATCGAACGCAAAGCCCGCATCCGCTTCCACTAAAAACGCCTCAATGGATTCAAGGCGCTCCAAGAAGCTGGCGGTCAGCTCGACCCGGTACAGCTGCTCAGCCACGTTGCTTGGTCGGGAGTTTGATTGCGGTCTTGCGCTGGTGTTGCAGCTGGGCGAGCGCAGTGTCTGCTTCAAACGTGCGGCCTGCGGTGATGTCGGTCAGGCCCCGCTTGGCGTCATCGATCAACAGCAGGTGGATGCGTTCGCGCTCCAGGCGGTGGTAGTAGTCCAGGCGGTCAGAGTCGATCAGCGCGACGTAGCTCTCGCCGTTTTTGGTGATGATCTTCTCTGCCCCGGCCTTGGCCTGGTCGGCCAGCTCGGACAGATGGGAGCGTGCTTGCGTGAATGGCACGACGTCGCTGGCAGAAAAACCCATGACTGGCTCCTATGACATTGCAGAATTCTGCACATTTTAGACTGACTCAACTTTTTGCTAACTTACGGACTATATGAAACCCGAATCCATCCTTCACTTCTGGTTCACCGAACTCACCCCCAAGCTCCACTTCGCCAAAGACCCCGCCTTGGACGAAGTCATCCGCACACGCTTCGGCGCCACGCTGGAGGCGGCGGCGCGGTGTGAGTTGTTTGGCTGGCGCACCACGCCCGAGGGGCGCTTGGCCGAGGTCTTGGTGCTCGACCAGTTCTCGCGCAACGTGTACCGCGACACGCCCCGCGCCTTTGCGCAAGACGCGCTGGCCTTGGCGCTGGCGCAAGAGCTGGTGGTCAGCGGGCAAGACCGCAGCCTGCCCCTGGCGCAGCGCAGCTTTGCCTACATGCCCTACATGCACAGCGAGTCGGCCTTGGTGCACACACAAGCCGTCGCCCTGTTTGATCAGCCGGGCATGGAATACCCGTTGCGCTTTGAACTGCGCCACCAAGCCATCATCGAGCGCTTTGGCCGCTACCCCCACCGCAACGCGATCCTCGGCCGCGAGTCCACGCCCGAGGAACTGGCTTTTTTGAGTGAGCCGGGGTCGGGGTTTTAAGATCGTCATGGTTTTGAAAGCGGCCTGAATCCCCTTAGCCACAGAACCTCGCTAAACTTGCCCCATGCACCCCGCCATAGCCCAACACCGCGCCGATATTTCGGCCATTTGTCAGCGATACCAAATCCGCCGACTGGAGGTGTTTGGCTCGGCAGCTCGTTCAGATGACTTTGATGCCGAACGCAGCGATGCAGACTTCTTGGTGGAGTTTTCACCCGAGGCACCCGCAGACTTACACCGCTTTTTTGGCATCAAGTCAGAGCTGGAAACCCTACTGGGCAGGGGCGTCGATCTGATTGAGCCCGGTGCCGTGCGCAATCCGTTTGTGCTGGCCAGCATCAACCAGCACCGTGAGTCGATTTATGCAGCATGACCCTCGCGCTTTTTTGTGGGATGTGCGTGAAGCGGCATTGGCCATCCAAGCCTTCACAACAGGGTTGGACATGACAGCCTACGAAAATAATGAACTGGTGCAGGCTGCCGTTGAACGCAAGTTTGAAGTGATTGGGGAAGCCCTGAACCAACTCTCCAAGTTGGATGCAACCCTGGCCACTCAACTGCCCGATTTGCCGCAAATCGTGGCGTTTCGCAACCAACTGATCCATGGCTACGCCACAGTGAACCCCAGCACGGTGTGGACCATTGCTCAAAACTCCCTGCCCGGCTTGATCACTGCTGTCCAGGCTTTGTTGGGCGAACAGGCTTAAGAATTGGGCTCAAATAAACCCAATTTGGGTATTTCGCCTCAGCGCAGCCAACCATGACCGCCCAGCACATCACCACCCTCCCCACCCTGCGCGCCCTCTACGGCCCCGCCCGTGAGCGGTCGCTCAAAAAAGAAATCCCGGCGCTCGACGCGCATGCGGTGCAGTTCATTGGCCTGTCGCCGTTCGTGGTGCTGGCCAGCAGCGATGCGGATGGGCACATGGACGCCTCGCCACGCGGGGGTGAGCCGGGTTTCGTCAAGGTGCTGGACGCGCAGACGCTGCTGCTGCCCGATGCGCCGGGCAACAACCGGCTGGACACGCTGGAGAACATCGTTGCCACCGGCCGTGTGGGCACTTTGTTCATGGTGCCGGGCTTTGACGAGACTTTGCGCGTCAATGGCCGCGCCGTGCTGTCCACCGACTCGGCCGATTTGGCGCTGTGCGCCGATGCGCGGCGGACGCCCGCGCTGGTGATCCGCGTGACGGTGGAATCGGTCTACCTGCACTGCGGCAAGGCGCTGATGCGTTCGCAGTTGTGGGACGCTTCGCGTCACGCCGACCGAGCGCAACTGCCCAGCATGGCCGAGATGATGCGTGACCAGATTCGCGCCTTCAAGGGCGAAGAGATCGAGGCCGAAACCCAGGCCCAGATGTTGGAGCGCTACCGGCAGTCGCTGTGAGTGCCGGGCATGGTGCCCAAGTTGTCCCGCCCGTCTGTGCATGAAGCTGTGGACAACACCGTGGACATCCGTGCAAGCCTTTGTTTCATGCGGTCTGGCACACATTGCTTATTCAACAGGCAGCCCGCCAAAGGCAGCCCAACGGCCGCAAGGGCTTACTTTTTCTGCACCGGGTTGGCCAGCAGCAGGTTGGCCGGATAGGCGCGCATGAATTCACGCGCTTTGTCGATCGGGGCACTCAGCCAGGCGCTCCAGGCCCCTTCGTTCAGGATGGCGGGCATGCGTTTTTCGTTGCCGTTTTGGCCATAACGGTTCATCAGCGCGTGGCTGTTGGCGTTCACCGTCAGCAAGGTGAAGCTGGTGATCTCTTCACCGTCTTTGGTCCAGTACTCCCACAAACCCGCCACGCCCATGGGTTTACCGTCCACCCGGGCGATGCGGGTGGGCACGGCTTTGCCGCTGCGCCAGTCGTCTTCCAGAAAAGCCTGCATCGGGATGATGCAGCGCTGGCCCTTGAGCCAGGTCTCGCGCGTGGGCGTGGCAGTGCTCATGGTTTCGTAACGGGTCACGGCCAGCTTGGTCGAGCGCAGTTTGGCGTCGGACGCCGACTTGACCCAGGTGGGCACCAGGCCGAACTGGCCTAGGGCCAGTTCCAGCACCAGCGGGCTGGCCTCGACGGGAGCTTCAGCTGCAGGCGCAGATTCAGCTGCCACGGCTTTGCGGATGAACAAACCCTGCTGGCGCGGCCAGACTTGTTTGCCGGGCAGGGTTTCGGGTGGGGCGATGCCAAAGGCTTCGGCATACAGGTCGGCGCTTTTCAGGCATTCGTATTGGGTGCTCATGCGGGGGATGCTAACCGACCCACCCTGGCGGGTCAGAGCGTGCGGTGTCGGTCCTGTTGGTGCCGACCTGCAAAACCAAGCTCAGCCACCTGATACGCTCACGGCCATGCTGATCCGCTTCAACAAACCCTATGGCGTGCTCAGCCAGTTCACCCCCGAGGGGCGCTGGCGCGGGCTCAAGGACCACATCGACCTGCCCGGTGTGTATGTGGCCGGACGGCTGGACGCCGACAGCGAGGGCTTGCTGCTGCTGACCGACGACGGCGCTTTGCAGGCGCGCATTGCCGACCCGCGCTTCAAGATGGAAAAGACGTATCTGGTGCAGGTCGAGGGGCTGGTGGATGAAAAGGCCCTGGCCCAACTGCGCCGGGGCGTGACGCTGAACGACGGCCCCACCCTGCCTGCCCGGGCCCAGGCGGTGCAGCCACCCCCCGATCTGTGGCCGCGCACCCCACCGATTCGCGAGCGCAAGAACATCCCCACCTCCTGGCTGGAACTGATGATCCGCGAGGGGCGCAACCGCCAGGTGCGCCGCATGACCGCCGCCGTGGGCCTGCCCACGCTGCGCCTGATCCGCACCGCCATCGGCCCGTATCACCTGCGGGACCTGCCCACAGGCACATGGCAGCAGGTGGAATAAGGTTTCAGACACAATCACGGGTTTCGTCAACAACAAGCCAGAAGGAAAAACATGTCCGATTTGCTGAACAAGATGCAATGGCGCTATGCCTGCAAAAAGATGGACCCGTCCAAGGCCGTGCCACAGGACAAAGTGGACCGCATCGTCGAAGCCGCCCGTCTGGCTCCCACCTCGAGCGGCTTGCAGCCGTTTGAAGTGATCGTGGTGACCAACCCCGAAATCCGTGCCCAAATCCAGGCCAAGGCCCACAACCAAGCCCAGGTGACCGACGGCTCGCACCTGCTGGTGTTCGCCGCCTGGGACAACTACACCGCTGAGCGCATCAACACCTACTTTGACTTCACCAACGCCGAGCGCGGTGGCACCAACGAAGGCTGGGAAAACTATCGGCAAATGCTGCTGGCCAACTACCCTGGCCGCGACGCGCAAGTGAATTTCGAGCACGCCGCCCGTCAGGCCTACATCGCCCTGGGTGCCGCGCTGATTTCTGCTGCTTTTGAAGAAGTGGACGCCACCCCGATGGAAGGCTTCGTACCCGCAGCCGTGGACGAGATCCTGGGTCTCAAGGCCCGTGGCCTGCGCAGCGTGGTGATCGTGCCCCTGGGCTACCGCGCCGAAGGTGACTGGCTGGTCGGCCTGAAAAAGGTCCGCCGCCCACTTGAGAAGTTCGTCACCGAAGTCAAATAAATCTGACATCGCAAAAAGGCGGGCCTGCCCCGGCTCTTTTGTGCCATGACTGCCCCCTTCCAGAACTTCACCGTCCGCGTGCTGCCCGCCGATTTGCAATTCGATGTGGAAGGCGGCCTGACCCTGCTCGAAGCGGCCGAGATGTCGCGGGTGCAGCTGCCCAGCTCGTGCCGCAACGGCACCTGCCGCACCTGCATTTGCCAATTGGTCAGCGGCGAAGTGACTTACACCGTGGACTGGCCCGGCCTGTCGGCCGAAGAAAAAGCCGAAGGCTGGGTGCTGCCCTGCGTGGCCCAACCCTTGTCCGATGTGGTGCTGCTGCACCCTGCCGCCAAAGCGGGCTGAGCCCAGACCCGGCCCATTTTGTAAACGCCCCGATGACTCCCCTTCACGAAGACGAACACCTGCTGGTGCTGGAAAAACCCAGCGGCCTGCTGTCGGTGCCCGGGCGCGGACCCGACAAACAAGACTGCCTGGCCAGCCGCGTGCAGGCACGCTACCCCGAAGCGCTGGTGGTGCACCGGCTTGACCAGGACACCTCGGGGCTGCTGGTGATGGCGCGCGGCATCGAAGCGCAACGCCGCATGAGCCGCCTGTTTGAAACGCGCCAGGTGGACAAACGCTATGTGGCGGTGGTGGCTGGGCAACCCTTGCAAACCCAGCAGGCCGTGCCCGCCGACGAAGACGGCTGGCGCACGATTGACGGCCCCATCCTGCTCGACTGGGAACGCCGTCCGCTGCACATCGTCCACCCCGACGGCAAACCCGCCCGCAGCCGCTGGCGCGCCCTGCAAAGCAGCGACACCGCCACGCTGGTGGAGCTGGAGCCGTTCACCGGCCGCACCCACCAGCTGCGCGTGCACCTGCAAAGCATCGGCCACCCCATGCTGGGCGACGCGCTGTATGCACCCGCCCCGGTGCGCGCCCTCAGCCCGCGCCTGATGCTGCACGCCCAGTCGCTGGCGTTTGCCCACCCGTTCACCGATGCGCCCATGGCGTTTTCTGCACCGGCCGACTGGTCAGCACACGCACCTTACGGTCACTTCACGGAGGTTGTCACCATGACTTTTGAAGCATTCAAGCAGCAGGCGCTGGCCGAAGGTTTTGACGAAGTGCTGGAGCGCACTTGGGAGCCCAACGTGGTGCTGGAGACGCACACGCACCCGTTTGCGGTCAAAGCGCGGGTCACAGCAGGCCAAATGTGGCTCAGCTGCACCGCGCCAGACGGCAGTCACCAAAAGCGCTACCTGACACCCGGCGACACATTCACCCTGAACCGCGACGAACCCCACGCCGAGCAATACGGCCCTGAGGGTGCCACCTATTGGGTGGCGCGCAAGAGCTGACTTGCCACTTGCCCCATTCGGTCGCAGGTGCGGACTCACAAGAAACAGTCCTGGTAGGTCGGTGGCTTCAGCCCCGACATGCAGCGTGCGCCGAAGCCAACCATGTCGGGGCTGAAGCCACCGACCTACGGATTGACGGGATCAATCAGTCAACAGCTCAGTCGTCGATCCCCAGTTCCTGGATCTTGCGGGTGATGGTGTTGCGGCCAATGCCCAGTTTTTGGGCGGCCTCGATGCGGCGCCCCCGGGTGGTGGCCAGCGCCGCCTGAATCAGGCTGGTCTCAAAACGGCGGGTCAGCACGTCCCACACGTCGGTGCGGCCGCTGTTGAGCAAACCCAGCGCCTCATCTTCCAGACCCGACTCCCATGAGCCGCCCAGCACCGTGGGCGGGGTGGCCGCCAGCGTGCTGCTTCCCCCCCCAGAATCAGCCACCCCCGAAGGCTCTGCGCCGATGGCGTCTCCCCCCTCGACTGCCGACAACGCCGGTGAGACGACCATGGCGGCACTGCCCCCGGCCTGACCGCCACGCAGCTCCAGCACATCGGGTGGTAGATCCTTGACTTCGATGACCTGCGCCGGGGCCATCACCGTGAGCCAATGGCAGATGTTTTCAAGCTGGCGCACATTGCCCGGAAACTGGAATTGACCAAGTCGCTCCAGCGCCGCATCCGAAATGCGTTTGGGCTCCACCCCCAGCTGCTGGGCGCTGCGCTGCAAAAAGTAGCGGGCCAGCATGGGCACGTCTTCACGACGCTCGCGCAAGGCAGGCAGGCGCAGACGGATCACGTTCAGGCGGTGGTACAAATCTTCGCGAAACACGCCTTCTTTAACGCGCTGCTCCAGATCCTGGTGGGTCGCGGCAATCACCCGCACATTGGCCTTGATGGCGCTGTGCCCGCCCACGCGGTAGAAGTTGCCATCCGACAGCACACGCAGCAAGCGGGTTTGCAGATCAAACGGCATGTCCCCGATTTCGTCGAGGAACAAAGTGCCGCCATCGGCTTGCTCGAAGCGACCCCGACGCGAAGCCTGCGCGCCCGTGAACGCCCCGCGCTCGTGGCCAAACAGTTCGCTTTCCAGCAAATCCTTGGGAATGGCCGCTGTGTTGATCGCCACAAACGGTTGGCCTGCTCGCGGCGAATGCTTGTGCAAGGCATGCGCCACCAGCTCTTTACCCGAACCCGATTCACCGGTGATGAGCACCGTGACATGGCTTTGGGCCAGGCGGCCGATGCCGCGAAACACGTCTTGCATGGCAGGGGCCTGACCGAGCATCTCGGGGGCATCCACCATTTTTTCTTCGGTCACCTCTTCGCGCTGGCTCTCGCCCACGGCACGGCGGATCAGCTCGATGGCTTTGGGCAGGTCAAACGGCTTGGGCAAGTATTCGAACGCGCCACTGGAAAACGCCGACACGGCGCTGTCCAGATCGGAGAAGGCGGTCATGATGATCACCGGCAGCGCGGGCATGCGCGCTTTGACGGTGGCCAGCAAATCCAGCCCCGAGCCGCCAGGCATGCGGATGTCGCTCACCAGGACCTGGGGGCCGCCCTGCGGGTCTTCCGAGTCAAGCGCCTTGAGCACCTCACGCGGATGGGTGAAGCTGCGGGTGGGCAAGCCTTCGCGCAACAGTGCTTTTTCAAGCACGAAGCGAATGGATTGGTCATCGTCTACGATCCAGATCGGCTTCATCAACGTGGCACTTTCTTCAATTCAAGGCAACGGAATCAAGATCTTGAAATCCGTACGACCGGGCTCGCTGTCACACTCGATCATGCCGTGGTGCTGTTGCACAAAGGTTTGCGCCAATGTCAGCCCCAGGCCCGAACCACCTTCGCGCCCCGAAATGAGTGGGAAGAAGATGCGGTCCTTGATCGAGTCTGGAACACCAGGCCCGTTGTCGATGACATGCAATTCCAATGCCAGGCGATAACGCTGCTTGCCAAAGGTGACTTGCCGCAGGATGCGGCTCTTGAGCGTGATCTGCGCATCACCCTGCGCCATGCGCTCTTGCAGTGCCTGCGCTGCGTTGTGCGAGATGTTGAGCACGGCCTGAATCAGCTGCTCGCGGTCCCCGCGAAACTCGGGAATCGAGATGTCGTAGTCGCGCACCACCTTCAGCCCCCTCGGGAACTCGGCCAGGATCAGCGTGCGCACCCGCTCGCACACTTCGTGGATGTTCACATCGCCCACCACGTGCGGGCGGCGGTGCGGTGCCAGCAAACGGTCCACCAGGGTTTGCAGGCGGTCGGCTTCATGGATGATGACCTGGGTGTATTCGGTCAAGTCCTTGTTGCCCAGTTCCATCTCCAGCAACTGGGCCGACCCCCGAATGCCCCCCAGCGGGTTCTTGATTTCATGGGCCAGGTTGCGGATCAGCTCCTTGTTGGCCTGGGCCTGCTCCAGCAGGCGTTCTTCGCGTTCTTGCCGGGTTTGCTGCTCCACCGGCAACAGCTCCACAATGATTTCATGCAGCTGGTCGGATGGGGCCACGATCACATGCACCGGCAGGCTGTCATTGTGGTGGGGGCGACGCAGCTGGGCTTCATAGCGCAGCGCGGCAAACTCATTGGACTGGGCACCCGCCAGCGCATGGGTCAGCGGCTGGGGATCAACAAAAAAATCGGGCATGTGCAAGCCCTGCAAGGTGCGGCGCGACATGCCCAGCACGTCTTCAAGTGCGGCATTGACAAAGCGCACACGGCCTGAGCCTTCGAGCACGGCCACCGGCGTGGCCAGCAAGTCAAAAGCCAAAAAACGGGAAACAGTCGTGGACATGGGGCATTTCAGGGGTTGGCGGCCACGGGACGACGGGCCAGCTCGCGCTGCAAGCTGTCGATGTCACGCTCGCTGCGGTCGATGGCGGCCTTGAGCGCCGCCACACGGTCCAGGTATTTCTGGTGGTTGCGGGACTCACTGGCCCACTTCACCGGTTCATCCTGGTTGTATTCGGTCAGCAATTGCGCTTGCTGCTGGCGGGCCTTGTCGAGTTCGGCCGCCACAATGGCGCGGGCCTGGGCATCGCGCTCGCGCTGGGCGGGGTCGGGCCGCAGGGGCTCTGTTTTGGTGCGCTCATCCGGCACCGCCGTGGTGCCTGCTGCAGGGGCCAGCCCCGCATGGGTGCGTGCCCCCTGGCCTGCGGGGCGGGTGCCTTCAATCACCACCGCCGCCTGGGTACTCACCCGCACGCAACGGGCTTTGTCTTGTGGGGCGTTGGTGTATTCCTGCCCGCAGCGGTAAACCGCCTCCTGGGCCACCACGGGCACCGCCAGACAAGCCAGCGCCCAGCAGAGGCTGGGCGTGAGCGGTCCCCATGTGATCTGCAAGAAGTTCATGCGCCCCTCCCGGCTTGGCCTGCACACTGCGCCCGAAAAAAAAGGACGGCCGAAGCCGTCCTTTTCTGCACTGAACTGTGCAATCGGGCGCATGCCTGATTACAGCGAGTAGTACATGTCGTATTCGACTGGAGACACTTCCACGCGGCTGCGTGTGACTTCTTGCATCTTCAGTTCGATGTACGAATCGATCCAGGCATCGGTGAACACGCCGCCCTTGGTCAGGAAAGCGCGGTCAGCATTCAGGGCCTCAAGGGCCTGGTCCAGGCTGGAGCAAACGGTGGGCACCAGTTTGTCTTCTTCTGGAGGCAGGTGGTACAGATCCTTGGTGGCGGCTTCGCCGGGGTGGATCTTGTTCTCGATACCGTCCAGACCCGCCATCAGCAGGGCCGCAAAGCCCAGGTAAGGGTTGCACAGTGGATCGGGGAAGCGGGCTTCCACGCGGCGGGCTTTGTCAGACGCCACGTTGGGAATGCGGATCGAAGCCGAACGGTTCTTGGCGGAGTAAGCCAATTTCACGGGTGCTTCGAAGTGAGGAACCAGACGCTTGTAGCTGTTGGTGCCGGGGTTGGTGATCGCGTTCAGGGCGCGTGCGTGCTTGATGATGCCGCCGATGTAGTACAGGGCGAATTCAGACAAGACAGCGTAGCCATTGCCAGCGAACAGGTTCTTGCCGTCTTTCCAGATGGACTGGTGGACGTGCATGCCGGAGCCGTTGTCGCCAGCGTAAGGCTTGGGCATGAAGGTGGCTGTTTTGCCGTAAGCGTTGGCCACGTTGTGGATCACGTACTTTTGCAGCAGTGTCCAGTCGGCGCGCTCAACCAGGGTCGAGAACTTGG
>JACCEE011191224.1_pt1 | contig 13875 bp, 11 predicted proteins | sample 7449931 | NCBI WGS metagenome assembly JACCEE01 (sample SAMN15323457, study PRJNA562643) | freshwater metagenome | isolation source: river surface water | place: USA:Blue River Watershed | collected 2017-08-19 | reverse complement strand
TCGTGACGATCGGCCATCACCGCAGTTGACCCCAACAGCATTGAAAGTGCAATCAGCATGCCTGCCTTTTTCATTGGATTTCTCCTTGTTTTTGTTTAGTCCAAAGTTTAACGCTTTGTTAAGAAGAAACAATGAAGAACGAAACAGCTATCCTATTATTTTTTCATGAAAAATTTGAAGCACTTAGCACTAGAAAAAGCTTTCGCCAACTGGATCGAAAAAATAAAAAATCAGGTTTAACTCAATGCATTTTTGCATCCTGACTAAAATGTGGAGAGGCCCGACCACTCTGTAAAACGGTAAAGCCAGTATTTCAATTTGGACTCATCTGCATACTGCGCATAATCCACACTAATGAACCGTCCATGCAAGTTTGACCAAGCCGTTTCAAAATTGGCACCGGCATCCACAAACACAGCTGCCTGCGCTGAACCAAGCACCCGCAGATTGGTTTCCAGATTATAATTTTTCAAGTTACGTGCGGTGAGATTGGCAGACCCCAAAATCAGCTCATTTTCCGTCTTGCCATGTTTGAGGAGCATTTTGTTATGACATTGCTCCCCGTGGGTATTACACCAACGCACAGCAATACCGCTTGCGTGGAGTTCGGAAGCCACCTGACGGTTCGGAATGCCATTTTTTTGTCGACCAAAGGCATCCTTGTTGGGATCAAGCAAGACCCGCAACTTCACCCCACGTTCATGTGCCTGTTTTAAGGCGGCAATGACCCGACGTTCGGAAAGATAAAACATCGCCACATCCACCTGCTCCCCCGTTTGGGCATGATCCAGCAGATTGAGTACTGCCTGATAAATTGCAGCTTCGGTTAAAACCTGCACCTGCGGCAGAGTCGGATTTTCAGGAACATGGCCAACAATCACGGCAGGCATATCTGCACCCGAAAATGCTGCGACGGCACGTTCGGTATTCAGCACATCCACAGCCGTATGTCCACTCACCAGCAAAGCCACATTAGAATGCAATGAACTGCCATCATGCGGATTGGCCGAAGTCACTAAGGTTTTCCAGCCATTAATTGTATCGACTACAATAGTTTTTCGGTGATTGGCCTTAAAATTAAATAAATGCAAATAGCTGCGCATCGTGATCGGATGTGTACCGAATGGATTGGGCAACCAGCCTTTTGCCGGATGATTCCCAACATCCTGACAACATAAATACCAAAACCCCGACCAAAGCGGATTGGATGCACGTAATGGGGTCAGATCCGTTTCAATCACATCAATTCCCGCCTGACGCAGTGTCCGATAATGCTCAGGGTTCAGCCCCCCATAAACCGAATTGATCGGATCAGTGATCAGTTTAATTTCGATCTGTGGATTTTGCCGTCGTTTGGCGATCAGGGCATCCGTTAATTGCTGCATCAGTGGACGGTAGTGCAAGGTAGATTTACCCACCTCGGCATTAAATAAAAACATGTCCAACACAATCGTGCTCTGGGCCTGTTCAATCAACTGAAAGATCGCATTAAAAATATGCTGGTCATGCTGTTGTTGTCCCTGATGATCCAGATAGGTTTGATCCGCCAAAAATTGTACATCAGCATGACGTAATGGACCCGTAAAGTTCAGTCCCTCAGGTAAAGGCTTATGGCTTTGATAAGCAGCAGAGGATAGATAGGCAAGCAAGATTACAGCCCCAATCACACCAAGATAATGGCGACGTGACCAATTTAAATGCTGCTGGATTCGTCGAAATAAACGCATAACAAAAAACCTAACCTGATGCGATCAGGCTAGGTTTTATTGGTTGATTTTTCAAGGGTAATTTGGTGATTGTATGGACTTTTCAGTTCAACTTAAAACGCAAATTCCAAACCAACGGTAAAATTCCGCCCCACTTGTGGGATATTCGACAAGAATGATGCATGTTGATACACCTGGTCATCCAGCAAATTGTTTGCATTGAGGAAAACACGATAGCTGTTGTTCGCGGCATACTGTCCCGCATAAGAAATGCCCATATTCAGCATGTTATAACCTTGTGTTTCATCTTCATAACTGACTTTCTCACCGAGAGGTGTGCGATAGCTAGCGGTTTTATCTTGATTAAACACATGATAATACTCCATCATCCCCGACCAACCATCAGCAAAATCTGCATCGACTTTGGCTCCTAGACGGCCTGCCGGTACACGTGGTGCATTATCATTATCAATCTTACCGCGCACATAGTCACCAAAGACACTGAATTTATAGTCCGAAGTCAACTGATAGCCCAGTTGTGCTTCTGCACCATAAAAACGTGCCTGATCCTGGGTATATTGCACTAAACGTAAATTATCTTCCTTGTCGAGTGTCTGGGCATAAATATAGTCATCAAACCAGTTGTGATAGACATGTACATGATAATCAAGCTTATCTTTCTCATAATGCAGGCCTAGCTCAAGATTATTCGATGTCTCTTTATCCAGGTTTTCATTGCCCAATTCATAGGTATTTGTCGCAAAATGCAAACCGTCAGCATATAGCTCTTGCGCAAGAGGTAAACGCTCCTGATGTGAGGCCACTAATGACAGTTTATAGTTTGGTGCAAAAGCCCAGTTACCCGCAGCCGAATACGAGAAACCCGTACCGCTATAATCGTCTTTTTCAGAATCAATATTGACTTTCTGATGGTCTAAACGTGCTCCCAATTCCACATGGACATCACCGAGCTGTTTATGTTCCAGACCAAACAGACTGTATTTTTGCGTTTTGCTATCAGCCATCAGTACATTGTGATTATGCTCTTCATGGCCTGCATCCCTTATTGGATCTGCTTCATGTTCCTCGGGTGCACTGAGATCAATTTTTTGTTGACCATACTGGGCGCCAATCACCCCCTCCCATCCCATAACGGGCACATGCACCAATTCTAAACGGCCATCATAACCACGACTTTCAAAACGGCTCGAGACCGTCTGCCCTTCTTTTTCATCATGGGCATAATCGGTATAGCTGGCATGTGCACGCAGTTTGTCAAAACCGGCAAATGGCTGATTCAATTCAGTACGAAAATCATAACGTTCCGAATCCAGATCAATCCATGGACCTCCCGCATGCTCGTCTTCTACTGTAGCCGTTGTCGGTGGAATTAAGGTTTTTGTCTCATAATTAACTGCATAATCATGATAGGCATGGCTATGTCCTGGCAAGCCATATTGGTCTTGACGCTTGCTATAAGAAACTCCGGTAAAACCACGATCATGAATCCAAGAAAGGCCCAGATTGACACTCTCACCTTCTGCAAAGGTATTGCCCACCCGACGTTCTTTTTCTAATTCACCGTCATGTTCATGATAGTAATCCGGTGCAATATAGTCGTTGGCTTTACGTTTGAGCCCTTCAACGCGTAAGGCAACCTGATCTCCCAGCGCAACCGTCGTGCCCAAGCTCGCCAATTTCTCATCACTACCAGAGTTATAACGTAGGTTGACTGTCCCTTCATAACCTTTTTCAGGCATTTGGGTCGGGATTTTATTGTCTGTGACATTGACGAGCCCCCCCACAGTCCCTGCAGCATAGAGTAAGGTCGATGGCCCCCGAATGATTTCAACTTGTTTCGCCAATAAAGGATCCACCATCACCGCATGGTCGGGTGACAATGTAGAAACATCAATGGTTTCAGAAGCGTGTTGTAACACTTTCACTCGTGCGCCGTCCTGACCACGAATGACCGGACGGCTAGAACCCGAACCATACTGATTGCTATAGACCCCAAGTTCATCGCTCAGCGCATCACCGATGGTCGCGGCACGCTCGGCCAGAGTCTTTTGTTCAACGACATGATCTGCCACCGCAAAATCTGCTGCTGTCTGTACCAAAGGATGCGCGGTCAGCTGGATCGTTTCTAGTTGTTGTGTTGTTTCGGGTGCATCTTCTGCCCATACCCATTGAGAGGCTGCCGCCAAAATTGACAGGGTCAGCATACTTTTTGGAAATAACATGGTCAAAACTCGGTCATTATTGGATAATTTTCCGTTATATTATAACATTTCTTTTGTTTTGCAATAAAAAACATTTCATTATAAAAACTTAGGTTAAGCTAGTTGCATCTCCTACAGCAAAATTATTTATTATATTTTTCAATGCCTTTTACAATTTCTCATACAGTTCTTGCACCGGTCTTGTCACGCATCACTGGCCGTCATTTGCCTATTGCAGCACTGGCAATCGGCTGTATGGTTCCGGATCTATTCCGCCTGTTTACCGCAGCAAATGATCATAGCACTCATTTATGGTCAGGCATGCTCCATCCCAATTTATGGATCGGTCTCGGATTTTCAGCACTCTGGTATTTGATTTATCGTCCAGTGCTTTATCAGGTATTTAGCTTGTCTGATCCTTTAAGAATTCACAATTTTAAAAACTTTCTGCGGTTTGTATTTAGCATCAGTGTGGCGATTTTACTCGGTAACATCACCCATCTGCTGTGGGATAGTGTCACGCACGTCGATTATCGTACTTGGGCATTTCGCGATCTGTTAAGCCATCATATTCAAATTTTCCATCAGACTTATCCACTACACTACCTGCTACAAATTGGCAGTTCAGTTCTCGCCCTTCCCATCTTGATCTGGATGGTTGGGCATTATTATCAACAGCATCACAAGCCGACAGCGACGGCTAGATGGATACGTGCCTATTTTGCCTTACTGGTTGTTATGAGCCTTATTTATGCAGCATGTTCATGTTGGCACTACATACAGCTGATTTCTACAGCGCTATGGCAACAGCATGCCTATTATTTTTTAGGCCGATCCATCAATATTTTTATGCAGGGCTGGCTCATTGTGATGACGATGGGATGCCTGTTATTGCTATTTTTAGAAGGAAAATCTTCCCCAGATCAGCAAGTACGAAACAAAACCCCATAACATTAATTAAGCCCGAGCCTACCCAAATGAGGACCTTTGTCTTCCGGTTGAGGGGAAAAGCTGTGCTTTTTTGATCTAGTTCTTGTGGGCTCCCCCTCAAAAAGGCATAATTGAGTGTTTTCAAACGTAACCCCTTACGTATCACTTATTTTTGAATAATAGAAGTTGGATTTAGCGCGCCATGATGCGAACTCACTACTGTGGCTCTTTAACTGAAGCCCAAATTGACCAAACAGTAACATTATGCGGTTGGGTACACCGTCGCCGCGATCATGGCGGTGTGATCTTCCTTGATATGCGTGACCGTGATGGTTTAGTGCAAGTGGTGATCGATCCTGATACGCCGGAAGCCTTTGCAACTGCAGATAAAGCACGTTCTGAATATGTATTAAAAATTACTGGCCGTGTGCGTCGTCGTTACGCCGGTACAGAAAATGCCAACATGGTGAGCGGTCAAATTGAAGTTTTAGGCAAAGAGATCGAAGTTCTTGCGGCTTCTGAAACTCCACCATTCCCATTGAACGATGAAAACGTCAATATTTCTGAAGAGCATCGCTTAAAGTACCGTTTCCTGGATATCCGTCGTCCGGAAATGCTGGATCGTTTGCGTTTCCGCTCCAAAGTGACCAACCTGATCCGTAATTACCTAGATGACAATGGATTCCTGGATGTTGAAACTCCAATCTTGACCCGTGCAACCCCAGAAGGTGCACGTGACTATTTAGTCCCAAGTCGTGTATCGAATGGTAGCTTCTATGCCTTGCCACAATCACCACAATTGTTTAAACAATTGTTGATGGTCGGTGGTATTGACCGTTATTACCAGATCGCGAAATGTTTCCGTGATGAAGACTTACGTGCAGACCGTCAGCCTGAATTTACCCAGATCGACGTTGAAACATCGTTTATGAATGACGATGACATCATGGATCTGATGGAAGGCATGACCATCAAACTGTTCGATGAATTGTTGGGTGTGAAATTCGATAAATTCCGCCGTATGCCATATTCCGAAGCAATGCGCGACTATGCATCGGACAAGCCTGACTTGCGTATCCCGTTGAAACTGGTCGACGTGGCAGACTTGATGCAAGAAGTTGAATTCAAAGTCTTTGCTGGCCCTGCTAAAGATCCGAAAGGCCGTATCGCAGCGCTTCGCGTGCCCGGTGCAAGTGCATTGACCCGTAGCCAGATCGATGAATACACCAAGTTCGTCGGTATTTATGGTGCGAAAGGTTTGGCTTACATCAAGGTCAATGAAATTGAAAAAGGCGTTGAAGGTCTTCAGTCTCCGATCGTGAAATTCATTGAACCAATCGTGATGCAGCTGCTTGAGCGTGTCGGTGCAGAAAATGGCGATATCGTGTTCTTCGGCGCAGACAAAGCCAAAGTGGTCAATGATGCGATGGGTGCACTGCGTGTCAAAATTGGTCATGACATGAACCTTGCGACTTGTGAGTGGGCGCCGCTTTGGGTCGTTGACTTCCCAATGTTTGAAGAAACCGATGATGGTAAATGGACTTCCGTTCACCATCCGTTCACGCTACCAAAATCAAGCGTAGAAGAAGTGAAGAGTAACCCGGGTGAAGCACTTTCTGTTGCCTATGACATGGTGTTGAACGGTACAGAAATCGGTGGTGGTTCACTGCGTATCTATACACTAGAAATGCAACAAGCCATTTTTGAAGCATTGGGTATTGATGCTGAAGAAGCCGAAGAAAAATTCAGCTTCCTGTTGAATGCACTGCGCTATGGTGCACCTCCGCACGGTGGTTTGGCTTTCGGTCTGGATCGTTTGGTGATGTTGATGACTGGTGCTTCTTCAATCCGTGATGTGATTGCATTCCCGAAAACAAAGACTGCTGAATGTCCATTGACACAAGCACCAGCTCCGGTTGAAGCCAACCAGTTGCGTGATTTGGGGATTCGTTTACGTGAAAAACCAAAAGCTGAAAGTAAAGAAACTTAATTCTTGATTCAGAAAAAAACCCTGCTGATGCAGGGTTTTTTATTGCATTGAGATCAAGTCATGAGAATGGCATAATACCCTTCAGTTTTCGTTCTGCAGTGAATAATCTTATGGCTATGCGTCCTGAAGTCCGCCGTCGTGCAATTGTGTTTATTGTGATTGGTATTCTGCAATGGGGATTTGTCACAATGGCACTGAATGGCAATTGGTGGCCTATGACCAAGGGTGAACGTATTCTAACCTTCTGTATTAGTGCCTTTGGGGGTGCCTGGATGGTGATGGCGGGGTTGCTTTATATGGCACTGAAAGGGAATAAAGAACAGCCATAATTATAACTTTATAATACGGTTTGTTGCTTTCCAAATCTGCATACACTCTTCCCATTTATCAATTGATACAAAATACTCTTGTCCAAGGGAAATATACTTACCTTGGATGCCATATAATACCTCTAAAGTATCAATCGCAGTAGAGCGGACAGAAGTATACTCCTCAAAACACCATCCTTGCTGAACTTGAGCTAACTCCAAAATTGTATCGTAGCTAAAAATTTTATAACCAATTTCCTCAATATCTTGCAATAAATGTTTAGGTAAATAACGGTGCGGAGCATACCAAATTTCTACACTACTATTCCTTTCTTTAAATTTTTTTAAAAATTCCAAATATTTTTCCGCAGATAAAATATAAGTGCCAATTAAATTTGAACCTATAAGTAAACTTGTTGATTTTCTTATAGCTAAAGAACGAACTTTAGATCTAAATACACGATAATCATTTTTTATAATTTCATGTTTAGTCGATAAATCATCATACAACGTAAATATTTTTAATTTTTTTAAAATCTGTACATTTTGATTTATTCCTAAAATTTTCTTTGATCTATTAGTTTGATAATAAATTCCTTCATTCAAATTTTTTATAATTAACCGAGTTTCATTTCCATCATCTAGCAACCAATGATTTTTCGAATTTAAAGTATTCATCAGATGCAATGGAATGTGATAGATCATTCCTGTAAATATATCTAAATAGTCTTTTTCTATAAAATACTTCCTTAAATTCCATGCATAAGTTTTTTTACTTAGCCCATAGAATTTTTGGTAAATGATACGATCCCACCCTGACTGCTCACCTAGCATAACCTTAATAATTTCTAAATCTTTTTCAGAACCATAGACTATTAATAATTCATTTTTAATATTTTCTTGAAAAAATCTTTCTTTAGCTTCGATAGCATTAAACAATTGCAAAGGGGTGCGAACAATGAACAATCGTTTCATAAATTTAAAATAAGAAAGAAAAAAACTACTTGGACTATACATTTTTTGAGGAAATTATAGAATACTAATGATTAAATTTTTATATCAATCAAGAATTCATACTGGAGCTTCTCTTGACACAGTATTTTATTTTAAATGACACTCGTTCAGGGCTACATCATGGCTGTGAAGTCGTAATGCAAAATTTAATCCTTTATCTGCAAAAAAATGATCAGAGCGCTAAAATTGAATCCTTATTTACAGGACAATTTTTAACAGAAAATCAGTGGAAAGATACTCTTAATTATATAGATATAGTTATCATCAATGGTGAAGGAACACTCCACGATGCTGCATCTTATGGTCTATTTTTGTTAACTCTTGGACACAAAGCCAAGCAAGCTGGAAAAAAAGTTTACTTAATCAATAGTACATGGGAAAACAACCCTAAAAGTTGGATTGAATATATACGTGACTTCGATGCCATTTCTCTACGTGATCTAAAAAGCTTTAATGAGCTAAAAAACGATCTTTCGAATAATATTTATTATGCTCCTGATTTGACTTTTTTTTCATCAAATTTAATTAAACCTAATTTCTCATTAATAGCCAAAAAAATCATCATTAATGATTCAGTGTATTCAAATATTACTAATGAATTATTTAGTTATGCAAATTTAATAAAAGCAGAATATCATCCAATTACTCGATTACTACCAACTCAAAAATCTGAACCAGGCTACAACAAGAAAAAGCTTAAAAAATTAAATACATATAAGATACTATCTATTTTAAGCCTTAATAAATTTAAACCCAGAAGATATTATCAAGATTTCACATATGCTATAGATAATACAAAAGACTTTAAACAAAAATTACTAGAAAGTGACTTAGTCATTACAGGTCGTTATCACTGCTTATGTTTTTGTCTGCAAATGCATATTCCTGTATTAATTGTCGCATCCAACACAAGTAAAACCCAGAATTTACTCAATGATATTGGACTTAAAAATCGACATATTCAACTTGAAGAACTTAAAAAATATAGCATTGAGGAACTCTATCAACGCGCTAAATATTCAAAAAATGAATTAGAAAAGCTGCAACGATTTAATACTGAAGCCAAATTATTACAAACAAATATATTAAATAAACTCTGTACGACTGCAACAGAGAATAAAATATGACCCTATTTTTGTATGAAATTTATGACTATTTACTTGCATGTACTAAGAAGAAATTTAAATCATTTCAAATATCTTGGTTAAGACTTTAACATGATCTTTGGGGGAAATATTTTTCATCACTTCAGCTAAATCAGTTTTTCCCTTAGGATTAACGTCCTGTTTCAACCATTTCCGCTGCTCAAACTGCTGTAAATAAGCCTGAAGTTCGACATCTAAAGCACTAGAAGCAAACAGAGGAATCCATACTTTCTTTTCACTGACCAGTGCTTCACTGATCATCGATGTTGATTCAGGTGAACAAATCAGCAAATCCGCTGCATAAATATAATCAGCAATATCACACTGCTGGCCATGGTTGACCAAGGTTAAAGTCAGTTGTGGATTTCCTGCCAAGCCATTTTTCAGATCTTGTTCGAATGCTTTTGTAGTGCGTCTAGAGGTACTTAACAGAATTTTCCAGTCTGGATAAGCTTGGGCAAGCTGCTGAATCCAGTCACTCCATTCGGAAGAAGTACCAATTTTTGAGGTTTTGGTATCCGCACCAATTAAAATGCTCAGCACTTTCTGTCCTGTCAAATTCAGGTTTTCTTTTGCTTGCTGGACTCTATGTTCCAATTGAAAAGTCAGCTGTTTATTCGGTGCAATCGGATAATATATAAAGGGCTTTTGATTTTCATATTTTTCATCAATGGTAAATACCGCATCGAAATAGGAAGCAGGCATTCCTCTTAATGACGTCGCGATGACATTTTTTACCGCCTGCTCTTGCTGATGAAAATATTTCTTGAGCAGTGCATTGGGTAAAAGCGTTTCACCGCCAGCAGAAACGATATAAGCACATGATAATTTTTGCCATTCCACACCATTTTCCAAATACAGTCCCAAGGCCCATTGCGGACTCAGAACAGGAAAGAATGTTTGTAACAGCCATTTGTGCAATTTGCTGACTTTTTTGACTGTTAACCATTTCACCTCATACTGGCCTTTGGCATTTAACAACGTGATCATGCCTTTGGTCTGGGTTTCATGACCGCCTTTGCCATCAGTTAAAGCCACAATATAAGGTTTCATGACCAATCCTTGTTCTTCACATCTGTTTCGATCACGGTCTGGTAAACAACCAAAGTATGTTCGATCATCGCAGTAAAGGTTAATTCTGTAGCAGCGTGCTGATAGGCTGACTGGAAAAGCGCATCGACTTCTGAAGTGTCCAAATAATGCTGAATGACTGCACTCAATGCATCAACATTATCCGGCTGACATAAGAATTGTTGTGGAATAAATTCTCGCATCATCCCGACATCAGTCCCAATCACTGGGCGATGCAACAATAAAGCTTCGCTTAAAGTATAAGGCCCACCTTCACGCAAGGATGATACGATCAATGCCTCATGCTCAGTCAATAATTGCGCAATTTGATCAGAATAACCTAGCAATGTGACTCGATTGGCCAGTTGTAACTGCTGAACCAACTGCTCCAACTGTATCCGTTGCTCGCCATCCCCAACAATCGTCAATTGATGAGGAATCTGCTGCCAGGCCTGCAATAATCGGTCAAAACCTTTCACTTCATTTAAACGGCCAATTGCAATAAATTTTCGGTTGGGCTGATAGGGTTGTGGAGACTGGGTAATTTTCACCCCATTATAAACCACGACCGTTTTATCCGGTCGAGCAAACGAATCAGCCACACGCTGACTCACGGCAATAATCCGGTCAAAAGCCAAATACGGTTTTAAGTTGGATTTTGCTCCATGTACCGTCACTACACTCGGACATGGAAACTGCTGCAACATCGATTGCAGCAGTTTTGCCGTTTTAGAGGCATGTGCATGTAAAATTTCAGGATCAGTTTTCAGAATTTCTTTCTTTAATCGATATTTAGTCAAAGGATTGTAACGACTACCGCTCATGTCAAATGCAACAAAATTGATATGTTGTTTGAGTTGATGCTGGTAACGTGGATGCGCAATGACAGAAACCCGATGTCCTGTTTCAGCTAGTCCATCTGCTAATTCTAAAACATGCTTTTCCAGTCCACCGTCTTCATCACTGGCCATCACAAGTGTAATACGCATACTTAACCTTCTCGGGAACCCAGCTTTAAACGTAATTTAAAAGCAAATAATGTATCCTTTCCACTGACCTTGATTCTTTGCAGCTGCATAAAATCAGGATCGACTGAATCAATCCCTTCTTGGGTCGTCACTGCATTGTGATAGCCGGCTTGCCGAGCCAGCTCAACATCACGTGCACTATAAATACCAAACGGGTAAGCAAAACTGTTCACTGGTTGCTGGATGAGTTGCTCTAACTGGTGCTTAGATTCAACCAATTCTTTTAAACATTCTTCATCACTGAGTTTATCCAGATTGGCATGGGTCAAGGTATGTGAACCAATTTCTACCCAACCACTCTGCGCCAAAAATTGGACTTGCTGATCATTCAATTTAGGTTCTTTTGCTAACTCGCCACTATTATGATGAGCTTTTTTATAGGTCGACCAGTCACGATCATGACGATCCACAACGACATAGATCGTTGCTTTGGCCTGATATTTTTCTAAAATCGGATAGGCATTTTTCAGATTATCCAGATAACCATCATCAAAGGTAATAGCCACGGTTTTTTCTGGATGTTTGCCCCAATTTTCCTGTAATTCCTGCATGGTGACAAAATGAAAACCTTGCGCTTTCATCCAAGCCACCTGTTTTTCAAATTCAGCTGGTTTCACACGCAATTTATTGAATTTCGCACCATCGATAGGCTCACGTACCATGTGATACATTAATACACGTGGTTGTTTCCAATTCACTGCTGGTTTCCACCATGCATATTTATAACTGAATGCAATCAACAAAATCAGGAACAGTAGCAAAAAATAAATCACGAACATAGCCTATATATTCAAAATTGAGCAATATTTCCATAAAAGTTTAATTTTTAAAGATAACCATAACAGTCAGAAAAAATGTAAAAGTTGTTCAATATAATATTAGTTACTTTCCAAAAACTAATGAATAATTACACCTAATTTTTTCATCATTTCCAATTCTGCATTGCCATCATGAGGAGAAGACTTTCGTTTTTTCCAAAAACTCCAACTTTTACGATGATAAAATGTAGGTGAAGTAAAAAAATCAAAACCATAAAGATGAATATTTTTCATTCCTAAAAATTGATGTAATAATACAACAGCTATCGCACCTGAAGATGGTCTAGCAGGTTGAATATATTGATACGCCTTTTCCCAATACTCCTGTCGATTAATAAAATAAGCCATATCTTTATTATCGAAAAAATGGTTTGGTGTAACTTTATTTGTTAACCAAACTGCTACTTGAGGATTAAAATTTTGTTTTATCCAAGACAAAGTTAACTTATCATCGGAACAGCCATATAAATCTGTTCTCGAACCTTGTTGAGTCTCATCTATAATTACTCCATAATTCAACCGCATTACAAACCTATGTTGGTCTATTTCCCTACCAAAATTTTTACCAAATAAGCTTTTAGCATTACCAACTACAGCAATTGAGTCTTTTTCTAAATCCCCTTTGAGAATCATATTCCAATCTACAAACATACTTAGCCCTACCAACCAAATTTTTTTAAAGTGCTATTTAATAAAAAATATTATTTTATTTAGCTAAAATGCAATTATGCATATCAAAAAACTTCACCAAATTAACAATTCTATTTACTCATTTAATATTAATAAATATGTTGCCACACGTTCTGCTTCTTTGAAAGCACTAGCTTTAGGTAAATGCTCCGCATATAATGTAAGCGAAATTAGCCCTTGTTGAATCAAAGAAGCAATTGACTGCGTAATACTATCCTCTTGTAAACAGTCAATCTCCAAAACACCAACACGACAACCCGCAGTCAATGCCTCATAAATCATCGAGATACTGTCTTCCGTCACCCAGACCGCCTCAGCCTGTTGCATCTGCTCAAAAATCCAGCCCTGTGGCGTTTGCTCTACAGGAAAAATCTGTATTTTTTTTGCATAGTCCTGTTGTGACAACAACGGTAGAAATTCTGCGGGCGTACGTCGAGATGTCGTCAGGATAATTTCTGTATCTGGATTATTTACTATGATTTTTTCGAGCATTTGCAGCACTTTCTGGTCATTCCACTGATGACGTTTTGAATTACCGCCGAGTGCGATCAGAATCTGATTCGGTATATGCCGCTGTTCATTTACAATCGGGTTTAATGCCCCTTTAGTCACAATCACATGGTCGGATGCTGGAATCCCATCATGTTCTGGAATCACCGCATAGTCAAAGCAAGCGATGGGTAAACTCGGTTTCATCAAGATCACGGTTTTAGCAATTGGGAAAATTTTTCCCAATAGCCAGACACGCAAATGTGTATGACTACCTACCCCAAAAATGAAAGTTGGTGTTGGGGTAATGCCATCAAGCTGATGGGAAAATAAAGCAGAGAACAAATCCAGTAATGGCAACTCCTGAAGTGGAATTTCCTGAAAACTCACATCGACTGCGCTTTGTCTTTGCATTGCCTGATATAGCCCTAACGCCTGTGAACGGTGTCCGGCTTTTCCATCAC
>JACCEE010274668.1_pt1 | contig 13875 bp, 13 predicted proteins | sample 7449931 | NCBI WGS metagenome assembly JACCEE01 (sample SAMN15323457, study PRJNA562643) | freshwater metagenome | isolation source: river surface water | place: USA:Blue River Watershed | collected 2017-08-19 | reverse complement strand
GTTTGATTAACAACCGTCCCCACCAATTGATTCGCGGCTTGCGCAGTTAAAACTACCTGTCCACCATCGGCTAAAATAGCCCCGCTATTACTAATCTGCGCATTCAATGCCGCCTGCGACACCTTCACCTCAACCAAACCATCGCCTTTAAAATCCAAATCCACGGTTTTACCCGCCGCTAAAATCGACGAACCTTTCGGCGTATCAATTGTGCCGCTGTTGTTCACTTGCTGACCAATCAATGCCACCACACCGCCGTCGGGTACTTTAATCGTACCTTGATTGCTGACCACACCGTTGGCATTATCTTGCGTAAAGTAAAATTTGCCATTTAAAAAATCGGCATTGCTGATGTTATGGGTACTGGCAATTAACCCCCCCACATCGACTTGCGCGGTTTTGCTAAATAACACGCCATTAGGATTAATTAAAAACACCTGCCCATTAGCACGCAGTTGACCTTGAATTTGCGAAACATCTTGCCCGACCACGCGATTGAGCAAAGTCGCTTGAAAATTAGGTTGTTGAATACTAACCAGTTCATGGGGTTGAATTGAAAAACCTTGCCAATTTATCACCGCGCTAGGACTGGTTTGCTGAATCTGCATTAGATTTGCTGTCGGCGTATTCACGGTAGCTTGTCCTGCAACCAATTGATTTTCAATAGGTAATGCCAAAGCAGAAGCGTTAATCATTGACAGAGCCAAACCGAACACAACCCGATGACAGGATGCGTTTTTAGTTTTTGCCCGCGTTATTTCAGAAACAGCAATCCAAGTGTGTAACGCTTCACTCCACACAGTACGATAAACATGGTTCATACGCTCCATCCCATTGATTATTGTAAATTTAGGTTTTTATAAAGTTTTCAGCACTATTTAATTCAAACCAAAACGTGCTACCCTGTCCTAATTCACTGGTCACGCCCATCTCACCGTCCATTAATTCCACCAACGATTTAGCAATCACCAAGCCAATGCCACAACCTTCAGTGTTGCCGTTTTCTAAACCTAAGCGATTAAACGACTCAAACAATTGCTCCAATTTATCTTTATCTAAACCGTAACCACCATCTTCAACATGAATACGCAAACGATTAGCTCGCGGTTCGCTAATATATAGCTGAACACAACCATTAGGGCGATTATATTTAATCGCATTAGACAATAAATTAATTAACACTTGTTTTAACCGCATTACATCGGCATAAATAAACTCATCCTGAGTCGGATTTAATTCATTAATCAAAGCGATATTTTTACTACGGGTTAATGGAGTCACCAAGGTAAAACAATCTTCTACCACCATATTCAGGGCAACTTTTTCCATTTGAACATGCAGCTTGCCGGCTTCAATCGCCGCTAAATCCAATAACTCATTAATAAGCTGTAGTAAATGATTGCCCGCCATAATAATATTTTCAACATACTTTTGCTGTTTACTATTCATTATGTCGCCGGCAGTAGTTTGCAATAATTTGGCAAACCCTAAAATACCATTTAATGGCGAGCGCAAATCGTGACTGATACGCGAGACAAATCTTGATTTTGCTTGATTGGCTTTTTTTGCCAATTCAGTTTGATGTTTTAATTCTTCATTCAATTCACGCATATTTTCCTGATAATGATCAGAAATGCGGCTAATTTTTTCTAAGCGGCGGTATTGTTTTTTATCCGTGGCTAATAACGCCTCAACATATCCTGCACCAGCGGCAGCCGATTGTTGCGTGAGCAACGTTAATTTATCCTGAGCGATTTGTTCACGTCGCCACGTCGCCGCCAGCGCACGTCGTAGCGGATTATCATTATGCACCGGATCATCTAATAATTGCTTTATCCAATCGTGGTGGTTGATGTTGATTTTATCATCGGCTGTCATCGGCATTAACCGTCGCTGGCAATTAAAAATGGAAACGAACAATCTTCTTTAAACTCTTCCGCCAAATCCATAACCCGCTCATTGCGTTTATCATAAAACCAATTCACATCAATTTTTCGCCCTTTAAGATACGCCTCTTCGAGCATATCAAAAATATCCATCATCACTTTGACGCTGCTGGTATTGAGATAAACCAGCCGCAATTCAAGTGTCAGGGGAGCAGTTTTTACATGCAGATAATCCTCTACCCAACTGAGTAAGGCGTTAAAAACCTCAAAGGAATTTTCAGGATAAGAATCGCCTTGCATAAAAATAACCCCCCGGTCGGGGTCGCATTCAATTTTAGGAGTAGTGGCAGTTCCGGCAATATTAATTGATATCATAGATTTAAACTCCGAACACTATATGACAGCAAGTAAACTAACAAACATTTTACCTTTTTCAGCTTGCGCTAAACTAGCGGTTAAAGGCTCGCTAGTTTTACGCGCCACTTCGAGTAAGCCCAAGCCTGCGCCTGAAGTTGCCGTCAAATCACGCGGTTCTCGCAGCTTTTTTTTGTAGGCGGCTTTTATTTCTACTTTGTCCATACTGGCAAGTTGGGCGATTTTAGCCATGAAAACTTCGGCATCGTCCGGTTCTATCAAGTTACCCGCGCAGATAACATAACGTTCACGGCTATCTCGGGCAACTACTAATGTCGCCGAGCTTTCTAGGTCGTTGTAACCTTTGCTAACACCATAATGCCGGATATTTTGGGTTAATTCAATGTAAACAGAAAACACATCCATCGTCACCGAAGGATGGCTATCTTGTTGCGTATAATTTTTAAGTGCCATACCGGTTTCTTCCAGTAAACCTTTTGAAAAAGGGCCATTAAAAGAAAGCAATATGTGGCGTTGATTAAATTGCTCACGCAAAGAGAAAAGTTCAGACACTTGCATGGGAAAAGACCTCAATATTTTGATTAGGTTTAAAAAAAAGGATTGTTATATCATCACGTTGTGGATAATCCCCTCGATAAGCATGAATGGCATCCATTATGGTTTTACCTTGTTCGGCAGGCGATAATTTAGCGTATTGACACAACAGTTGACTAAAAGCGTTATTGCCTAAACCAAAGCCGTGTAAACCGCCGGTCTGGTCTAAAACGCCGTCCGAGGTCATGCAAAAAGTCATATCCGCCGCAATCGCCAGTTGCGTATCTTCGTAATCACCGAGCTTATTGCCCAATATTGAGCGATTTTTACCTTTAATTTCAGCGACTTGCTCACCATTCGTCCAATACAGTGATATTTTCGCCCCAGCGAAAATAATATGCTGTTGAGCAGGGGCAATAAAAGCTAATCCGGCATCCATAGTAATTGCTAAACCACGCGGCATATTGGTGTTTTCCAGCATTTGGCGCAGTGCCGCATCCATTTTTTTAAGGAGCATAGCAGGCGAATTAATACCGTGTGCGGCAATCGCTTGGTCTAATGCCGCGCGGGCTAACATAGTCATTAAAGCCCCCGGAACGCCATGTCCGGCACAATCAATTACGCCTAATAAATAATTTTCCTCGTCAGCATGAAAAACATAAAAATCACCACCGACCACATCCAAAGGATGCCACAGCACACAATGTTGTTCACCTAAAAAATCGGCTAACTGTTGACTAGGCAAAATCGCTTTTTGAATCAAACTGGCGTATTCAATCGAATCATGCAGTCTTTTGTGTGCAATCAGCACTTTTTTCGTCGCTTCAGCACGTTCATGGTCAATGGTTTTGAGCTTACTTTGCGTTTCAGCAAGCCAACCGAGGACGCTATTTTCCATGCCTTGGCTTACGTTAATAGCACGGTTAAAATTGCCACTGCCTATTTCAGCAATCTGTAAATGCACCTCATCAACCGACCCGCCTAAGGTTAATCGCAGCGCGGTATAAGTGCGCCACAACATGGTCATTAAGGCAAATCCCAATAGCATAAAGACATAACGCAATATTAAGGCGTGAATTTCAGCGGTGCGCACCATCGCCGAAGTGCGCCGGTCAAGCAATGCAAAAAACTCATCAATCGGGCGCATAATTGCCGCCTTGTGTTGATGATACTTCGCATCGTGCATGATTAAACGCGCTTGCTCTTGATTGGCCTTGACATTCGCCCCCGGCATTTCAATTAAATTCATGGCAATTTTTTCGGTTTTTATCAACCTATCCGACTTAGCCTTTGCCTCATCGAGTTTGTTAAATTCCGCTGAGGTAACATGAATTTGGCGCATTAAATTTAAAAAAGAAATTGCCTGTGGTTTTGAATGTACCAAACAAGGTTCGGCTAATTCAGGCAGTAATTGCCACACCCATTTTTTAAACAGAAACTTTAATTCAACCCCATTCGGTGCGTCATTAGTTAAGCAATCCTCAATCAAATAGTTTTTTTGTTGACCGGCTAAGATAAAATCCCAATAAATACCCTGATAATTGCCCGGTCTAATTTTTTTGCCATCACGAATATCAATAATCGCTTGATAATATTGTTTGTAAAGCGGATTGCGCGTTTCCACATATAAACGCATCATTCTGGTTAAATCATCCGAAGTTTGGCGCAATTGGTCGGCAAGCAAAAAAGATTGATAGCGTAGGCGATGCGCGGCATCAATTTGTTTTTCTGTCCATACATAAATGCCAAATGTAATCGCAAGAACAACCAGCAGCACGGCGGTTACAGACAATCTGCGCGAAAAGGCGGTGAATTTATGTTTAGTCATCATCTAAACGGGCTAGTTATCCGCATCATTTTTGTCATCCTCGCCAATATCGGCAATTTCTTTTAAGCGTGAAATAGCTTTAAAATTAAGACTGCCTTGCGGATAATTGCCTTGTGCATCCAATTGTCCAGCGCACTCTCCAGTGAGTAATTCTAAGGTTTCATCCACACTATTTACGGTATACACGGCGAATAATCCCTGTTCCACGGCGTCCACCACTTCTTGCGCCAACATTAAATGGCGTTGGTTTGCGTGTGGAATAATCACCGCTTGTTCACCGGTTAAACCGCGTGCTTGACACAATTTAAAAAAGCCTTCAATTTTTTCATTCACGCCACCAATCGCCTGCACTTGTCCATATTGGTTAATCGAACCAGTCACCGCAAAACCTTGTTTAATCGGCGTGGCGGTTAAGGTAGAAATCAGACAACACAATTCTGCCAACGAGGCACTGTCGCCATCAATATAACCATAGGATTGTTCCATAGTAATGTTGGCAGAAATCGCCAGTGGAAACTGCTGCGCATAGCGTTGTCCCAAATAGCCGGTTAAAATTAAAACACCTTTAGAATGAATGGCTTGCCCTAATTCCGCTTCGCGTTCAATATCGACAATCCCACGTGAACCGGAATAAACGGTGGTAGTAATTCGCGCCGGTGCGCCAAAACTGCTGCCACCGATTTCCAACACCGTTAAGCCGTTGACTTTACCGACTGCCGCGCCGTCGGTGTCAATCAAAATCGTGCCTTCGAGCATTTCTTCTAAAATCGCTTCAGCAATCCGTCCATTGCGCTGAATCCGTGCCGCTAAAGCCTGTTCAATATGCTGATGTTCGATACAGGTTTGTTCAGGTTGTTGACATAAAAAATTAGCTTCACTGATAATTTCTAAGCAATGATTAACGTGTGCCGAAAGACGCTGCTGATTTTCTGCCAAGCGACAGCTATGTTCTAATAATCTTTCTAAGGCTTTGATTGTTAAAGGTTTATAGCCTGAATCGAGGGCGTGTTGCTGCATCAGTAGCGCGAACTTTTGCAGGGTATCTTCGTTACGGACAATGTAATCATCAAAATCTGCCAGTACCCTAAACATTTCGTTAAATTCGCTGTCAAGGTCTTCCAGTAAATAGTACATATCGCGCGAGCCGACCAAAATCACCTTGACATTCAATGGGATAACCTCAGGTTTCAAGGTAATGGTATTGATGCCAAATTCTGAATACGGGGTTTCGATTTCAATGCGTCCGGCTTGCAAAGCGCGTTTTAAGCCTTCCCAAACAAACGGATAGGTTAAAACTTTTTCCGCATCCAAAATTAAATAGCCACCGTTTGCACGATGTAAAGAACCGGCACAAATGCGACGATACGTTGTAACTAATGTGCCTTGGTCGCTGACATATTCAATGCGGCCGAACAAATTTTGATAGGTCGGATGCGATTCATACACCACTGGCGCACCGAGTTCTTCTTTATAATCGACTAAAATAGTCGGCAAATATTGTTCGGTCAAAATCAGCCGTTTTGCCGCTTGGTCGCTGCTGTCTAATGAACGGCTGGGCATTAGATAATCAGTAATAGTGCTGGTGAGCTTTTTTTTCACTTCCGCCAAAAATGTAATCACATCATCAATATTTTGATAATCTTCATTAAGTTGATTAAATAATGGGTCAATCGCATGGTGAATGGTGTCGCTATCTAACAGCTTGATTTGCTCAACCATATCGCGCCGCCATTGTGGTAATTCCAATAGCATTTCACTCAAATATTCTTCTAACTGTTCGACCCGTTGATGAAAAATATCTCGCTCCGCCGCTGACAATAAGGCAAATTCATCTTCGTCGAGCAATTTTTCGCCACGAATCGGTAAAAAGGTAATATTGTCTTCGTCTTTATACAGTGCTACTTGTAACGAGCGGGCTTTTTTATCCACATTGTCTACGGCGGCGTGATAAAGCTGATTAAAGCGACGCTCGATAGCACTCTTTTTTTGCTGATACGTTGGACTTTCAAACGCTGCCGGAAACGTTGCCAATAGATTATCAATGAGCTTTTCGATGGCTTTGCTAAACAGATGCGCTTGTCCTGCGGGTAACTCAACCGCCACCGGCTCGCGCGGATTATCAAAGTTATCTACATAAGCGTAAGAGGAAGGAGCGGGTTGTTGTTGCGCATGAAAGGATAGCATGTCGGTAATCATCGACAGGCGACCGGTTCCTGATTCTCCCATGACAAAAATGTTGTATCCGGGTTTTTTCATGGCAATGCCAAATTCGAGTGCAGATTGAGCGCGGTTTTGCCCTAAGATGCTGTGTGGCGTAGAACGTGAGGGTAGTGTCTGTGGTGCGGCTAATTTAATAGCCAGTTTAAGCGCAGAACCGCTAAGTTTGGTGATAGACATAGGTGAAGAAATAAAGCCATAAAAGCTAAACATTCTATCACTATATTGTGAGCTAAACGCTCAGTTGCTTTGTGTTTGTCGATGATGCTGTGTGGTTGTGGTTAACAATTTTATATTACCGTCTACTGGGGGCTATGTTTTGCGGTATGATAGGCAAATCCGTGGTAGATGATTTTGAAAAAAGGCTTAATTCATCTATAGTTAGCATAAATTTTGGTGAGAGAATAGTACATAATGGCAACAGTTCCTGCAAAAGTCGAGTTACCGTTAAGCGGTTTAATTAAGTGTTTGGTCAGTGACGGTTTTTTAACCGAGGTCAGTGCTAGAAAACATATCGAAGATGCGGCACGCGAAAAAGTGCCGTTGGTTAGTTATTTGGTGGCAAAAAAAGTGGTCGATAGTCAAACCATTGCCAGCCATGCTTCTTTGGAGTTTGGACTGCCGTTGTTGGATTTAAATGCCATTGATTTATCAACACTGCCTATTTCTTACGTTAGTGAAAAATTGATTGAGCAGCATCATGTCCTGCCAGTATTTAAACGCGGTAATCGCCTGTTTATTGCACTGTCAGACCCTTCAAATTCGGCAGCATTAGCGGAAATTAAGTTTAACGCGCGTTTAAATACTGAGGCGATTTTAGTCGAGGAAAATAAACTCAGTAAGGCGATTGAGCGGGTGTTGGAAGCGGCTGATACCACCATGGCGGACTTGGACGACGACTTGGTTAATCTGGAAGTAAGCGATGAGGATGGTGCGGATAGTCAGGCGATTACGATTGGGGCGGATGCGGATGAAGCACCGATTGTTAAATACATTAATAAAGTATTGTTAGATGCGATTAAAAAAGGGGTCTCGGATTTGCATTTTGAGCCGTATGAGAAAATTTTTCGCATTCGCTTTCGCGGTGACGGTATGTTGTATGAATATGCCAGACCGCCCCAAGCGTTAGCAGGTAGGATGGTGTCGCGATTGAAAGTGATGTCACGTTTGGATATTGCCGAGCGGCGCGTTCCGCAAGACGGACGGATTAAATTAAAACTGTCTAAAACCAAAGCCATTGATTTTCGGGTAAATAGTTGTCCGACGTTGTTTGGCGAAAAAGTGGTAATGCGGATTCTTGACCCCACCAGTGCGCAAGTGGGGATTGAACGCTTGGGTTTTGAGCCGGCACAACAAAAACTGTTTGAAAACGCCATTGAAAGGCCTTACGGCATGGTGCTGGTCACCGGCCCTACAGGTAGCGGGAAAACGGTTTCTCTGTACACGGGGCTGAATATAATTAATACCATTGACCGTAATATTTCTACCGCCGAAGACCCGGTGGAGATTACTGTTGAAGGGATTAATCAGGTCAACGTTAATCCGAAAGCCGGTTTGACTTTTGCCTCGGCTCTGAAAGCGTTTTTACGCCAAGACCCGGATGTAATTATGATTGGGGAGATTCGGGATTTAGAAACTGCCAGTATTGCGGTGAAAGCTGCACAAACTGGACACATGGTATTATCTACTTTGCATACTAATGATGCACCTCAAACGATTAACCGTTTAATGCAGATGGGGATTGAGCCGTTTAATATTGTGTCGGCAGTGAATTTAGTGATGGCACAACGCTTGACGCGGCGTTTATGTCCGCATTGTAAAGTTAAGGCGAATTTTCCTGAGGAGTATTTGCTCAAATACGGTTTTTCAGCCGAGGAGATTCCTAATTTGGTGATTTACCAACCCAGTGCTGAAGGCTGTGACCAATGTACGTTGGGGTATAAAGGACGGGTCGGGGTTTATCAGGTGATGCCTATGACCGATAAAATCAAAGCGTTAATTTTACGCGGTGGTAATGCAATGGAATTGGCAGCGTTAGCACGAGAAGAAGGGGTGAATGATTTAAGAACCTCTGGAATGCTTAAAGTGCGCGAGGGCATTACTACGATTGCAGAAGTGGATCGTGTTACTGAGGAATAGTGATGGCAACCAAAGAAAAGCAAGAAAATATTAATTTTATCTGGGAAGGTAAAGATAAAAAAAGTGTGCTGACAAAGGGTGATATTAACGCGGTGAGTGAATCATCGGCGCGAGCTCAGTTACGCAGCATGGGCATTCGGGTGGTTAAAATTAAGCCTAAACCGAAACCACTGTTGGGTAAAACTGGTAAGAAAATAGAAACCAAGGATATTGCTATTTTTGCTCGGCAGTTGGCAACTATGTTGGAATCGGGAGTTCCTTTAGTACAAGCCTTTGATATTGTGGGTAAAGGCCATGATAATCCCAATATGGGGGATTTAATTATGGGGATTAAGGCGGATATTGAAGGTGGGGATACGCTTGCGGAGGCATTGATTAAACGGCCGTTGTATTTTAATGATTTGTTTTGCAACTTAGTCGGCGCAGGTGAGCAAGCGGGGGTGTTGGAGAGCATGTTGGGCAAGGTGGCGACTTATCAAGAAAAATCTGAATCCATGCGTGCTAAGGTCAAAAAAGCTCTAACCTATCCGATTGCGGTATTGGTGGTGTGTTTTATTGTGTCAGCAATTTTGTTAATCTTTGTAGTTCCGGTATTTGCGGATTTGTTTAAAGGCTTTGGTGCAGAGTTGCCCGGCTTTACACAAATGGTGGTTCATATGTCTGAATGGGCGCAGGAATACTGGTGGATAGTGGTGGGGATCATTTTTGCGGTGATAAAAACCTGGGGGTTTATTTATCCGCGCTCGCCGGAATTTCGTAAAGGTGTGGATCGGGTAATGTTAAAAATTCCGATTGTTGGCGAAATTGTGTATAAATCCGCGATTGCCCGCTTTGCACGCACCTTGGCAACTATGTCAACCGCCGGAGTTCCTCTCGTTGAAGCGTTAGATTCGGTCGCTGGAGCGTGTGGCAATATTGTTTTTTATGACGCAGTCAAACAAATGCAGGTCGATATAGCCTCTGGGCAACGGTTGCAGTTTTCTATGGAGCAATCAACGCTGTTCCCGAATATGGTGATTCAAATGGTGGCTATCGGTGAAGAATCAGGGGCGATAGAAAAAATGTTGGGAAAAGTTGCGGATTTTTATGACGAAGAAGTGGACAATTTAGTCGATAATTTAAGTAGTTTAATGGAACCTCTGATTATGGTGGTATTGGGGACTATCGTTGGTGGATTGGTGGTGGCGATGTATTTACCCATCTTCAAAATGGGTGAAGCGGTTTAAAATCCCCCTTTAAAAAGGCGGAAACGGCATTCTCTTTGTGGTTTAACTAAAATTTTGTATGCAAATATCCCTATTTTTTTCCAGTTCGTTACCTTGGCTGGTATTTTTCACCGTGATTATTGGTTTATTGGTCGGCAGTTTTCTCAATGTTGTTATTTATCGGCTGCCGATTATGATGGAGCGAGAGTGGCGGCAAGAATGTACCGCGTTTTTAGAACTTGATACCCCGCAAACCACGACATTAGAAGCGTTTAATTTAATTGTCCCCTTGTCGCGTTGCCCGCATTGTCAAGCCCCGATTCGTGCTTATCAAAACATTCCGGTGATCAGTTATTTATTTCTACAGGGTAAATGCGCACACTGCAAAGGGGCGATTTCAATCCGCTACCCGTTAATTGAAGCCTTCACCGCGCTTTGTTCAGGATTGGTTGCGTACCATTTTGGCTATGAAGTGAACTTAGGTTGGGCTTTACTACTGACTTGGGCATTAATCGCCTTAAGTTTTATTGATATTGATAAACAATTATTACCTGACTCGATTACTTTGCCGGTGTTATGGCTGGGATTAGTGTTAAGCTTATTTGAAATTTTTGTCGATAGCCACACCAGTATTATTGGCGCAGTTGCAGGGTATTTAAGTCTTTGGTTTGTATTTCAAGTATTTAAACTGGTCACTGGCAAAGAAGGCATGGGCTATGGTGACTTTAAACTGCTGGCTTTACTCGGTGCATGGCTAGGTTGGCAATATTTACCGTTAATTATATTATTATCCTCGCTGGTCGGCGCGGTGATTGGCATTGCGATGGTGCTATTATTGGGCAAAGACCGCCGTATTCCGATTCCCTTTGGCCCTTATCTTGCGGCAGCGGGTTGGTTAGCAATGTTGTGGGGAAATGAAATGATTAAATGGTATTTTTCTTTTATTGGATTGTAAGCGAGTATGTTAAAAATTGGCTTAACCGGCGGGATCGGTTCTGGCAAATCCACGGTTGCGGCGTTATTTAAGAGCTACGGTATTGCGATAATTGATGCCGATGTCATAGCCCATCAACTCACGCAAACGGGACAACCCGCCGTTACGGAAATTGCCCACGTTTTTGGTAACGAAATTCTTAATATCGATGGCTCACTCAACAGGGCGCAATTGCGCGAACTTATTTTTACCGGCGAAAAAACAACAACTAGAGGCAATACTGCACCCGTTAATTTTTGCACAAATGCAAGCGCAAGTTGATTTAGTTACCGGTGCATATTGTATGATGTGCATTCCATTGTTAATTGAAAAACAGCGCGTTGACTTTGTGGACAGAATTTTAGTGGTTGATTGTCCACAATCGTTACAATTAGAGCGGGTTAAACAGCGTGACAATCTCACGTCCGCACAAATTAACGCTATCATGGCAACCCAAGCGAGTCGTGAACAACGTTTAAGTGTCGCTGATGACGTAATTGACAATGCAAAACCAGTGGTGCAGCTTGCAGAGCAGGTTAAAACGCTGCACAATTTATATCTTAATTTAGGACACCGTTATCTGTGAATACTCTAACTACCTATGAATTTCCGTTAAATGAGCGGATACGGGTTTTTATGCGCTTAGAGCATCTTTTCATTCAGTTAAATCACTTTTTAGCCGGCACGTCTGTTCCAGATAAACGCGCAGCCATGACTATTTTAATTGATGCGTTGTCTATTTTTAGCCGGAACAATTTAAAAGCCGAATTGCTACTGGAAACAGAACGGCTGTCCAGAATTTTAAGTGCGCCCAGTTATAGCGGAACGATTCAAGGTGAAAAACTACAGCAGACTTTAATTAATTTGGATGATACAAAAAAAATACTCTATACCAGTAATGGCAAAATTGGTGCTAAATTAATGGCGAGTAATTTGTTTCAAAGTGTATCTCAGCGTAATGCCATTCCCGGCGGTAGTTGTTCTTTTGATTTACCCGCGTTTCATTATTGGTTGAGTCAGGAAACAGCCTTGCAGCAAAAAGAATTAGCCGATTGGGCAGCGCCGTTCTTAGAAATTCATCATGCCATTGCGTTAGTGTTAAATCTGATTCGTGAAAACGGCAGCTCTAGCCAAGAAACCGCAAAAAATGGTTTTTTTCAGTCGAGTTTGCCGGTTGATAACAATGATTCATCTCAATTATTACGGGTGCAAGTACCACAAATTACGCCTTGTTATGCGGAAATTAGTGGCGGGAAACACCGCTTTACCGTGCGTTTTATGTTGCCGGCGATTGATAGTGAACGCTCTACGCAAACCACCAAAGCGATTGATTTTACTTTAACCTGTTGCCAATTGTAATGAACGCCTCTGGACAACCACGCTTAGTTAACTGCCCTACCTGCAATAAACAGGTTGCCTGGACTGCCGAACAGCCGTTTAGACCCTTTTGCAGTGAACGTTGTCGCCTGATTGATTTAGGTGAGTGGGTCATGGAACAAAAAGTTATCTGTGAGCCGGTCATTACAGAAATGCTCGGTGAGGAAAATTTGTGGCAATGACATCGATGATAGTTTTAATTTAACACCGAGCAAGTCTGGCGTTAAGAGCGTCTAAACCTTCACGCGCAAAAATATATGATAAATCAATTAAATAGCCTTGTTGGAGGGAAGAGTTTAAATGCTTACGCAAATTATCGCCGCTTACAACGAAGCGGTTTTTGATACTGACCGTGATTTAGCTTTAAAAATCATCCATCAAGCGGTGGCAAACGGCATGTCGCCTGAAGACGTGGTGTTTAAAGTTGTGATTCCAGCCATGGAATTGATGATTAAATCCATTAGTGAAGATTTTGATGCCAATCTTGCCCAGCATTTTATGGCTTCACAAATCGCCCTCCAAGTCACCGAAGAAATGGTGGCAAAATTCAAAATTAGCCCACAAACCATCGGTTGTGTAGTCATTGGCACCTCACACGGTGATATGCACACCTTGGGCAAGCGCATTGTCAGCGGCTGTTTGCGCTCATTGATGATAGAAGTGATTGATTTAGGGGTAAATGTTCCGGCTGAAACATTTGTCGAACAAGCACTCGCTCACAACGCTGGTGTGATTGCCATTTCTTCGATGATGATGCACACGGTGCGTAGCGAATTAGGCTGTATCAAAGTGCGTGAAATTCTCAAGCAACGTCAATTAGAAGATAAAATCAAAATTGTGGTCGGCGGCGCACCGTATCGCTGGGATCCATACCTTTACCAAACCGTACAGGCGGATGCGTGGGCAGAAGATGGCATCACCGCCGGCAAGGTAATTAAACAACTTATCCTAGGAATACAAACATGATGACTGGCATGGAAAGATTGACGGCGGCAATCAAAGGTGAACCTGCGGATAGAATTCCGGTATTTTGTAATTTACTTGACCAAGGCGCGAAAGAACTGGGCATCGCCACTTTGCAAGAATACTATTCCAAAGGCGAATACGTTGCTGAAGCGCAATTAAAAATGCGCGAAAGATACGGCTACGACAATTTATGGAGTTTATTTTATGTGGGTAAAGAAGCCGAATTGTTAGGTTGTCGAAAAATTATTTATGCCACCGACGGCCCGCCGAATGTGGAACATTTCGTGATTAAGTCTTATACCGATATTGCCAATCTGCAAGTGCCAGACGATTTAACGGTTCATCCGGCGTTTGCCGAAGAGCTTAAATGCTTAC
>JACCEE011733062.1_pt1 | contig 13878 bp, 12 predicted proteins | sample 7449931 | NCBI WGS metagenome assembly JACCEE01 (sample SAMN15323457, study PRJNA562643) | freshwater metagenome | isolation source: river surface water | place: USA:Blue River Watershed | collected 2017-08-19 | reverse complement strand
CAACACCTCCTGCGCTACCTTGGGCAGTTGGGCGCAATCCAACTCCATCCAGCCTACAGCAACGTTTTCCAGCGCCCAAATTCGAATGACCGATTACGGCTCCACCGGAATGCCTAAAACGGTTGTGCTCGGAGGAGCCGCTCACCGGGTTTTCCTCAATACCAATAACTCCCTCAATGCAACCGCTTTATCGTCGGCCATCAATGCCGCACTCGGAAGCAGCAGCACTCAAGATTTGGTTGAACGTCCTTTCTACGCTTACCCCAATCCTGCAAAAAATACCTTAAATCTGGTGATGATCGACCCCGCCCTTCAACAAGAAAAAATAACCATGACCAACATCTCCGGACAAATCGTAAAGAGGTGGGAAAAAATTCCATCTGCATCTACGGCCATTCCAACGTTGGATATTTCGGATTTACCGAACGGATTGTACATTTTAAACGTAGGGAAAAGCGCTCAAACGATCAGCATCGCTCGCGATTAACGCTTTTCTTGCTCCCATTCCATCGCTAAATAGCGTGCGGTATGGTTCTCATCTTTTAGTGCCAACATCTCCATGGGCGTGCCTTGAAAACTTACGGTTCCTCCCCGCTTTCCAGCTTCTGGACCCACATCAATCAAATAATCGGCACTTTTGATCAAATCCATGTGGTGTTCAATGATCACCACTGTATTTCCTTTTTCAACCAATTTCTGCAATACCCCCAACAGAATATCAACGTCTTGGAAATGCAATCCGGTGGTGGGTTCATCCAAAATATACAGGGTTTTGCCCGTATCCTTTTTACTCAATTCCGTGGCCAATTTCACGCGCTGAGCTTCGCCCCCCGATAAGGTGGTGCTTGGTTGGCCCAAGGTGATGTATCCCAAACCCACATCGTTCAAGGCCTGTAACTTCCTAGAAATCTGAGGGAAGGCTTCGAAAAACGGAATGGCGTCTTCAATGCTTAAATTCAAAACGTCGTTGATGGATTTTCCTTTGTACCGAACCTCAAGGGTTTCGCGGTTGTAGCGACGGCCTTGGCAGGCTTCGCATTTTACTTGCACATCCGGCAAAAAGTTCATTTCAATGACCCTCACCCCTGCCCCTTTGCAGGTTTCACACCGTCCGCCACTAACATTGAAGCTGAAACGACCCGGCTTATATCCGCGAATTTTCGCTTCCGGCAACGTAGCATAGAAGTTCCGAATGGAAGAAAACACTTCCACATAGGTAGCTGGATTCGAACGGGGTGTTCTACCGATGGGCGCTTGATCAATTTCAATCACTTTGTCGAGGTGCTCCAATCCATTCAACGATTCGAAGGGCAAAGGTTTTTTTTTCGACCCCCAAAAATGGTTATTGAGCGCCAAATACAATGTTTCTTTAACGAGGGAAGATTTCCCGGAGCCGGAAACACCCGTAATCAAAACCAACGTTCCCAACGGAATTTGAATGGAAACATCCTTCAAATTATTCCCTTTGGCTCCAAGAAGAGTCAGGAAATTTCCATTTCCCAATCGAGGATTTTGATTAAAAGGAATGCCTTTTCGTCCTACCAAATAATCGGCCGTAACGGTTTTTTGTTTCAAAAATTCTTTGGGAGATCCCTGACCTATGATTTCACCTCCATGAATTCCAGCTCCAGGACCAATGTCTACCACGTAATCGGCTTCCAAAATCATGTCTTTGTCGTGTTCTACCACCAAGACCGAGTTCCCCAAATCGCGAAGATTTTTCAAAGATTGAATCAACTGCAAATTATCCCGCTGATGCAAACCAATGGAAGGTTCATCGAGAATGTACAAAACACCCACCAACTGCGAACCAATCTGGGTAGCCAATCGAATGCGTTGGCTTTCACCTCCCGAAAGGGTGGCAGAACCTCGATTGAGGTTGAGGTAACCCAAACCAATATCACGTAAAAATCCCAAACGGACTTTAATTTCTTTCAGAATTTCGTGGGCAACCAACGCGTCTTTGCCCTCGAAAGCAGGAATATTCTCGAGCCATTCGGCCAAATCATCCAACTCCGATTGAGCAAATTCGGAAATGTTCTTTCCACCTATTTTATAATGAAGGGCCTCTTTTTTCAGTCGGCCGCCCTGACAGGATGGACAAGCAACCGTAGAAACAAACTCTTCTGCCCAAGAACGCATGTTTTCATTGTCGTGCTGATCCAACGATCGGCGAACCATGGCCACAACTCCCTCAAATTCGATCAGATCGGTTTCTTTGAAATAATGAATGCTGGGAATTTCCAAAGGCTCCTGATCGCCATACAAAACCAAGTGAACATGCTCGGGTTTCCAATCGGAAATGGGCGCAGACAAGTTGAATTTATGGCGTTTGGATAACGCTTTGAGGACTTTGAAAATCCAGATATCGCGGTATTCACCCAATGGTGCAATCGCACCCGTCAGGATGGTCTTTTGTGGATCGGGAATCAGGGCCGCAACGTCAACTTCGGAAACGGTTCCCATGCCTTCGCATTCCGGACATGCTCCGTAAGGAGAATTGAAGGAAAACGTATTGGGTTGGGGTTCGTCGTAAGCGAGTCCATTTTCCGCATCCATCATGAATTTGGAAAACCAATGCAGCGCGTCGGTCTCTAAATCGAGGACTTGAAAGATGCCTTTTCCCATTTTTAGCGCAAGTTGAACGCTTTTAATCACCCGTTGATCAACGGGAAGGTCCAGAACGATTCGATCTACCACCAATTCAATGTCGTGAATTTTGTAACGATCTACACGCAAGTTGGGAACCAATTCGGTCATCACCCCATCGATGCGCATGCGGGTATATCCTTGTTTTCGGTACTGTTCGAAAAGTTCGCGGTAATGTCCTTTTCTTCCACGAACAATGGGCGATAAGATGGCGAGTTTTTTTCCGGCAAAGCGAGCGCCCATTTCATCCAATATTTGCTGCTCGGTGTATTTCCGCATCGGCAAACCGCTGATGTAGGAATAGGCCGTACCCACTTTTGCAAAGAGCAAACGAAGAAAATCGTAAATTTCGGTAACGGTTCCTACGGTAGACCGAGGATTTCGGTTCACGGTTTTTTGTTCGATGGAAATCACGGGCATCAGCCCGTCAATGCGATCCACATCAGGGCGTTCCATTTGACCAATGAATTGCCGCGCGTACACGGAAAACGATTCCATGTAGCGCCGTTGACCTTCAGCAAAAATGGTATCAAACGCTAGGGACGATTTTCCCGAGCCAGAGAGACCGGTAAATACCACCAACGCATTGCGAGGAATCCGTACTGAAACATCTTTGAGGTTGTTTTCACGCGCTCCTTCCACCTCCAAAAACAACGGTTCCTTGCCTTTCTTCATCAGGCTACAAAATTAGAAAAGTAAACGGGGAAAATTAAAAATTATTGGGATTATTGAGGTTCAATTCCGCTTTTCGCTTTTCGTTACGGTAATTGTAATAAAAAATCCCACCTCCAACAATTCCAATTAAAAAAGGAGTGAGTAAAAGGTAAACAATGGCCTTATTCAGGTTCTTTCCTTCACCATTCTGACTATTTTCAACTGTGGTTTTACACATGGGGCATTGAGCCGAAACGGGGGCCACAGAAAGCGAAATAAAAAGAAAGAAAATAAGCTTTTTCATGTGTAGTACGGAGAAATCATCACATACACAATTACCCCTGTAACACTAACATACAACCACAATGGCCAAGTGTACTTCGCCAACTTTTTGTGTTTGGAAAACTCGCCAGTCAATCCACGGTAAGCTGTGAAAAGAATGAGTGGAAGGATGGTTCCAGCCAACACGATATGGGTAGAAAGGATGATGTAATAAAAGATTTTGATGCCGCCCACTCCTCCAAACGAGGTATCTCCGGCAAATAAATGGTGGGCGATGTAGGAAACCAAAAATAATAAACTGAAAAGTAGGGCGCCCATCATGCTGGTTTTGTGGGCTTGGTATTTCTTTTGTTTCACAAAAACCAAGGCAATGATCAGAAGAACGGATACGGCGGTATTTAATGTCCCATTGATATGAGCGAAAACATGGGGGTCGAAGCCTAAATCAACCTCTAGGGTAACTCGACTTAAGATAACAACAGCAGCGAAAACGACTAAGGAAACAAGACCAATGATCCACCAAGCTTTGCGGTCATTTATTTGTAATGAAGGTTCAATCATAATGAATAAACGGGGAGAGTTACTTTTTGTTTTTAGCGACTTCTTCTAAATTCTTTTCCTTGGTTAGCACCGTAAGCGCACCCATCAAATCGTCGATTTCGCGTTTTTTTGTTAAATTGAAATAGCTACGAATACGCTGTTGGTAGTCCATCAAAACAATTTGCCACTCCTTGGTGTCCAGTTGGTAATTGGTAATGAGGTATTCTCTCTGAAGGAAGGATCCGATGGAATCTTGTGGAATACCTACAAAATACACGCGTTGGGGATCAAACTCATACCGTTTCATCAAGGAATCCAATTGAATGGAGGAACCTGATTCCTGAGGATAGAAATTGACGAACTTAAGGGCTGGAGATGCTTTCAAAGCATCCTGCAATCGTTTCCATTGGGTGTAAGCAAAACCGCAAGGTTCACCGCAGGAAGGTTGAAGAAAGGAAGCCATCCAAATGCGGTTTTGAATGGAATCTGGTGAAAATTTCTGATTGTAGGAATCAAAAAAAGTGGAAACCTGGTGATAGATCGTATCAACCTGATTTCCACTCGTTATTACGGGAGTTTTCTCGCCGTAAAAAGGTAATTTCTGATAATTATTCTTCCCGATATTAAGGAAAATCAAAACAATAATCGCAGGGACAAAGAGGATACCTCCAATTAATGCTAATCTTTTCACAATTAATGCTGTTCGGGAGCGTGATTTTCTACGTGTTCAATCTTCTCGTTGGAAGTGACATTTTCTTTGCGAATATTATTCCAATATCCACCTTCGTACAATACCAACACAATGCAGTAGATGACGAAAATTGGAGGAAGAGCGATGGAATAAATCAGATTAATTTTTTCGAATTTCAAGTGCATGAAATACGCAATGATATAAAATGCTTTGAATAGGGTAAGAACAACGTACGTAAGGTTTACCGCTAATTTATGGTCATTACGAAGACCTTCTAACGCTGGAGTTAATGCAATCAAAAACTCCAAAACGGTAATTGCTAACAAAATGAAAAATACTTTCCAAATTTGTTTTGTATCAAAACCTGCCATGATGAGAATATTTAAACGAGGTAAAAGAAAGTGAATACGAAAACCCAAACCAAATCAACAAAGTGCCAATAAAGACCTACTTTCTCGATCATTTCGTAGTGACCGCGGCGTTGGTACGTACCAACCATTGCATTGATGGTAATTACGATGTTGATCACCACTCCTGAGAATACGTGGAAACCATGAAAACCGGTAATAGTAAAAAATAAAGAGGTAAATTCGTAATTGTGAGGAATTTCATTCACCGCTTTCAAAGTAGCTTCATGGTGAGACATTCCTTGTGAAATGAACTTTTCGATATGAGGAACAAGTTCAGGAGCGAAAGGGTTCTTGGTGATTGAAGCGCCCTCAGAGAACAAATGCGTCCACTCCCAAGCTTGGCAACCTAAAAACATAGCGCCACCAATAACGGTCCAAATCATCCATTTTACGACTTCGGACTTCGAATTGCGGTGACCAGCTTCTACGGCCAATACCATGGTTACGGAACTCATGATCAAAATGAAGGTCATAATCCCAACGAAAACCAAGGGAGCACCAGATTCGATTCCGGGAGCTGATTGAAAAACCACATCGGGATCGGCCCAATTCAAAGCAGAAAAGCGCAATGCGCCATAACCCAACAACAGGGCTGTAAAAGTGAATGCGTCGGATAAGAGGAAAAACCACATCATAAGCTTGCCGTAGCTCGCTCCGAATGGCTCATTACCGCCATCCCAAATTTTTCCCTCGTTTGCAGCAACAGAATGTGTTGACATAAATGTGTTTTATTTAGGAGTTACTTGATTGTCCAAAATACCATAGAAAGGCGTACAAATATAGCCAAAGAAAAGATAAAAAGTGCCAAAAAATTGAAGTAACTTTTATACTCAAGGTGCTTTGACTATGTAAGCGAAATTGATAAGCACGTACTAACGTGATAATCAAGAAAATAAGACCTAAAATAATGTGCAGAGCATGCATAAAGCTGATCACGTACACAAAACTTACCGCAACGTTGGTAAGGAGATAAAGTCCATTTTCAACCAACTCTTTGTAGGCTAAAAACTGAGTCAAAAGAAAAACGATCGCTAATAAAATGGTCGAAAATAGAAAGATCTTAGCTTTCCCAACCTCGTTGTCTTTCACAAATCGGAAAGCCAAATAAAGCGTTAAGGAGGATAACAAAACCACAATCGTACTCACCAAAAAATAAGAGGGAAGCGAGAAAATGATCCATTTTCGAGCAGCATCTCCTTGAGAAACGATATAACCTGATGTTAAACCCGCGAATATCATGGTTGAAGAAACCACCGATAACCAGGTAAACAAAACTTTGCTATTCAATACTTTCTTTTCACCTTCCATGAACTCATATTTGATCTAAAACACAGGCAATTTGGACGACAGGTAGATACAAAAATGAACCAAACATCAGTTTTTTTGCACTTTGAGCTGTACCATTTCGAACCAATTGAATACTCAACCACGTCATGTAGATTCCCATAAGAACTAAAATGACGGTAGAAATCCATCCCAAATATCCTTCAAAAAACGGAACTAAGGCCAAAGGAATAAGGATAAAGGTATAAATGGATATCTGTATTGCTGCTGCACGATTGGGTGATGAAGCATGCGGCAACATCTTGAAACCGGCTCTAGAATAATCGTCGTGCAACAACCAAGCGATGGACCAAAAGTGCGGAAACTGCCAAACGAATTGTAAAGAGAATAAAATCAGCCCAAGCGTCCAATCGATGGACACCGTATCGGATCCGAAGGAAGCGACGTAACCAATCAACACCGGCAAAGCCCCAGGAAAGGCTCCAATAAAAACGCTGATGGGACTGATGCGTTTCATGGGAGTGTAGATAAATCCATAACTCACCAGAGAAATCAAACCCAAAAGAGCAGCGAAAGTGTTCAACTGAGCTAGCAAGTACAACCCTATAACACCTGTGATAACACATAAAAAAGTAGCTTCGGTAACCGACATTCGCCCGGTTGCTACAGGACGATTATTAGTACGAACCATCAACCGATCGAATTCACGTTCAATAATTTGATTGATTCCATTGGAGGAAACCACCACTAAAAAACCACCCATTAACAGCGGAAAATACGATTGAAAACCGCCCATTTCCGGACCCATCAAATACCCCATAGCCGAACTGAAAACAACCAATAACGACAAACGAAGTTTGGAAAACTGGAGGTAATCAGAAAATTTTGAGTTCTTGGCCAAAACGGAAGTAGATGTGGTGGAAGACATAGCTTTAACGACGCAAAATTACGCCTCGAATGAGAACATTGGTAACAGAAACAAAGAAAAGAGACGCAAATAATACATGGAACATTTGGGCCCAAGCCGGTAAACCACCATAGACCATACCAATACCAGTTATTCCTTGGAAAATCACTGAAATAGGAATACAAAACAGCCAAAATAAAAACACACCATCGATGGTTAACTTCCTACCTAATCGAACCAAATAAAGAGAAAATAAAAGAAGTAAAATTGTGCCCGTTCGATGAATGAAAAACGTTTCACCCATTTGATCAAAAATTTCCCAAGTTGGATCGAACGAAGAAAGAAGTTTTTTTAGTGCAATCCTCACCTCCGTACCTAGGCTGATTTGAAAGCAAGCTGCTAAGAACAAAACTGCGAAAAAAAGATTTGCTTTCCAATCCTTGCTCATCGTCACTCCTGACTTTTGGGTTAGTAAGGGCATACCAACCAAAACAGCAATGGCAAAGGCCAAAAAGAAATGTGCATTCAACATGGAAGCATTCAAATTGGTACTCACAACCAAAGAGCCTAGAAAAGCCTGAAATCCGGTAATAACAACGGCCAAAAAACTCCAAAGTAAGAATAATGGCTTCTTTTTTCGGAAATAATACGTAGCAAAAGCGAATTGCACAAAAATAAGTAATCCGGCTATGGCACCAACCAAACGATTGATGTATTCAGTCCAGGTTTGCCAAACATTGAAGGATTGTTCCTGGGCCACAACGGGATGGCTAACAATTTCATTGGCGTAATTTTCCTGACCCAAGGCATGAAAAATTTTGGCTATTCGTTTGTTTTTTTCAATCCGTTTTTTTGCAAAATCCTCTTTGTAATTTGGCGGTAACTCACAAGAACACGTAGGAGGAACCCATAAACCAAAGCATTTTGGCCAATCCGGACAACCCATGCCCGAACCGGTGGTACGAACAATTCCACCCACCAAAATGAGAAAAAAAACAACGGCAAGCACAAATTGCGAATATTTGATATACCGCAACTCGAGCTTGCCGTTCATGGATTTTAATTTAAAGATTATCCCTTACGGAAACCTAGTTTTGAAAACAAAGCTGAGAAAGCAAACGTAGATGTTTCTTCTTTCTTTTCTTGATTTGCAGCTTCAGCTGCAAGAGTTTGTTCACGATTTACTGAACGAGCAGCTTCTGGAAGCTCATCGTCTGATACGTTCTGAGGAATGAAATCATCCATTGCTCCAGGAACAGAATAATCGTAAGGCCAACGATAAACATGTGGAATATCACCAGGCCAGTTACCGTGCAAACGAACATCCATGGGTGCAGTCCACTCCAAGGTATTTGCTTTCCATGGGTTTTGGCCCGACTTCTCTCCGCGGAAAATGCTATTGAAGAAGTTATACAAGAAAACAAACTGAGCTACAGAACCCAAAATCGCAGAAATAGAAATGAATTTATTCAAATCTAACCATGGAGTCATGTACTCGAACTCGGTGAATGAGTAGTAACGACGAGGTACGCCATCCATACCGATAAAGTGCATCGGGAAGAACACCATGTAAGCCGAAGCCAACGTTAACCAAAAGTGTAAATAACCCAAACGAGCATTCATCACGCGACCGAACATACGGGGGAACCAGTGGTAAACCCCGGCCAACATCCCAAAGATGGAAGCAGCTCCCATCACCAAGTGGAAGTGAGCAACTACGAAATAAGTATCGTGCAAATTGATGTCCAACGCTGCGTTACCTAACCAAATTCCAGTTAAACCACCTGAGATGAACATGGAAACAAGACCAATAGCGAACAACATCGCCGGAGTCATGACAATTGATCCTTTCCAAAGTGTAGCCAAGTAGTTAAAGGTTTTTACCGCCGATGGAACCGCAATCACCAAAGTAAGAATCATGAAGACGTTGCCAAGGAAGGGATTCATCCCGGTCATAAACATGTGGTGACCCCAAACGATGAACGAAAGAACCGAGATACCCAACAAAGAGCCAATCATGGCGCGATAACCGAAAATCGGTTTACGAGAATTTGTAGCAATAACCTCAGAGGTTAATCCTAAAGCTGGCATCAAAATGATGTATACTTCAGGGTGACCTAGGAACCAGAACAAGTGTTGGTAAAGGATAGCTGATCCACCAGTTTGTGCCAATGGAGCACCCGCAATGTAAATTTCATTCAAGTAGAACGATGTATGGAACAAGCGGTCAAAGGTTAACAAAACTGCTGCAGAAAGCAATACTGGGAAAGAAAGAACCCCCAAGATTGCAGTACAAAGGAACGCCCAAATGGTCAATGGCATGCGAGTCATTTTCATTCCCACGGTACGCATGTTCAAAATGGTAGCAATGTAATTCAAAGATCCCATCAAAGAAGAAGCTATGAATAGGGTCATAGATAACAACCAAAGGGTCATTCCAAGCCCTGAGCCAGACATCGCTTGTGGTAGAGCTGACAAGGGTGGATAAACGGTCCAACCACCGGATGCAGGTCCTGTTTCAACAAAAACCGAAGTTAACATCAAAACGGTTGAAACAAAGAACAACCAATAAGAAAGCATATTGATGAAAGGCGATGCCATGTCACGAGCACCTAACTGCAAGGGGATGAGCAAGTTCGAGAACGTACCGCTCAAACCTGCCGTTAAAACGAAGAATACCATGATGGTACCGTGAATGGTAACCAACCCCATGTAAAATTCTGGGCTCAATTTTCCACCTTTACCCCATTTACCGAGTAAAGTTTCCATCCAAGGATACGTCCCTTCTGGCCATCCCAATTGAATTCGGAAAATAACCGACATCAACATGCCGACGAAAGCCATCAAAATCCCAGTAATCAGGAATTGCTTGGCGATCATCTTGTGATCCATTGAAAATACGTACTTACTCAAAAAGGTCTCGTGGTGATGACCGTGATCGTCGTGGCCGTGTCCGGCGTGATGATCGTGATGTGCAGTTGCAGCGTGTGCCATATCTCCGTGTTTTTTCTTTATTATTTTAACAACTGTGCCATTCCACTGTTTGCAGCAGAATCAACTTTATTTTGAATTTTTGTAAAATAAGCCTTGGTCTTCTCTTTGTACCAACGATCGTATTCTTCAGGCTCAACGACTTTTACACGACGTTTCATGTTGTAGTGGGAGGCACCGCAAATTTTGTTACAAAGTAGAATGTAATCAAATTTAGGATCACCTGTTTTTAAACGCATTTCATCTGTGGTGATGGTGGGCGTAAACATGAATTGCGTTGGCATACCAGGAACTGCATTCATTTGAACTCGGAAGTGCGGCATGTAAGCAGAGTGAATTACGTCTTGAGCGCGGACTTTCATCAACACTGGGCGACCTTTAGGTAACCACATTTCATCGGCCATACGATCATCCAAGGCATTTTTATCTTTGGTATCAAGTCCCATGAAATTGGTTCCTTTTTCAAAACCTTCAACTTCAAATTCTTTGTTAATCAACATGTAATTGGCTTTTCCCAAGGAGTTATCTTCACCAGCATAGCGAATGTTCCAACCAAATTGGTAAGCATAAACCTCAACATTCAACGCTTTCTTTTCATCTGCTTCATCGGTAAACATCACCTGAGTCCATACTTTTGCACCATAAAGTACAAGTGCCGTTAAAACAATGGCAGGAATTAAAGTCCAGAAAAACTCCAAGCGGTGATTATCGGCATAGTGAAGTGCTTTTTTACCTTCTTGCTTGCGGTATTTGTAAGAAAAGATGAACAGCATCGTTTGAGTTACTACAAAAACAAAGAAGGTCAAAGCAAAGGTGATCATCAACATTCGATCGACCAAAACTCCGTGCTCCGATGCAGCCTCTGGCAACAAATGACGTGTATAATTGGCAAATTGAGCATAAATCCAGAAAAATCCAACAATTAGAAATACCAAGAAAAGAATTCCATTGATTTTGTTCCAATCAAATAAGCGCTCTCCTTTTGAACGGAATAAGGTTGAAATAACACGCAATGAAGATAATATAACCGCAACAATCAAAACAATTACCAAACCGAAAAGAACGTAATAAGAAGTACCCAATTGCTCTTCAGCAACCCCAGATCCACCGGCAGCGCCAGCGTCAGCCGAAGCAACTTTTGGAGCCGGCTCAGGCGCTGTTTCGATGTAAGCAATGATGTTATCAATATCATCATTGGATAATTCGCCAAAAGCAGTCATTTGGGTTGGCTTGTACTTATTCCAAATCTCATTCGCATACTTATCGCCAGTGGCAATAAACGCTTGTGAATTTTTGATCCACTTGTAAAACCATTCGCGGTTTGGAGCACGTTTAGTTACCCCATGCAAAGATGGACCAGTTCCCTTACCCTCGCTATCGTAGAGATAGTGACAAGAAGAACATTTAATACTGAAAATACTTTCACCTTTTTTGGCGTCGTACTTCGCAAATTCTCCTCCGGCTGCTGAAGCATTACCCGAAGCTTTTTGGGTTGAATCGGCCGTTTGTCCGAAAGCGGAAACAGCAAACAGCATGCAAGCAGAAAAGCCTACTGCAAAGATTCTCAAAGATTTAGTGCTAAAAATTTTCATTGGGTTACAATGGTTGTTGTACAAATCAGCGCAAAAATAAAGGAATTCCACGTTGTTTTTGACAAATTTTTGATAATTGATGAAATATTTTTTGGGGAAAGCGATTGGCCATTTCAGCCCACTTCAACGTCCCAATTTTTCCTTCAATAAAAGGTTGATTTTGCAAAAATTAAAATCTATCTTTGCGACCAAATTCAAATAGATAAATTTTTTTCCATGAATACAGGAGAAATATCTCAAATCATCGGTGCTGTCGTTGATGTATCCTTCTCAAAAAAGGGTTCAACACTTCCACAAATCTTTAATGCCCTTTCTGTCGATCGTCCAGATGGAACAAAACTCATTCTTGAAGTGCAGAAGCACTTGGGAGAAGATGCTGTTCGTACCATCGCGATGGATGCTACCGAAGGACTTGTTCGCGGAATGGCGGTTGTTGATACGGGTTCGCCCATTTCTATGCCCCTAGGAGAGCAGGTACGTGGCCGCTTGTTCAACGTTGTTGGCGATGCCATCGACGGATTGAAAGCCATGAACTACGAGCATACCGCATCCATTCACCGCAAAGCTCCTAAATTTGAAGATCTTTCTACTTCAACGGAAATTCTTTTCACTGGTATTAAGGTTATCGATCTTTTGGAACCTTATGTAAAAGGAGGAAAAATCGGATTGTTCGGTGGTGCGGGTGTTGGTAAAACCGTATTGATCATGGAATTGATCAATAACATCGCAAAAGGATACGAAGGAATGTCGATCTTCGCAGGTGTAGGTGAGCGTACTCGTGAAGGAAACGACTTGTTGCGTGAAATGATTGAATCTGGTGTAATCAAATACGGAGATACCTTCAAACACGGAATGGAAAAAGGCGAGTGGTTGTTGAACGACGTTGATTATAAAGCATTAGCTGAATCCCAAGCCACCCTAGTTTTCGGACAGATGAACGAGCCTCCCGGTGCACGTGCCCGTGTAGCTCTTTCCGGTTTGACCATGGCCGAATATTTCCGCGATGGAGATCCTAGTGAGCCAACCGGAAAAGACATCCTTTTCTTCGTGGATAACATCTTCCGTTTCACCCAAGCGGGTTCTGAGGTTTCGGCACTTTTAGGTCGTATGCCTTCAGCCGTTGGTTATCAGCCAACTTTGGCAACCGAAATGGGAGCTATGCAAGAGCGAATCACATCGACCAAGCGTGGATCCATCACTTCCGTTCAGGCCGTTTACGTTCCTGCGGATGACTTGACCGATCCAGCTCCGGCTACCACATTCACCCACCTTGATGCGACTACGGTATTGAGCCGTAAGATTGCTGAATTGGGTATTTATCCCGCGGTAGATCCATTGGATTCTACCTCCCGCATTTTGTCACGCGAAATCGTGGGCGAAAAACACTACGATTGCGCTCAGCGCGTGAAGTTGATTCTTCAGCGTTACAAAGAATTGCAAGATATCATTGCTATCCTTGGAATGGACGAACTTTCAGAAGAAGATAAAGAAACCGTTAACAGAGCAAGAAAAATACAAAAATTCTTATCACAACCTTTCTTCGTTGCCGAAAAATTCTCAGGCATAGAGGGAAAATATGTGAAATTAGAAGAAACCATAAACGGATTCAAGGGCATCATTGAAGGAAAATATGACCACATCCCGGAACAAGCTTTTTACATGGTAGGAACAATTGAAGAAGCCGTAAAAAAAGCAGAAGAAATGAAATAGGTTAACGATGAGCGATAAAAAAATTCATTTTAAAGTCATTACACATGACAAAATTGTCTATGAAAATGACGTTGATTCTATTTATACAAAAGGCGTCGATGGGGAATTCGGCGTTTTAGTTGATCACGTACCTTTTATGAGCGCATTAGATTTTGGTGTGACAAAAAT
>JACCEE010150556.1_pt1 | contig 13884 bp, 13 predicted proteins | sample 7449931 | NCBI WGS metagenome assembly JACCEE01 (sample SAMN15323457, study PRJNA562643) | freshwater metagenome | isolation source: river surface water | place: USA:Blue River Watershed | collected 2017-08-19 | reverse complement strand
TGAACCAGGCTTTGCTCTTTCTGTTTTAGCAACTGCCGGAATATTGATCTTGTCACCTAAATTAGTTGAGCAACTGAGCGCCAGATTAAGGTGGAAGGTATTTGCAGAAGCGGTGGCAATTCCGATCTCTGCAACAATTTTTTGTACGCCAATTATTGTGGCACTCTCTGGGCAATTATCTTTGATAAGTATTTTGGCTAATGTTTTAGCTTCCCCTGTTATCGCTCCAATTACGGTGATTGGCTTTATTGCAGCAATTTTTGCCTCGATTATGCCCATTGTTGCAACAGTACTAATAACAATTTCTTTGCCTCTAGCCAAGTGGATCGTTTGGTTATGTAATACCGGAAGCGCCTTTCCAGTTTTGCAATTCTCATCCTTCACATTTTTCATCATTATTTTGTTGCTCCTTGGTGCGATTGTTATGCGAAAGAATTGGACTGCATTACTGATAATTGCATTCTTGGTTTTGGCGCAGCTGACATACTCAAGAATTACTTGGCCTGGCCCTAATTGGCGGGTAGCTAATTGTGATGTTGGTCAAGGAGATGCCTTAGTCATTAACTTAGGAGCAAATCGCGCAGTGTTAATTGATGTCGGCCCAGATTCAACAATGATAGATCGGTGCTTAAATCGTTTAAATATTTCGCAGATCCCACTTTTAGTTTTGACTCATTTTCACGCCGATCATGTTGGTGGATTAAGTGGTGCTCTAAAGAAGCGTTCTGTTAATCAGGTATGGATCTCCAATAACCATCAACCAGAGGGAGCATATATGCGCAGCATGGAGATGTTAAAAGGAGTTGATGTTAAAGAAGTCAAAAATGGAGATGTATTTCAAGTAGCAGATGCCAAAATATCTGTACTTTGGCCGGAATCAATTACCCAAAATTTTGCGGCATTGCCTGGTGATGGCTCCGCCGTTAACAACTCCAGTATTGCCATGCAAATAGATCTACCTAATTTAAAGATCTTTACAGCAGGTGATTTAGAGCCGCCGGTTCAAGAGATTATCTCTTCAAATCGATTAATAAAGAAGGTAGATATTTACAAGCTTTGCCATCATGGTTCGATGTATCAGTACTTTCCAATGCTGGACCAAATTTCACCATCTGTGGCGTTGATTAGTGTTGGTAAAGATAATTCATATGGACATCCAGCGCCCGAAACCATCGGTGAGTTTATGCGCAGGCGAATTAAGGTGGTTCGAACCGATGAATCTGGTGGGATTGCAGTTGCAACACCTAATAAGATCAGGGTTACTGGAAAAGAATGGTGGCGAATCAGGTGGGGCTAGTTTTAATTCAAGGCGCAGAAGGCTTGCTCGCCGATCGTGCTATCTCTGAGATTGTCGCAGCCAATCCAGGTGCACAGGTAACCTCACTTTCAGCAGATGATGTTGAGTTAGGTGTAATTACTGATTCACTAGCACCATCTCTATTTGGTGATACAAGAATTGTTGTAATAAAAGAGATTCAAGATTTAACCGCTGAATGCAGCGAAGAGATTATCGAGTACTTGGCTAATCCAGATGATAATTTGAATTTAGTGCTTTGGCACAAGGGTGGCGTTAAAGGGAAGGCGCTAGTAGATAAGATTAAAAAGGCTGGTGCGCAATTAATTGCTGCCGATGCGATTAAGAAGGATAGCGAGAAAGCGGAGTTTGTTCGCGCTGAGTTCAAGCGATTAGGACGCAAGATCACAACTGAAGCGGTGCAAGCTTTAATTGATTCATTAGGAAGTGATCTTCGTGAATTAGGTGGTGCCTGCTCTCAGTTAGCAAGTGATGTTGTAGATGGCAAGGTTATAGATGAAGATGATGTTGCTGACTACCAACAAGGGCGAATTGAAACCACTGGTTATGATGTAGCAGATGCAGTTTTAGATGGAAAGACTGCGGTTGCCTTAATTAATTTACGAAATGCTATTAATACTGGCACCGATCCCGTTTTAATTGTTAGCGCAATTGCCGCATCAATTAGAACAATGGCAAAGGTCTCTGGTGCATCTCGCGGATTAAAATCCTATGATCTGGCATCACAACTTGGTTTACCACCATGGCAGATTGATAAAGCTCGCCGCCAATTAAATGGTTGGAGTGAAAATGCGCTGGCTAGATCGGTAATTTTGTTGGCGCAAGCAGATGCAGATATCAAAGGCGCTGCTGCAGATCCGGCGTACGCCCTAGAGCGAGCAATAATCTCGATTAGTACCGCAAAAGGGAGCAAGTAAATACGCTCAGTTTGAGCCTAATCCGCTGCGCTGATACGATGCGCCTTCAAGAATTTTCAAGGAAAAGGAAATCACTTCGTGGCAAATATTAAGTCGCAGATCAAGCGAATCCGCACCAACAATAAGGCGCAGGATCGCAACAAGGCGTACCGCTCAGCATTAAAGACAGCGATCCGTCGTTTCCGCGATGCAGTAAGTGCTGGCGATAAGAGCAAGATCACCGCTGAACTTCGCGATGCATCTCGTTCATTAGATATGGCTGTTTCAAAGGGCGTAATTCACGCAAACCAAGCAGCAAATAAAAAGTCAGCGTTGGCTAAATTAGCTAACAAAGCTGGCGTTCGTTAATTCGCCAATAACTAAATCGGCGTAAGGGCTGACTTCATATGCCTGCAATATCCTCAGCAAAAGCGCCGCAGCCTGCTGCCACAAATCCAAATCAGATTCGAAATTTTTGCATCATCGCACATATTGATCATGGCAAATCAACACTTGCCGATCGCATGCTGGGAATTACCGGCGTTGTAGAGGATCGAAATATGCGTGCGCAGTATTTAGATCGCATGGATATTGAACGCGAACGTGGAATCACAATTAAAAGTCAGGCGGTTCGCCTACCTTGGAAATCTGGAATTGATAATCAAGATTACATATTAAATATGATCGATACCCCAGGCCATGTTGATTTTACCTATGAGGTATCTCGCTCACTTGCCGCATGCGAGGGTGCAATTTTGTTAGTGGATTGTGCGCAGGGAATCGAAGCACAAACTTTGGCAAATCTTTACTTAGCAATGGAGAACAACCTAACCATCATTCCAGTGCTAAATAAGATAGATCTACCAGCTGCGCAACCCGAAAAATTTGCAGTTGAGCTTGCAAAATTAATTGGTTGCCAACCAGAGGATTGCTTGCGAGTTTCCGGTAAAACTGGAGATGGCGTAGTTGAATTACTTGATCAAATTGTTAAGCAGATACCAGCTCCAGTTGGTGATGCAAATGCACCGACTCGTGCATTAATTTTTGACTCGGTTTACGATTTATATCGCGGTGTTGTCACATATGTTCGAGTCGTTGATGGACATTTGTCGCCAAGAGATCAGATTCAAATGTTTTCTACAGGTGTTCGCCATGAAATGTTAGAGGTTGGTGTTATTTCACCGGAGCCGATGGCAAGCAAAGGATTAGGAGTTGGTGAGGTAGGTTATTTAATTACTGGAGTAAAGGATGTGCGCCAATCTCGAGTTGGTGACACTGTTACTACCTACAACAATCCAACCAAGACTCCACTTGCTGGATATAAAGATCCAAAACCAATGGTTTTCTCTGGATTGTTTCCGATCGATGGCGCGGAGTATCCAATGTTGCGCGAGGCGCTGGATAAGTTGCAATTAAATGATGCTGCCTTAGTTTTTGAACCAGAATCATCTGCTGCACTTGGCTTTGGTTTCCGTTGCGGATTTCTCGGCTTATTACATATGGAGATTGTGCGCGAGCGATTAGAGCGCGAAGCAGGTTTGACCTTAATTTCAACAGCACCAAGCGTGGTTTATAACGTGACGCTAGATGATGGTAAACACTTAACTGTTACTAATCCATCAGAGTACCCAGATGGAAAAATTGCAGAGGTAAGAGAGCCAGTAGTTAGAGCCACAATTTTGGCACCTAGTGAGTTTATCGGAACCATTATGGAGCTGTGCCAACAGCGTCGCGGAATTTTAAAGGGAATGGATTATTTATCCGAGGATCGAGTAGAGATCAGATACATCTTGCCACTTGCTGAAATTGTCTTTGATTTCTTTGATAATTTGAAATCTCGAACCCGTGGCTATGCCTCTTTGGATTATGAACCAACCGGTGAAGAGGTCGGTGATTTAGTAAAGGTAGATATCTTGTTACAGGGCGAGAAGGTAGATGCATTTAGCCAAATCGTGCACCGAGATAAAGCATATGCATATGGCGTAATGATGACGGAAAAACTCCGTGAATTAATTCCTCGCCAACAATTTGAGGTACCAATTCAAGCAGCGATTGGTGCAAAAATTATTGCCCGCGAAAATATTCGTGCCATTCGTAAAGATGTGTTGGCTAAATGTTACGGCGGCGATATCACTCGTAAACGTAAACTTTTGGAGAAGCAAAAAGAGGGTAAGAAGCGCATGAAGATGGTTGGACGTGTTGAGGTGCCACAGGAGGCATTTATTGCAGCACTGACAACCGATTCAGATAAGGCGAAAGAGAAGTAAGTAAAGTGGAGCTCTCCTTTTACGTACACATCCCATACTGCGTAAAACGATGCGGTTACTGCGACTTTAATACCTACACACCGGCTGAGTTACAAATTTCAACTGGTTTAACACAAATCTCAAACTCATATATTGATCTATTAATAAAAGAGATTGACTTGGCTAAAACGCAGGTGGGCAATGCAACGGTGCCAACCATTTTCTTTGGCGGGGGCACACCATCACTGATGGAGCCAACCGATATAGGTCGAGTGATTTCCGCGATCGAAAGTAAGTTTGGATTGAGTCAGGATTGTGAAATAACCCTTGAAACAAATCCAGATACAGTTGATAAAGAAAAGCTTGCTGCATTTAAGGCAGTGGGAGTAAATCGAATCTCCTTTGGTATGCAATCCGCAGTTCCACATGTATTGGCAACCTTAGATCGCACCCACAATCCAGATAATTTGCCACAGGTTACAAAATGGGCGAAAGAGGTTGGCTATAAAGATCTTTCAGTTGATCTAATTTATGGAACACCAGGTGAATCACTTGAAGATTGGCAGAAGAGTATTGATGCTGCACTTGCACTGCCCATAAATCACATCAGTGCATATGCATTAATTGTTGAAGAGGGAACCAAATTAGCTAATGCGATAAAACGTGGTGAGATTGCAAATGTAGATGATGATTTAACCGCAGAAAAGTATTTAATGGCGGATGCTGCATTTAGTAAAGCAGGATTTACTTGGTATGAATTGAGCAATTGGAGTAAAGATGCTGGTGAGAGTAAACACAATATTGCATATTGGCTAAATAAAAATTGGTGGGGCGCAGGTCCAGGTGCGCACTCACACATAGATGGAAAACGATGGTGGAATGTTAAGCACCCAAATCTTTATCGTGAGCGATTAGCGCAAAATATTTCACCGGAGTTAGATTCTGAGCAGCTTGAGCCCATTCAAATTGAGAGTGAACGGTTAATGCTTTCAATTAGATTGCCGGAAGGAATTACGAAAGCATCTTTATCTTCAGATCAAATTCTGAGCTTAGATCCTTACTTACAATCAGGTGCGCTAGATACTGTTAAATGGGATTCAGGAAGTGTGAGTTTGACTTTAACTGGACGCTTAATCGCAGATCGAATCGTGCGAGAAATACTTCTGTAGTAGCGTTGGCTTATGACCTACAACATTATCTCTGGCTTACTTGCTGTGATCTTTTTGATCTCAGGATTATCTAAAATTTCTGGCAGCAATGCTGGCTTATCAGGCACCAGAGATGTTGGTATTAAAGATCCAATCGCAAGATTAATTGGTGTTGTAGAGGCGATTGCGGCGATTGGTCTAATTTGGGGATTGAAAAATCGCACAGATTCAATTGGTTGGTATGCCGCAGCCACATTATGGATTGCAATGGGCGTTGCTATTTATACCCACTTCCGAGCCGAAAAATTAAAGACCGCATTTCCAGCATTTTTCTTACTAACCTTAACAACGGTATTGATGGTAATTAAATAAGTATGCAACACCGGCAATTAGCAATATTACGAGCAATCGTTGAAGATTATGTAGCAACAGAAGAGCCAGTAGGTTCTAAAAATTTAGCTGCCAGACATGGCTTGGGTGTATCACCGGCAACAATTAGAAATGAGATGGCAGTTCTTGAAGAGGCTGGCTTAATTACTCAACCGCACACTAGTGCCGGACGTATCCCAACAAATAAGGGGTATCGAGTATTTGTAGATAAGTTAGCTTCAGTTAAGCCATTATCAGGAGCAGAACGTAAGGCGATTGAAACATTCTTAGATGGTGCTACAGATTTAGATGATGTTATTTCAAGAACAGTTCGTCTACTTGCACAGGTTACAAAGCAGGTTGCGGTAGTCCAATACCCATCGCTTACTCGGGCGAAGGTTCGACATATTGAATTGGTCTTATTGGCACCAACTCGAGTAATGATGGTGTTGATTACTGATGCTGGTCGAGTTGAGCAACGCATGATTGAACTGCCATTTGAAATTTCAGAGATTGCATTATCTGATCTACATAAGAGATTAAATACCTTAGTTGCTAATCAGGCACTTGCAAATGTGGCGAGCAAAATTGAGGGTTTAACTACAGGTACACGAGGAAATGACCGCCCAAATATCGTAACTATTATGACGACCTTAATTGAGATGGCGGTAGAGCACCCAGAAGAAAAGGTCGTGCTTGCCGGTACCTCAAATTTAGCTCGGGCAAATCAAGATCTAACTGAAAGCATGCATCCAATTTTGGAGGCGCTAGAGGAACAGGTAGTTCTTCTTCGCCTGCTATCTGACTCTGATTCATCGGTAAAGGTGTTAATTGGCGAGGAACAAAATGAGAAATCTTTGCGTTCTACCAGCCTAGTAAGTGTTGGTTATGGAGATCTCGGAGCGATGGGAATTATTGGACCTACTCGTATGGATTACACCGCATCCATGAGTGCTGTTAATGCGGTTGCAAATTATGTTGGTAGATTTTTAGTGGAGAACAAGTAATGGCTGATCTTTACCAAACATTAGGTGTGGACCGCGATGCCAGCTTTGATGATATTAAAAAGGCGTATCGTAAATTAGCCCGTAGTTACCATCCAGATGTAAACCCTGATCCTGCGATGGCAGATAAATTTAAAGAGATTACCGCTGCGTATGAAATCTTAAGTGATCCTGATAAGAGACAAAATTACGATATAGGTGGCAGTGGCTTTGGCGGCGGATTTGGAAATGCCAACTTTGGTTTTGGCGACATCATGGATGCATTTTTTGGTGGCGGTGGCCAACGTGGACCACGACCACGAACACGTGCCGGTCAGGATGCATTAATCAGAGTAGAAGTTGATTTAATGGAGGCAGCATTTGGTTGCCAGCGAGATTTAAATATTGAGACAGCGGTGGCTTGCGATAAATGCCAAGGAACTGGATGCGCCAACAACAGCAAACCAAGTACTTGCCCAATATGTAAGGGCCGTGGTGAAACCCAACAAGTAGCGCGATCAATATTAGGTCAGGTAATGACATCTCGTCCTTGTAATAATTGTGGCGGCTTTGGTTCTGTAATAACTGATCCATGTGGTGAGTGTGCCGGTGATGGTCGGGTACGTTCACGAAAATCAATTCCAGTAGAAATTCCAGCGGGTGTAGAAACTGGAAATCGAATTCAATTATCTGGACAAGGTGAGGTTGGCCCTGGTGGTGGACCAGCAGGTGATTTATATGTTGAAATTGTTGAGTTAGCACATGAATTTTTAGTTCGGGAACAGAGCAATTTACATATTTCAATTGCGATTCCTATGTCATCTGCCGCAACTGGCACAACGGTGAAGATTCCGACATTAGATGGTGAAAAAGAGTTAGAAATTAAAGAGGGCACTCAAAGTGGTGCCACAGTTGTTTTGAAAGGCCTGGGCGTAACAAAGTTGCGAGGCGGTGGCCGTGGAGATCTAATTGCACATGTTGAGGTGCAAACACCAAGTAGATTAAATAAAGAACAATCTGAATTATTAAAGAAGTTTGCACAATTGCGCGGTGAAAAACCAGATAAGGTTGAAATTCACACACATAAAGATGAGGGCTTCTTCGGTCGTGTACGAAATGCCTTCCGCTAATGCTCTCCTTGTTTTTTGTTGATCAATTAAGCGGTGGAAATACCCAAGAGTTAAGTGGAGATGAGGGGCATCACGCTGTTGCAGTGATGCGCTTGAGCGTTGGTGAGCAAATAAAGATTGCAGATGGTTCAGGAAATTGGGTAAGTGGCACAATTACTGAGGTAAATAAGAAGAGTTTGAAAATTGATGTAGCTGAGCGCGGGAGTGCACAGGCGGGTAAACCAGAGTTAATAGTTGTACAAGCGGTTACCAAATCAGATCGGGCTAAGGAGATGCTAGAGCTACTAACCGTTGGCGGTGCTGATCAAATAATTCCGTGGCAGGCAGAGCGTTGTATAAGTAAGTGGCAAAGTGATTCCGCACAAAAGTGGATGAGTGCTATCAAAGAGGCAGCAAAGCAATCCCGCCGAGTGAAGTTACCTACATTAGGAGATGAAGTAAGTACAAATCAATTGCTTAAACTGTTTCAGCCATCAGACAAGGTGATTGTTTTGCACGAGAGTTCATCTACCGGGGTTTCACAGATAAATATTTCAAAAGAAGTTGAGAGAATTATTTTAATAATTGGACCAGAGGGCGGTATTTCCGATAGCGAAATTTCGCAATTAGAGTCTGCTGGAGCGGTAACTGCAAGGATGGGCGATTTAGTTTTGCGATCAGCACATGCCGGCTTTGCTGCCTTAGCGGCGATTCAAAGTTCAATAGGAAGGTGGTAGTTGTGAAAGATGAAGATTGCCTATTTTGCAAAATTGTTGCTGGTGACATTCCCGCTAACTTTGTGAAGAGAAATGATCGAGTTTCAGTTTTTAATGACATCACACCACAAGCACCAACTCATTTATTGGTTATTCCAAATCAACACTTTGCCAATATGGCCGAGGTGGCAGCCAATGATCCGGCACTAGTTGGTGAAATCATTTTGGTGGCAGATCAGATCGCATCTGAGCTTGGGCTCTCAAGTTATCGCACCAATATAAATACCGGCGCTGGCGCTGGCCAATCGGTTTTCCATGCTCATTTACACCTGTTGGGCGGGCGAGCCTTCGCTTGGCCGCCTGGTTAAACGCAAAGATAAATATAGAATTCAACTAATGGAGCCACGCATAATTAAATTACCTGCCGCCTTTTCTATGGTGGCGTTGGTTGGCCCAAATGATTCATACTTTCGAATTTTAGAAAATCGTTTTCCAGAGCTTGCCATCACAATTCGCGGAAATGAAATTTATGTAAAGGGCGATGCCGATCAGGTTAAGCAATTCTCCGATCTAGTAGAGGAGTTAATTGCGATTTTGCGAGCCGGTCAGAATTTAACTGAGGATATGGTTGCTAGATCAGTTGCAATGATTAAACAGGATCCAGCCCAGCATCCTGCTGAGGTTTTAACATTAAATATCTTAAGTAATCGCGGAAAAACAATTCGACCAAAGACCGCAAATCAGAAGAAGTATGTTGATGCAATTGATCAAAACACAATCACCTTTGGCATCGGACCAGCCGGCTCTGGAAAAACCTACCTTGCGATGGCAAAAGCTATTCAAGCCTTACAAGCAAAGCAGGTAAATCGAATTATCTTGACTAGGCCAGCGGTTGAAGCGGGTGAGCATTTAGGATTTTTACCTGGCTCATTAAATGAAAAGATTGATCCATATCTTCGCCCATTATTTGATGCACTGCATGACATGATCGACCAAGATGCGATTCCCCGTTTAATGAGTACTGGTGTAATTGAAGTTGCACCGCTTGCCTACATGCGAGGCCGAACATTAAATGATGCATTTATTATTTTAGATGAAGCTCAAAATACAACTCCAGAGCAGATGAAGATGTTTTTAACTCGGCTTGGTTTTGGATCAAAGATGATTATTACTGGAGATACAACTCAGGTTGATCTACCAAATCATGCCAAATCTGGATTGAAAGTTGTTCAAGATATTTTAGAAAATATTGATGACATTGCCTTTATGCATTTGACTGCTGAGGATGTTGTAAGAAATAGATTAGTTGGCGATATCGTCACAGCTTATGGTGCCTGGGATGAAAATGTTGCCAAAAATACCTTTCCAATTCGCAATGAGAAGCGGTGATTAGCAATAAACATTGAATTAGAAAATATTTCTGATTACAAATGTGACACAGCCGGCTTGAAATCAGTAGCTGATTTTGCATTAAATCAAATGGGAATCCATCCAGATAGTGAATTAAATATTCGCATTGTGGCCGAGGATGAGATGAGCGATTTACATCTTAAGTGGATGAATCTGCCGGGCCCGACCGATGTTTTGTCATTCCCTATGGATGAGCTAAAACCAAACTCGAAAAGTGATGGCCCAGGTCTAGTTGGCGACATAGTTTTATGCCCAGCATTTGCGGAAAAAAATGGAAAACAATCGCTCGAAAGGGAGTTGGAGCTTTTAACTGTGCATGGCGTACTACATTTGCTTGGCTTTGATCACGCAGAAAAATCTGAAGAGGCTGCGATGTTCAAATTGCAGGATGATTTACTTTCCAATTGGCGAGGCAAAAAATGACATTAATTAACCTTTTGGTCATTATCGGATTGTTGTTATTTGCTGGCTTTTTAGCAGGTAGTGAATCAGCACTAACCTCGTTATCACGGGTTTTAATTGAGGAAATTGTTGAAAGTAAACCTAGGTATGCCAAGAAGTTTGCCAAGTTATTGGAAAATCCTGCTCGTTATTTAAATGTTTTACTGTTGGTTCGCAAAGGGTGCGAGTTAACCGCCACTGTATTTGTTGCAGATTACGCAATTGTACGCGGAAAAAATAATGGTTTGGTCTTAGCTGGCGTAGTTTTATTAATGCTGGCAATCTCATATGTGATTGTCGGAGTTGGACCTCGAACATTAGGTAAGCAACATGCGATCGCATGGGCGAAGCCAGCCATTAATACCGCCGATATTTTGGCGAAGTTATTGGGCCCAGTTACCAATCTTCTAATTGCGATTGGAAACGCATTAACTCCGGGACGTGGTTTTAAATCAGGTCCATTTGCAAGTGAGGCTGAGTTTAGAGATTTAGTTGATCAAGCAAGTGAGAGTGGTTTTGTGGAGGAGTCAGAGCGAGAGATGATTCACTCTGTCTTTGATTTAGGTGAAACACTGGTTCGCGAGTTAATGGTTCCTCGTACCGAAATGGTTTGGATTGAATCTGGAAAGAATTTGCGACAGGGATTATCACTTGCTCTTCGTTCTGGCTTTACTCGAATTCCAGTCATTAGCGAGAATTTAGATAATGTAATCGGTATTGCATATGTTAAGGATCTAGCAAAGCGGGTGCATGAGCATCACGAGGCAGAATTAACTGAAAATATTGAGGAACACCTGCGCAAAGCCACCTTCGTACCTGAAACGAAAACCGCCGCTGATTTATTAAAAGAGATGCAAGCAGATCAAATTCATATGGCAATTGTGGTTGATGAGTATGGCGGCACGGCTGGCTTAATTACTATCGAGGATATTCTCGAGGAAATAGTTGGTGAAATTGCCGACGAATATGATGATGAAACAGAGGAGATTGAGTGGCTGACCGAAGATAAGGCGCGAATCTCTACTCGATTACATGTTGAAGATTTTGCCCAAGAGTTTAAATCTGAATTTTCACCAGATGAGGTCGCAGATGTTGACACAATCGGTGGCTTAATCGCTAAACAATTGGGACGAGTACCAATACCAGGTAGCACAATTTCAGTTCCAGGTTGGAAGTTAACTGCGGAACGACCTGCTGGTAGAAGACACCGAATAATTACCGTTCTTGCTGAGCGAATCACGCAGGTAAGTGAAGGCTCAGATCACTTATAGAATTATCTAATGCGAATTGTTAGATTCTCTGCTCCCGCCGAATTAGGCGTAGGGAGTGATCCATTATTTGGATTGTTAAATGAATCAGATTCAATCTTGGTTTTAAAAGGCGATCCAATTTACTCAGGAATTGTGCCAATTGATAAGACTGTTAAGTTAGCTGATGTCAGATTATTAGCGCCAGTGATTCCACGGAGCAAAGTAGTTTGTATCGGTAAAAATTATGCAGATCATGCGGCCGAGATGGACTCAGATGTTCCGGAAGAGCCAATTATTTTTATTAAACCAAACACGGCGGTGATTGGTCCAAATGAAACAATTCAATGGCCAAGGATGAGTGAGCGAGTAGATTTTGAGGCAGAACTAGCAATTGTGATCGGTCGCATCTGCAAAGAGGTACCAGCAGCCAAGGCCAATGATGTAATTTTTGGTTACACCTTGGCTAATGATGTAACCGCAAGAGATCTACAAAAAAAGGATGGCCAGTGGTCACGGGCAAAGGGCTTTGATACTTTCTGTCCGCTTGGGTCTTGGATTGATACGGAGTTTGTCCCAGCAAATCAAAAGATCACCTCAACCTTAAATGGTGAAGTTAAACAAAATGCCACCTTGGATCAAATGATCTTTAAGATTCCACAAATAATTGAGTTTGTAACTGGTGTAATGACATTGCTTCCAGGTGATGTCATTTTGACTGGTACACCGGCTGGGATTGCACCAATGCCAGCTGGTTCAACAATTACCGTGGCGATTGATGGATTGGGCTCATTAACTAATAAGGTTTCCGCTCGTGGCTAACAAGACCGAGGTAAGAGTTCGATTTGCGCCATCTCCAACTGGTGATTTACATGTGGGAAATATTCGAACCGCACTTTTTGATTGGGCTTACGCCCGCCATACAAATGGCAAATTAATTTTTAGAATTGAAGACACCGATCGCGAGCGAGTAACAGATGAGTACATTCAAGCAGCAATCGAAACTTTAAAGTGGCTTGGTTTAAATTGGGATGAGGGACCAGAGGTTGGTGGTCCTTATGGACCATATTTACAATCGCAGCGTTTAGATATCTACGCTGAGTGGGCACAAAAGTTTTTAGATCAAGGTGATGCTTATTATTGTTATTGCAGTGGCGAAGAGTTAGAAGAGCGCCGCCAAATCCAAATGAAAAATAATCAAGCACCTGGTTACGATGGCAAGTGCCGCGATCTATCAAATACCCAAATCGATGAGTACAAGGCGCAAGGAAGAAAACCAGTTGTTCGTATGCGAATGCCGCAAGGTGAAACAGTATTTACCGATGCAATTCGTGGTGAGGTTAAGTTTGAACATTTGTATGTACCTGATTTTGTATTGGTTCGCGGTGATGGCTCACCACTTTATACATTAGCTGTTGCAGTTGATGATGTTTTGATGAAGATTACCCATGTACTTCGCGGTGAGGATTTGCTCTCTTCGACGCCAAGACAGATTCGGGTATATCAAGCTATGGGAGTTAGCGAATCTGATTATCCGATCTTTGCTCACCTGCCATTTGTTATGGGTCAAGATAATGCCAAATTATCAAAGCGAAATGGCGAGGTATCCATTGCTTGGTATCGAGAGCGAGGATTCTTACCAGAGGCGATCTGTAATTACCTAGCTCTTCTTGGCTGGTCACCTGGCGATGACAAAGAAAACATTACGATGCAAGAGTTGGTAGATCTATTCACCGTTGAGCGAGTAAATAGCAGCCCGGCTCGATTTGATATGAAGAAGTTAGAAGCGATTAATGGTGACAAGATTCGGGCGCTAACACCAGATAAATTTTTAGAATGGGCATTGCCATTTTTAACTAATGCCAAGGTAATAAGTGGCGCCAGCGAGGAGATTGAACTAGTAAGAAAGGCGCTACCAATTATTCAAGAGCGCATCGTTACCTTAAGCGAGATTCCAGCGATGCTTAACTTTCTATTTGTTAAGGAGTTTGCAGTCGAACCAGA
>JACCEE010852706.1_pt1 | contig 13888 bp, 11 predicted proteins | sample 7449931 | NCBI WGS metagenome assembly JACCEE01 (sample SAMN15323457, study PRJNA562643) | freshwater metagenome | isolation source: river surface water | place: USA:Blue River Watershed | collected 2017-08-19 | reverse complement strand
TTAAGGTGTGGGCCAATAATTTTATATGGGTCGTGTTGATATTTTCGCAACGGAATAAGAAATGTATATCCAAGCCACCAGGGACAAACGCTTTGATTTGTTGTTTCCATTAATTTGTTAGTTTAAATTTTACGGGTGTGAAAATAGTCGGAAGTCGGGCAACGTGGCTTAATCTATTGGATGAATCACCTGATTTTAACGGTGAACTTGGAAAATTGTATGATCGTCGGTGAAAAGAGGCTGTGATTATCTTTAACTAATTTGGTTAATTGTGCTTAAAACCCAACATAATTCAGCCCTACTCAATTCCCTTAACAATTACGAGAAAGCGTGGTGTTGTTTGAAATAATTCTTGACCCGAAGGAGTTGAAATAAAGATGACTATTTTTGCCTTAATAAGAAATGCAAAAATGAATTCTGATCGACCAGTTTACAATGTATTAATTGCCGACTCTCAGTTTCTGATTGTTGAAGCTTTAAAGTCTTTGTTTCGCGAAGAGCAAAGGTATTCTGTTTTTGGCATAGTTGAATCGAGATTTGAACTTGCTAAAGCTCTTGAAGCCATGGGGGAAGGGATATTGATAATTGACTTTTGGTCTATCGATTTTGCTGATATAAGCGATATTAAATTATTTGTCTCGAAGTTCCCTAATATTCAGGTTTTGATTCTCACTAATTTAATCAGTAAATCAGAATTTGTTGAACTTACTAAAGCTGGTTTTAAGAATATAATTTATAAAACTGCCGATAGGGGAGAGTTAATGAGTGCTCTTGAATCGACATCAAAAGGCAAAAAATATTACAGCAGTATTTTGCTCGATATGATACTTGAGATGAACTCTGCAAAACAAACAGTTGATGAATCTAAAACATTAACCAGTAGTGAAATTGAGATTGTAAAGTTGATTTCGAAGGGGTTAACCACGAAAGAAATTGCTCTCCACAAAAATATTAGCTTTCATACGGTGAATACCCATCGCAAAAATATCTTCCGAAAGATGCAGGTGTCAAATGTATCAGAATTAGTGATGTATGCAATTAAGCAAGGGTGGATCGACAATATTGAATACTACATTTAAGCCTGTTTTTTTTGTTTCGGGTTGTTGTTTTGATACTATTGACCATGTTCGATGATAGTTTTTTTGGACATTCAACGTGTAGTTAAGTATTACTTTGCGTTCGAAATTCAAACTAACAAATCATCAAAAATGTTCGAAAAAATTCTTCAATTCAGTGGTCAAAGGCGAAAAGCAATGCTTGTTTTATTTTTCACAGTAGCTTTTGTTGGTCATGCCTTTTCAGTAATTCTTCCGAATCCAAAAATATCCGACGGAAAAACAGTCTTTACTTCAAAAGGTAATGCTGCATATCTTGTTGATAATAAATTTAATGCCAGTTCATGGTCTGCTGCTAATAATTCATGGATTGCGATTCCTGTAGATTCGGGACCTTCAAAAATTTTCTTCAATTGGAACAACCCAAGTTATGCTTGGTCTAATGAATTGTCGCCTTCGCAATGCCCCAATTCTAATGCATTTCCTGTTGATTACAATTTACTTGTTTCATCAAACTCAACTAATGGATTGGATGGCGACTGGACTATTGCCGATTCAATCAGAAACAATATTGTATGTGCTCGTGGCCATTTAATCAATTTTGTTGGTGCTAAATGGTTGAAAATGGAAATTATTAAAGGCGGAGGGAGAATTGATGAAATTCAGGTGTACGACGCCTCTGATAGCAACGAAGATGTCTGGTTTTTTGTGGGGACAAGTATCTCGGCAAATACTTTTAAAGGAACACCTCCCGCAGTAAATTATGCCGACATAGTTACTGAAAAACATCCTGATTATAATCCGGTTATGATTCGTGGTGGCATTGGCTGTATTTCCAGCACCGACTTTGCAAAGAATCTTTCCAACTATCTGAAAATGGCTGGGAATGCTCATTTTTGGGCTATCGAAATGGGAACAAACGATGCCTGGGGCGGAAGTAATGGTAATGTGGCAACGTTTAAGCGGAACCTTCAGTTGGTAATCGATTCGTGTAAAGTTTATGGAATTCAGCCAATTATTGCACGGGTTTTGGCAACTAACGAAACCGCAGCAGCCTGGCAGGTAAATCCAGATTTTCTAAAGGCGGTCGATGATCTTACTGCCAGCAACGGACTGGTTCCTGGTCCCGATTTATATACTTGGTTCCTGGCTCATCCTGCCGAATTAAATAGCGATGGCGTTCATCCAAGTGCTGCTGGAGCTGCAAGTATCCAACGCTTATGGGCCGAGAAAATGGATTCCCTTTACGGTGGTTGCCCATCAACTCCAATTGTACCTTTTGTTCAGGTTAATGGGGGCGGCAAAGAGTTACGGGCTTCAATTTCAATTTATACCCGCGATACTGTAGTTGTATCGCCAACCGCTGGAACTGATGGTTCTTGGGTGTGGAGTGGCCCTAATGACTTTACAGCTACCTCAAGAGAGATTTCGCTGAGCAATATTCAACCCATTCAATCGGGCAATTATGTTGTAACATACACCAATAGTAATTCTTGCTCAAGTTCGTATACAATAAATATTGCGGCAACAAACAGAGTTGCAATTGACATGAACGATTTGGCTGCAACTATTCAGCTTTATCCAAATCCTTCAAATAGTGGTCAATTTACGTTGGAAGTTGACGATATAAATAGCACGTCGCATGTTCAGATAATTGATCTTCAGGGGCGAATGGTTTATCAATCAAATCTTTCACAGAAGAAAACGGTAATTGATCCCATACTTTCCAAAGGAACATATATCGTTAAAGTTGCAGATGGTAAATCTTCATTTAATCAGAAATTGATTATTGAGTAAGCTACATCTAAAAGAATATTTAAGGGGCGATAGCTTAGCTATTTAGCCCTTTTTTTGCTGAAGTTAGGTGTTTTGAGGGGCTATCTCTATCCGTATTCGGTAGTGCGAATGTTCAGACACCGGTGAAAGTGCCATATAACCACTTAAAATCTTTCCGTTTTTGGTTTTCAAAGACATCGTTTGTGTGCGTTGAATATGATCGTTTTGTAACTCAAACGAAGAAGGAAAATAGTCGGTATAAAAATGCCCCAAACAGTTGTGCTCAACAAACCTATCGTAGAATAGCCGAGCCACTAAACCCATGGTCATGCGTAGGTTAATTTCAATACAAGGGTGCAATAAGTATGCGCCGTTTTTATTGTACACCAACATATCGATTCCTAAGTAGCCCGAATAGTAGGGGGCAATCTCTTTTTCGACAAACAGTCGCAATTGATTTTGTATTTTCAGTAAAAATTCTTCAGGAATATATTTGGTAATAGCTTGCAATATAGCTTTATCGCTAGCTAAAGTATTGCCTTTGTATTTCCCGTGATTATGAGTTTTAAACAGTGAATAACCTTCAAAAGAAACCTCTCCTTCAGTGCATTTAAACTCAACAGCAAAGTCTTGAACATTTTCTAATGCCTGTTCGCCAATTATGCTGCCTTGTTTTGCCTCCGCATTCCGACACCAGCTCAATGCTCTGGTTGGAAATGAGTCGGTTACCCATAAAAGTCCTTTGCCGCTACTTGACCACGGTGCTTTAAAAACTGTATGTTGATATTGAGCCGCAAAACTCTCAGCTTCATTGGCCAAAAGTTGTTTTCCGGGTTCAGGTAAAAGAGCCGAATTTTCTGCGTCATGATGAAGAAACCGTAACGCGTCGATGGCTGTTTTGCGGTGCGAAATTCTGCGTATTTCAGCAAGTTGCGTTGCACTTGGCAGTAGTTTATCGTCAATCCCTTTTGATAATAGAAACTTGCGAACGGCTGCATCCCAACCCCATGGGCAAACCAACTCCAATGTCGAAGATTTGGGTTTGGGCTCAATCGAAATCTTCGATAATTGTGGAAAAAGTGTTTGCATCTCTTTGAACCATTGGTCGTCGACAGAATCAGCCAGAACGATACTATTTTGTTCGGCATACCATATTGGCAAACAGCTCATGTCCAATCTAAAAGCTCGTGCCGAAAGTGGAGCTTCGAAATTCACATTCCCATTGGCAAGGGCTAAATCATGATCGGGGTTAAAGAGATATATTTTACTGTAGTCCATTTCGCAAACATAGTGTCAAATGCAGTAAAATGTGCACACAGCATGGTTGAATTTAAGCATTTCGGAATGTCTTTTCTGTTATTCGTATTGATTATTAGTAGTGTATAAATGTTTGAGATTAAATAAGATTTTGAATTCTATTTCTTTTGAACGGTTTTCTTATTTTTAAGACGGATTAATTACTCCTATTGTAATTATTCAGATGCAAGACACAAGTATCAAGAATCAAGATATGGTTTGATTAATAATTGATTAGAAACATTAAAAAAACTGTAATGTTTCAACAATCTAATCAGTTTTGGTCTTGATACTTGCGTCTTGATACTTGATTCTGTATAGTTACCTTCTTTTTAGTAATTTTATGTCGATTATATATTTAACAAATGGAAAATAAGATAAAATGCCCCAATTGTGGTCACCAGTTTCAGGTCGAAGATGCTTTCTTTAATCAGGCCGAAGAGCAGATCAGAAAAGAGTACGAGCATAAAATAGCACAGCAGGCTGCAATCTACAACAAGCAAAAAGAGTCGCTCGAAAAGGATAAAGATGATTTTGAAAAGAAGAAGGAAAAGGAAAACGAACTTTTCAAAGAGCGGCTCGAAAAGAAGCTTGAAGAAGAACGCCTTCGTTTAAAAAAGAACACCGACGAAGAGTTGGAGCAGAAAATGCGCCAACTTGCTGAAGATAAAGAACGTCTGAAAAAAAGCACTCAAGAGGAATTTGAGCAAAAGCTTAAACAGTTTGAGGAGGAGAAGGCGAGGATTCGAAAGAGTATTCAAGACGACTCGGAAACGAAGATCAAGCAACTTGAAGAGGAGAACGAAAAGCGTAAAGCTGAAAATAAACAGTTGAAAGAGAAAGAGCTGGTTATTTTGCAAAAAGAGGCCGAATTGAAGGAGAAGCAAGAGGAGATGCTACTCGAGATGGAAAAAACGATGCTCGAAAAGCGCGAAGAGATTGCCGTCGAAATACGTAAAAAAGAGCAGGATAAAAACGACCTGCGCATAAAAGAGTTTGAGAAGAAACTCGACGATCAGAAAAAGCTTATTGAAGAGATGCAGCGCAAGGCCGAACAAGGTTCGATGCAGATGCAGGGCGAAGTTCAAGAGTTGGCCCTCGAAGATTTGCTGCGTTCAGAATTTCCGTTCGACCTGATCGATGAAGTTGGAAAGGGGATAAAAGGTGCCGATATTATTCAAACGGTCATTAACCCGTTGCAGCAGGTATGCGGAAAAATTATTTACGAAAGCAAGCGTACCAAAGCCTTTTCTGAACTGTGGATCGAAAAACTCAAAGACGATCAGAGAGAACAGGGTGCTGTACTTGCTGTGATTGTTACAGAGGTTTTGCCTAAAGATATGGAGCATTTTGGTCGCCGCGATGGGGTTTGGATCTGCACTTACCACGACGTAAAAAATATACTTTTTGTGTTGCGCGAAATGATTCTCCGCGAACACTCCATCCGCTCGTCGCAGGAAAATAAAGGCGACAAAATGGACTTGCTTTACCACTACCTTACCAGCGACGATTTTCGTTTGCGTGTCGAAACTATTGTTGAAGGGTTCTCAACACTGAAGATTGAAATGGATAGGGAAAAGCGTGCCATGCAAAAAATATGGAAGGAACGCGAAAAGCAAATCGAAAAGGTAATAACCAATACCATTGATATGTATGGTTCTATTCGAGGAATTGCTGGCAATGCTATTGCACCTGTTAAAGCATTGGAACTTAATGTTGGCGACGACGACGAATAGACCGGAAGAATCTCGATTATGCGTACTTCTCCTTTAGTTCTATTGATTCTGATTCCTGCATTTTTCTGGTCTTCAGTTTCTTGTCAATCGAAAGCAAAAACTTCTGAGTTGTCATCTGTTGTTGATCAAACTGTTACTTGTCAGTCGAATACACAACATGGCTACCATATTTTTATCCCTTCGGTAGAAGTAAGTTGTAAAAATTTGCCATTGTTGGTTGTAATTGATCCTCATGGCGATGGAAAACTTGCTGTTTCTCAGTTTAAAGATGCGGTGCTAAAGTATCCGGCAGTGGTTGTTGGTTCAAACCTGATAAAAAACAACGATGCCACTTACGTTCAGGAGATTGAAGAGCTGATAGCTGATGTGAAAAGCCGTTTCCCTGTTGGCGAAACTCTTTTTGTTGGAGGTTTTTCAGGCGGTGCGCGTATGTCTATCGGGTTTGCTGCAAATCATCGGGTCGATGGCGTAATTGCTTGTGGTGCACTTGCTCAGCCTAATCAAATTAAAGCCGTTCATTGTCCGTTGATGGCTATTTTAGGCATCGATGATTTTAATTTTGTTGAAGCGGCGCAGTTTGTGCTAAATCCTTCGCTTGTGCCTTCAAACTTGTCGATCGAAATAACTGATGCCTCTCATTCGTGGCCCGAAAAATCTTTATTGACTCAAGCTTTTGGATATTTGCAACTTGCCACTTCTGATGCTATTTGCGGCATTGACAAAGAGCAGATGATGAAAACGTATATTGAAGAGCAAACGTTACGCATCGATTCTCTGACTCAACATAGAAAGCCAATTCAGGCGGCTATTATTGCACAAAATCTAGCTCATTCGGCAGAGTTTGAAAGTGAAGGCTCTTTTACTTCTGTTTCAGAAAAGTTGATGCAAAGCGAAGGTTATAAACTTCAGCAAAAAGAACTTATGGCAAGCATCCGGTTTGAAATGAAAGTGCGCGAAGCTTATTACAACGCGCTACTGCAACAAAATTCGGTGTGGTGGAAAAAGGAGGTCGATGCCTTGAATTTAAATATTGCATCCGAGTCAAATACCTATACTCTTATGGCTTACAGGCGAATAAAAGGCTTTTTGGGAATTGTATGTTACTCACTTTGCAACCAATTTGTACAGAATAGTGATGTTCCGAAGTTGAAACAAATTCTTTCCGTTTACCGCATGCTCGAACCCAACAACCCCGACATGTTGAATTTTTTAGTTGTATTGCAACAGTTAAAATAGGCTTTTTTACTTTTTTTCTAATTCTTCGGGATGCCTTATTATCTGTTTGATGAAACGGAACAACGTTGCGGCATGTGAAGCATCGGCAATTCGGTGGTCAAATACAGCATTCAGGGTCATCATTCGGCGAATTACAATTTCATCGTTTACAACAACAGGTTTCTTCTGAACTCCGCCCATTAGAAATACCAATGATACATTCGACGTTGGAAGTAGGGCAGGGTAGCCACTGTCTAAACCAAGGCTGCCAATATTGGTTATTACAAAAGAACCAAAACTATTTGGCCCCAAATTGAGTGCAGGAAATGAAAGTCCCCAATTGATAATCAAAGTTTTATAAATATAGAAAAACCAATTTCTGAACGGCCAGGGCAGTTTGGCTACAAAGTTTTTGTTTTGCATGGTTTCGTTTTCGTTACCGTTCCTCGATTTCTGGATTTCTTCATTCATTTGAGATTGAAGATCTTTTAATGTCATATTGTCTGAACCCGAAACTTTTATCGAAGTCATAGAGCCATCGGCTTGTAATACAGTTACATTGGCATCTATAGATGGACGAGCAATTATCCGACCTCGCCTTAGGTAGGTATTAAATTGAGGAACTTCAGATTTTAATGCTCGCGAAATGATCAGCACAAAAATATGTGTCAACGTAATTTTTACACCTTCTTTTCTCTTTTCAGAAACGAACTTTTCAAGATCGGTTACATCAACTTCAACCGAGCCAAAAATTTTAGAATCAACTGGTTTCTTGTAAATAGCTGATGCAACTTTACGCCAGGTGGTATTAAATTGTTCATTATTATCCATACCGTAAAAATAAAACAAAACGAATAACTTGTCGATTGAAGGAATGAAAATCTACGATGCCAATCGGTTTCTGTTCATCAAAAAATGAAGTATTCGACAGATGCAGGAAGAAAAAAGTGTTCAATTACTTTTTCGTCGCCCCGTTTTTTCTTAAGATCAATTGTTTTAAGTAGAAATTTGATATTTCGTAGTAGTAGGTCGATTGCGATTTTTTTGCCCATTCAATAGCTTGGTCAAGGTCTCCTGTCATTTCGCTGGCCAGGGCGCAATTCAACATTATCTTGGCTTTTTTTGCTTTATTTCCGCTGTCAACAAAATTGAGCCAGTTCTGAAGTGCCGCATTCCAATCGCCATCCGAAGCAAAAGTTATTGATTTATCTATTGTCGAGTCGTTTAAAGTGTAGTAGTAGCGGGTTTCTTCGTTCCATTTTGGAGCAATTAGTTCGCTAAAGTTTATAGCAGCTTCAATGCCTGTTTCAATGCCGGCTTCTTTTATGGTTGGCAGTTTGTTGAACATCGGAACAAGACTATATTCAAAACTATCCCACGATAGAGTATCCTCATTGGCTTTATAATCAACAATTATCGTTTTACTTTTTGGGTCGTATATTCTCCAATGAGCCCTCGAATAGAAATCAATTGAGGCGGAATACGATCTCTCGAACGAGTAATCGACCAGCTCTTTCTGTGTTTGATAACTGGTAACTGTATGCATTGCAATGTTTTCCAAAACGATCAGTGCATCGGTGTTGTAGGTTTCGCAAACCGACTCGACATAACTCCAGTTTAATGGTTCTGGGGTTTTTGAAAAAGGGAGTAATCTGTAAATATTTCGTTCAACAGGAATAACTACATCAAATCGACCCGATTCGAAGAGTAATTCACTAAGTGCTTGAATGGTTGTGTCGGAAGCTATACTGTCAAGGATTACTCTATTGCACGTAAAATTTTGCTTGTAGAATGAATTTTGAAGCGAATCTTTGACATAATTCTGAAATTCAGGAGATAGAGACCTGTTTAATAGGGTAAAGCTCTGAATGGAATCAGAAATCTTTATCTTGGGTTGTTGTGGTATCTCAACCTTGAATTTTTTCAATTGTGCATTAGCATTGAATGAGATAACAATGGTAAGCAGCGCTGCAAATAGTCTTAAGTGCGTTTTCATCTTGATTGGTCTAATAACTTCCCCAAAATTTTCTCAAAAACCATTCCAAAGATAGAAAAGCTAAAATTATAATCATTAGCCATTTCCAATTAATTATGTCCTGAATATTCTTTTCGCTGTGAGTTTTTGTTTTGATCTCTTTATTTTGATCCAGTGTTTGAAGTAACTCTTGCCAGTTGTTCTTTGTGAAGAATTTACCTCCGGTTTTTTGCGATATCGAATTGAGTAAGTTGAAATTAGCTTTCCTATTTTGCTGTTCAATGTTGATCTCTTCGATGTGAAAACTACCTGTTTTTTCGAACTCTTTCTCGCCAATTTTTGTCGATGCGGTAAAGCTGTACTCTCCGGGATTCAGGAATCCAAGGTTTAGATTGTATTCCAAATTATTTGGATCGAACAGGTAATTTAATTCAGAACCTGCCGAGTCTTTCAAAATAAGTTTTACTTCAGCGGTTTTAATTGGTTCGTATATTTCATTGAAAACTTGTGCTTTAATTCTTACCTGAGATATTTCAGGGGCTATTCGTTTGTAATCAACGCTGAACTGTTCCTTTATTTCTTTAAGGCACAAATAGTTGAACATGTTTACAACAATCTGGTCAAAAACTTCGTTGTTTTCGTTATTCTGAAATTCATAAAGCTTCCATCGCCAAATACCTTCGCCTGCAATTAATCCAACTTTTCGGGAATTAACCTCACCGGTCATAATCAGCGGCAAGGTCATCTCTATTCCGTTAATTTTTTGGAATGCCAATGCCGAATATTCACTCCCAAACTCGTAAGCCGTGTAATATGTGAGCAGGGGCGGGTAGATGTTTGCAACATTCTTAATGTTTGCTGGGATGCTGAACGTTGAGAACGATTCGTTGAAATATGGTGAACTTTCCTGTGTTGTTGTGGTAGTGGCAATGTTGAAATTAAGCCCCAGATTATTAAGCGAATTCAATGCAGTATTGGGCCCAACAAGAATTAATAGGGCAACATTTGAATCGGTAATCTTTTTAATGAGATCTGACTGCTGCTGTTTCAACGAAGGTAATTGGTTTAAAACAACAAGATCGAAGCTTTTTGTGTCGCCACTAAAATCATTTAAGGTCTTTGTTGTAATTTCAAAATTCGACTGTTTTTTCAACGTTTCGCTCAATACACCAATGTCGGGATGCGGGGCTTCGGTCAAAAATAGTACCTGATATTTATTGTCGTGCACTTCAATTACAAAGCTGTAGCGGTTATTTTCAGTGTTAACTTCGTTTGTTGCAGGGTTTAATTGGACAGTAATATTTTGTAATCCAATTTTCTCGGCCTGAAGATTTATTGTTTTCTTATAGAAATAATTGGGCTGAGGTATCTCAATTTCTTCAGAATAAGCAACTTTACCTCCAATATATATTGAAAGCTGACTTTTCGATTGTGTAAAATTCGTGAAGTTTGTTTCAATTTCGATGGGGAAAGTATTTCCCATGAAAACATTGGTGTTGTGGTAAACATTTGTAATTGCCTGATCGAATTTTGTGAGAGTATCTCCAAGTCCGATGGTGTATACCGGAGCTTGAATCTGATTAATATTTTCGACAGGATTTCTTCCTTCGTTAAAAATTCCATCGCCAATAAGCACTACTGCTCCAACATTCAGGTTGTAGAAGCGTTTGTCTACTTCGTCGATAAAATCAGAATAGTTCGAAATTTTATCTTTGAAATCAGGAGCATTATTTGCTTTTACTTCTTTTCCAAAATTAATTAGTTGAACATCAAATTTATCTTTTGTTGCTGTGGTTAACTCATTTACAGCCGAAATCACAAATTCGCTATTTTTGCTGTCTAATGAAATCGATTCTGAATTATCGACTCCAACAACAAGTATTGGTTTTTCTATTCTCTTTTTTATCGTTTCGGCAAGTGGCGATAATAACAGAAATGAAATTAGCAGAAGGTAGCTTAAACGAATGCCACTCAAAATATTGCGCTGCAAAGATGTGAATTCATCTTTGTCTCTCTTGTGGTAATAAATTAAGTAGACTATGGCCAAAACAATGGCTATAATGATGATCAGGAATAGCCCTGCGTTCGAAATTCCGGTTTGTATTTTCAATGTTCTATATTTTCAAATGTTGATATACAAAAATAGATTTTTTTTTGAAGTAACTCTCATTTTCTCTATTAAGTTAAATTGTCAGTTCATCTTCAAAAAAGGGTCGTTCGTCAAATGGTTGGTTAAAAAAAAGGTGTTTTGCTTGTTCGCGGTTCAAAAAAAATAGAATTTCACGGTCAGTTAATACTATTAACTCTTTTTCCCCGTTAAATATTTTCATTAACCGTCTGTTTCCCACAGACGGTTTTTTTATGCCAAAAAAAGCCCTTCTGAAAAGAAGAGCTTTTGATTTTTATAGTTCTAAATCGATATTAAACAGTTCGTGCCAAGGTAACCCTTGTTTTGCAACTTCATCCATAAATGGATCAGGATCAAAATTTTCGACATTGAATACGCCTGCACCTTTCCATATTCCTTTTAGGTACATCATTGCGCCAACCATTGCCGGAACACCGGTTGTATAGCTAACACCTTGTGCTCCGGTTTCGTCAAAAGCAGCTTGATGGCTACAATTGTTGTAAATGTAGTAGCTTAGTTCTTTGCCATTTTTCAACCCTTTTATGCGGCAGCCAATAGATGTTTCGCCAGTGTAATTTTTTCCCAAATCGCCAGGATTTGGCAATACAGCTTTTAAAAACTGGATAGGTACAATTTCTTTCCCTTCATACATGATAGGTTCGATACCTGCCATTCCAATATTCTGAATTACACGTAAATGTGTAAGATATTCCTGTCCAAAAGTCATCCAGAAACGAGCTCTTTTTATTGTTGGAAAATTTTTAACCAACGACTCTAACTCTTCATGGTAAATTACATACGATTCCTTAGGTCCAATATTTGGGTAGTTCAGTGGTTTATGAATTTCGTGAGGTTCAGTTACTTTCCATTCGCCATCTTCCCAATATCGGCCTTTTTGCGTTACTTCTCTGATGTTAATTTCAGGGTTAAAGTTTGTAGCAAAGGCTTTTCCATGATCGCCGGCATTGCAGTCGACAATGTCGAGGTACTGAATTTCGTCAAAGTGGTGCTTCGCGGCATAAGCTGTATATATGCTAGTAACACCAGGGTCGAAACCGCAACCTAAAATTGCTGTAATTCCGGCTTCTTTAAAACGTTCTTGATAAGCCCATTGCCAGCTATATTCGAATTTAGCTTCGTTTTCGGGTTCATAATTTGCCGTGTCGAGGTATGAAGTTTTGGTCTCCAAACAGGCATCCATAATTGTCAAGTCCTGATACGGAAGTGCTACGTTTACAACGATATCGGGCTTAAAAGAATTGATCAATGCTACCAGTTCGGGTACATTATTGGCATTGACCTGAGCTGTTTTAACTCTGTTCCCGCCAATTGCTTCTGCAATTGCATCGCATTTCGATTTTGTGCGGCTAGCAAGCATGATGTCTGTAAAAACATCAGGATTAGAAGCCATTTTGTGAACAACAACGGTACTTACACCGCCTGCTCCAATAACTAGTACTCGTCCCACTACTTTTAGTTTTTTTAATTTTAAAACATTTATTTATGCTCGACAAATATCTGTATTTTTTTGCATCTCTTAAGATTGGTAAAGGTGATTTTTATCAGAAAGGTTATTGTCTTTTATTCTATTTCATTGGTTGTGCTGTGAGAATATAATGAAAAAGGTATCGATCACGTCCACAATTCAGTGAAGCTAATTGATATATCGTTTTTGTCGGAAAGTGTTATTCTTTAACCAAGTCTATCGTTTCGCTAAATATTTGAGCTATTGTTTCATCGTTAAACCCGTGTCCACAATTTGCAAATAGAGTTAATTTATTTTCTGCGTTTAATGAGATTATCTTGCGAAAGAGTTTTTCTGACTGACTATATGGAACAATTGTATCCAGCTTTCCATGATACAAGAAAGTTGTAATATTGTTTGCATAAGTTATAGGGCTTGCTTCGCTTCTCTTTTCAAAACTGTCGTTTCCAACAATATTATTTATCAATTCAGGTAATCCATTAATAGATAAAATATCGTTGTCGTTAAAATCGGTAGGGCCTGAAAGAGAAACAACACTTTTGATATTTCCATTCTTATAAGCATGCAACAACGCTAAATGACCTCCAGCACTTGCACCAAATAGAGTAATTTCATTAAAATCACTTCCAAACTTCTTGCTATTGCTTTTCATAAATGAAATAACGTTTCCGATATCATCCAATATTTCATTATAGCCAATTCCACTCGAAGCATCTGCATAACGATAATTCATTGTAATGGAATTGATACTGGAATCTGCAAAAAATGAAGCAAAATCCTTAAAGTCTGATTTGTCTCCCTCTTTCCATCCTCCGCCGTGAATGAAAATCACCGTTTTGGTAATGGAAGTTCTATTCTTTGCAAGATAAACATCCATTACATTTCTTGCATTAGTGCCATAGGATTGATTTTCAATCACTACTTTTTCGTCAACGGGATAGTTTGATTCTAATGGCTGATTTTTATTGCAAGATGCAAACATTAGAAAAGTTAATAGAAGAAAACAAATTTGCTTCATTGATCATTTTTTTGCTTTTATAATTTTTGCGAACCGACGTAACCATGCACAAATCTATAGTTTTTTAACGCAAAATAGGGGATTGGCTCCACTGATCTTTCGTTTACTGGTTGCTTGCATCGCCGGATTCTACCTTCGGTGAACATTGTTTCAATATCCTCTGATGAAGTTTGTTCGGTGATGCTAATTGAATTGAAAATCAC